>Ga0194044_10001549_pt1 | contig 11654 bp, 10 predicted proteins | sample JunL4417m_MetaG_FD_155460 | JGI IMG/M metagenome (GOLD analysis project Ga0194044, IMG submission 155460) | Anoxic zone freshwater microbial communities from boreal shield lake in IISD Experimental Lakes Area, Ontario, Canada - Jun2016-L442-17m | ecosystem: Environmental > Aquatic > Freshwater...
ATCGCCAACAACCTGTAGTTCGATACGGCAGCAAGATCGTTGATTATTCATTAGGCAATTTCGCTTTCTATTCCAGAAGTGAAGAGAGCCTCAATAGTGGGATTGGCCAATTAACTCTGACGCCAAGCGGTGAACTCCTCGACTATAAGTTTCTCCCGGCTCGTATTGACCCAAATACCGGCGCACCTCATTTACTCACTGGTGCTGATGCGACGGCAGCAGTTGATAAGAAACAAGCCGGTTGCAACCCCTAAAGGGAAAATCAGCCGTGTGAAATGTACTTAAATTGCCTGTGACGTGTCTATGATGGCCAAATGAAGTTAGAGACTGGATCCCCGCTACTTACGATTCAAAACGTAACTAAAACATATGCGACTCCAGAAGGCGGCACAGTCCAAGCCCTTAAAGGCGTTTCCTTAGATATTAATCAAGGTGAGTTCATTGTTTTGCTTGGACCCTCTGGCTGCGGCAAGACGACCTTGCTTCGCACAATTGCCGGGCTTGAGTATCCAGATAGCGGTGAGATTTATTTAGAGGGCGAACGCATCGATGATAAGCCGGCGTTTTTGCGTCCAGTAAATACTGTTTTTCAGTCGTATGCTCTTTTTCCTCATATGAGTGTTGCTGAAAATATCGCCTTTGGCCTAGAGATGGAAAAATTAAGCAAGGAAGAGATTGCCAAGCGCGTTGAAGCAACGCTAGTTCAAATCAAGCTTGAGGGCTACGGTCGCCGCAAACCTTCACAACTTTCGGGTGGTCAGCAACAACGAGTGGCACTTGGCCGAGCCTTAATCAAGGGACCGCGTGTTTTACTCCTTGATGAACCACTATCGGCGCTAGATCTTAAGCTTCGACGCGGAATGCAAGTGGAGTTGAAAAGGTTGCAGCAAGATACCGGAATCACATTTGTTTTTGTAACCCATGATCAGGAGGAGGCAATGTCGATGGGCGATCGCATTGCGGTATTTAATGAGGGTGAAATCGTGCAACTAGATACACCTCGGGAAATGTACCGAAATCCCGCTAACCGCTTCGTTGCAGATTTTATTGGAGAAACTAATCTTATTGAATGTGAAATTAATTCAGGTAGCGTTTCAATAAAGGGCCAGAACATTTCTACAAACTATCTTGCCGAGAATGCAGTCATTGGAAGTAATGGAACATCCGTTGTTGCCATTCGCCCAGAAGATCTTGTAATCTCAGGCAATAGGGGAATATTGACTGGAATTGTGCGCGACATTATCTTCACCGGAAGTGCAGTTCGTATCCACGTGATGATTGGTAATGAGGAAATTGTTGCCGTCTTGCCATCCCATGGAGTTGCCGTTCCGGAGCGCGGCCAAGAGGTACACATGAACGCAATCGACGGAACTATTCGAGTTCTAGCTTCATAGTTAATTTATTAAAAAAGGGCGACCGCATTAACTGCGGTCGCCCTTTTTTGCGTATTTAATGCCTTATTGAGATGAAGTCCAACTTGTAAAGACTTCGGTGTATAGATCACGAGCCGCAGTTGGGCAGTTAGGGGTTGGAGTTCCTAACTTTGCATTCTCTGCAGTGGTATTAATTGCGGGATCTGACTTAATAGCTGGATCTAAGAATGGACCAGAGCCAAGAACTGCGTTGGCATAACCAGTGAAGTTGGTTGCCTTGGCGGCGTTCTTAGGATCTAAGAAGTAGTTGATAAAGATTTTCGCATTGTCCATATTCTTTGCACTCTTTGGAATTGCCAAGTTATCAGCCCAGAAATTCAAACCCTCACTTGGGAAGATGTACTTGATATTTTTATTATCAACGGTCATACGGTGAACAGAACCATTCCAAGCCATGCGAACCATGCTCGACTCTTTGACCATGCGCTCAATACCGCCATCGGAGTTAATAACCTTGGGCTTAAAGGTACTGAGGAGTTTTTGCGCCGCTGCGTACTTGGTTTTATCCGTAGTACACAGGTCTGCAGGGGCTACCCCTGTAGCTCGGAGCGCGGCTGAGACAACTTCAGTCTGATCCTTGAGGACATCGACTGATGTGCCCTTGGCGGCGGCAAAGAAATCTTTCCATGAAGTGATTTTGGAAGCGATTGGATCCTTCATGTTCACGCCGATGCCAGTGGTTCCATACATGTAGGGAGCCGTGTACTGACGGCCCTTATCCCAATAGACGTCCATAAAGTTTGGATCAATGTTTTTTCCATTTGGGAAACCGGCAACATTTACATTCTCAAGTAGCCCGAGTGTAACCATCTGGGCAACCATGTAATCACTTGGAACAATTACGTCATAACCAGTTGCACCTGCCTGTAGCTTTGCAAGCAAAGTTTCATTTGAATCGAAAGTATCAAGATTAACTTTGATACCAGTTTCGGCAGTAAATGCTTTTAGTTGTGCTGGATCGATGTAGTTAGTCCAGTTGTAAACATTTACTTCTCCGCCCTTTGCGGTAGGAAAAGCAGAACTTGATGTGGATGATGTCGCCGATTTACTACTGCATGCAGAAAGTCCAAGACTTACTGTTGCTGCAAGTGCAATTGCAATACCAACCTTTGAAGTGAAGAGCTTCATTTACTACTTCCTATTCTGGTTTTTGGTGGTAACGAGATATGAAGCGACCAGAGTAAGGGTTGAGACCAATAACAACAAGGTTGATAAGGCATTAATTGCAGGTGTCACATTCGATCGAATCATGCCGAAGATATATACGGGCAGCGTCGTTGAACCAGGGCCGGCAATAAAGAAAGAGGTAATGAAGTCATCTAATGAGATGGCAAAGGCCAATAGAGCCCCTGCCATAATGCCAGGTGCAAGTAAAGGCAAGGTAATTCTCGTAAAGATGTTCCACTCATTCGCGCCTAAATCAGCGGCGGCTTCAAAGGAGCTACGTTCCAGGGAGACTAGCCGCGCACGAATTGGGAGCATGGCAAAGGGCACACAAAATGCCGTGTGTGCCAGAATCAATGCAACATGGCCCAATGGAATGTGAACGAATAAGAAAAATCCAAGCGTACCTACAGCAGAAACGATTTCAGGAATAATGAGTGGTGCCCCTAAAAGAGCGATAGCAAAAGCACTGCCCTTTCTGCCCATTCGCAAGAGCCCCAAAGCCGCCGCAATTGCTAGAGCCGTGGATAAAATAGTGGCGGCCAAACCAACTATGAGCGAGTTCTTTAATGAGCGTACAACGTCGGTATTAGTAAAGATGTCGGTATACCAACGCGTTGAAAAATGAGTCCAAATCTGCGCCGTTCTATTGTCATTGAAGGAGTAAATGATTACCAGAACGAGCGGAATATAGAGAACAAAGAGAACGAAATATGAGATTGACGTAAAAAATGGAAAATTCCTCAAGTTCACTAACTTCTTTCGGCGTGGCAAACCCAAAACGCTCATTTGCGTAACTCCTTGCGCTTTCTAGCCGCTGAAGACAAAATCAGAGTTGCAACTAAAGTAATTAAGCACAACAGGACGGACAACGCCGAACCAAAGGGCCAGTTACGGGCCTGACCATAATTATTAGCTACAACATTTGCGATCATGTTGGTCTTTCCTCCACCTAGCATGTCAGGTTGAAGGAAGGAGCCAAGACCTGGGATAAATACAAGTGCGACGCCGGCCATTATTCCGGGAGCAATTTGGGGCAAAACAATTCTAAACAAGACTTGCATTTTGCGGGCACCTAAATCATAACCAGCCTCGGCAAATCTAAAATCAAATCGTTCAGCCGATGCGTAAATCGGCAAAATCATAAAAGGTAGGAATGTATAAATCAGACCAATCACCGTTGCCATTGGGGTGTAGAGAATTTGAAAGTGAGATTTAATTCCTAGAGTTGTGGCAATCTTGCCAAGAACTCCCTTTTCGTCAAGTAATTGCGTAATTGCATAGGTGCGGATCAAGATACTTGTCCAAAAAGGTAGCGTGACAAGAAAAACCAAGAGGATTCGTTTGCGCGGATCTCTTGTGGCTATCCACAAAGCAACGGGAATTGAGAGAACCAAGGTAACTACCGTGGTGATTGCCGAATAATAAAATGAGTTCCAAATGACTTTCAAATAGCGTGTATCAAAACTGCGTGTTCCATCTAAGCGATCCTGAATAAAAATCTTTACGTAATGCGTTGGATCAAATTTCCATACGACTCCGGCGCCTAGTTCGGGTCGTGCCAGAAATGAATACACAGCGATAATGATGAGCGGAATAGCGACAGTTAGGGAGAGGAAGAGCATTGGCGCTACTGCCAACCACTTACTGGTCTTTCCAGGGGCTTTTGAGTCATCGTGCACGGTCGGCAACGATAAATCTAAACTCATCTGGCTACCGCCCTCTAATTTTCGGTGTCTGTGTTCGTGAATACTCTCGTACCTAAGCACCAAGTACCAAGCACGCGCGCCGATGGAATCAGATTGGGATCTATTGCGCAAATATCGCGATCGAGCCAGACTAAATCGGCCTCAAAGCCCAGTTGAAGAGTGCCACGTACCTTTTCATCGCCGGCTTGATAGGCGGGCCCTGCGGTATATGCAGAGAGCGCTTGCTCAACAGTGATTCGCTGATCCGGTATCCAAGGTGAGGGAGTTTTCGCCGAGGCATGCTCTCGGGTAATCGCAATAGTTAAGCAATCCAAAGGTCGCTGCGTTGTAACTGGCCAATCAGAGCCAAAAGAAACCGCAGCTCCATCGTCAAGAAGAGATTTGATGGGATATTGCCAAGCTGCACGCTCTGAACCAAGTCGTGGAGTTGTGAGTTCACTTTGTAGCGGATCATCACACGCCCACAACGGTTCGAAATTTGCGATAACTCCAAGTCTTGCAAAGCGCGGCAAATCGACGGGATCAAGGAGTTGAACGTGAGTTATTACCGGCCTTGAATGCGAATTTTCCTTATTAACCGAGCGCGCATATTCAATAGCGTTGAGTGCTTCGTGAATAGCTGCATCGCCAATCGCGTGAATATGTGGTTGGAAACCCATGGCATCGACGGCTGCGACCGCCTCTTTTAGCTCTTGCCAATCCCAGCAAGGCATTCCCTTCGAATCAGGTGCATCTGAGTAGTCGCTTTTGAGGGCAGCAGTCCCGCCTTCAATTACCCCATCGGCAAAGAATTTAATTGTTTTGCACGTAAGGTGACTATGTATCCCGATGCTTTCGCGAGCTGAGGCAAACCACTCTAATTGGTTTCGCCAATTAAATGGATCTGCACGAAGAGCTAAGTTATAGCGAACTCCCAATAAGTTATTTTTAAGCGCATCTAAGTAGCTCTCTGGCATTCCTGGGTCAATCCATGCATCTTGAACCCATGTAATTCCAGATGCGGCAAGTGTTTCGGTTGCTACGCGGAAACCTTCGCGAAATTCATTACGTGAATTTTCAGGGAGATGATCCATAATTAAATTAACTGCGCCCCATTCGCGCATTGTGCCCATTGGCGTTCCATCGGCTCGATGAACTATCTTTCCAAGCGGTGGTTGCGGCGTATCTTTTGTAACACCTGCAATTTCAAGGGCTCGAGAGTTACACCAAATTGTGTGGTAATCATTGGCACGCAATACGACGGGCCGATCAGGTACAACGGCATCGAGCCACGCTGCATCGAATTCGCCGTTAGGTGCATGCCAAGATTCATAGGAGGCACCCACTATCCATTCTTTATCGGGATTTTCTATTGCAAAGACTCGCACACGCTCAAGAAGGATTTCTAAAGTTGGCGCACCTTTAATTTCTGGTCCAATTGACTCTAAGCCTCCATAGAGTGGATGAGCATGGCCATCACCGAAGGCCGGTAACAACATTCCACCTTTGAGATCGATAACCGTGCCGGCAGATGTTGCTAACGCTTTAGCTGCTTGGCCAAGGGCAATAATTTTTTGACCTTCAATGGCAAGTGCATCAACAGTTACGCCGTCTTGAACTCCAGTCCATATGCTGCCGTTGATAAAGACCGTGCTGCTCATTGGTTTTCTCCACTCTCATCGATACTTTCGTCATCTTGGAAAGCAAGAGTTGAGTACATTTCGGGACGTCGCGTCTTGAAAAACGGAAATAGCATGAGCCAATCTCTTCGTTGATCGAGTTCACAATCGGCAATCAAGATGGCTTGTTCTTCTCTTCCAGCTTCAACAAGGGTGCGCCCAAATGGATCGGCAATGAAAGAGGAGCCGTAAAAAGTATTTGGACCTTCGGTGCCTACGCGATTCGCTGCACCAACGAATAAACCATTTGCAATTGCATGCCCGACCATGGTGGCCTTCCAAAGAGGGGCAGTATCAAAGTTAGGGAAATCTGGTTCAGAGCCGATCGCGGTGGGATAGATAAGTACGTCGGCGCTATCGAGAGCGTAAGCGCGTGCTAACTCCGGAAACCATTGATCCCAACATGTCGGTGTGCCAACTAATGCCTCGCCAACGTAGGCAGTGGGAGTTCCATCATTGCCGCAAGAGAAATATGTATCTTCGAAATAACCCTCGGTTTGAGGCAGATGTGTTTTTCGAGTTCGCATTACGAGTTCTCCCGCAGGTGAAAGCGTAATTGCGGTGTTGTATCCGAGCTCGCTTTCATCATCGCCGTTTTCATAGAGAGAAATTACGACGCTGGCTTTAGCGAGTTTGGCCATTCTGCTTGCAAATGCAAAGGACGGGCCGCTAATTAAATCCTCTGAATGAAAATTGCTCGCATCACTATTTGGCTCCCAGCATGCGTATGGATAGAGCGTGAGCTCGGGCAGGACGATGAGATCAGGTTCGTACTGCATGCACGAATCGATTGCACTCTCGAGAGATTGCATTTGAGCATCGATTGAGCCGTGCCAGTAATCTTGAACTAAAGCCACCCGTAAACTCTCTCTAGAAAGTTCGCCCATCGCTAAAGGCGCTAAAGACTCTAATTGGTCATCGCCAATTGCGGCATAAATTTCAAAACTATCGGGCTTAGGCATCCCCAGAGGCTAATGCCTCTTGAGCGTTACTGGTAGTCACTTCGTGAATAAATAGGTATTGCGGAGTTTGGCTTGGCCGATGTAGAAATCTAATTAACGAGAATGCTGCGCTTACTAAGGCCCATAAAGTAGCCATCTATAAGGGTTTCTGGAGCCGCGTCGGCGGCAGTGGCGGCGCCTAAAGTGATAAAAAGTGGAGTGAAGTGTTCAACTGTTGGATGGGCGTATGGCATGCCAGGTGCTAATTCGCGATAGTTCGAGAGTGCATCGACATCACCACTGGCAAGTGCGTCGGCCGCCCAGGCATCAAATTCGCTCGACCAACTTGGGGCAACTGCGTCTGTGGACCAATTGCGTAAATAACGTAGGCCATGCGTCATAAATCCGGAACCGATTATGAGAACACCTTGATCGCGTAATGGTTGTAAACGCTTTCCAAGTTCCAGAAGTTTTGCAGGGTCACTCGTTGGCATAGACATTTGGACAACTGGAATATCGGCCATTGGATACATAATTCTCAAGGGGACCCAGGCACCATGATCTAAACCACGATCTGATTGATGCACTGGTTCGTTGTCAGGCATCATTGATGCAACAAGTTGTGAAATGCCAGTTGCATCGGGAGAGTTGTACTCCATCTCGTAAAACTTTTTATCAAAGCCGCTGAAATCATAAACAAGAGGGGCACTAGCTGCGGGATTGCTTAATGTGACAGGCTCTGATTCCCAGTGGGCACTAACAATGACAATCGCTTCTGGTTTTTGAATACTTTCTGAAATTCCACGAAGTTGCGATGTCCACAGCGCATCATCGAGCAACATGGGTGCGCCATGACCAATGTAAAGGGCCGGCATTGTGTTCATGGCTAAACGGTACACGATAGTAGTTGAAAGTTCAACTACATTCACATACCTGCCTCGTGACGAGCGTCATAATGGCAACACGGCTTGCATGGGAGTTAGCCCTGGTTAGACTCAACCCCATGACCTCACCCGGTGCTCGCTTTAAAAAAGCCCTGAGTGAAGAAGTCCCGTTACAAATCATCGGAACAATCAATGCCAATCACGCGCTGTTAGCTAAACGCGCGGGTTACCGTGCTATTTATCTTTCAGGCGGGGGAGTTGCCGCAGGTTCGATGGGCATTCCAGACCTTGGGATCACAACGCTGGAGGACGTTCTTACCGATGTTCGTCGCATTACAAACGTGTGTGACACGCCTTTGCTAGTTGATGCAGACACTGGCTTTGGTACTTCGGCATTTAATATCGCCCGTACTGTCAAAGATTTGATTAAAGCTGGTGCTGCCGCAATGCATATCGAAGATCAAGTTGGTGCAAAGCGCTGTGGACACCGCCCGAACAAAGAGGTTGTTTCAACTAGCGAAATGGTTGATCGTATTAAGGCCGCCGTTGATGCCCGCACTGATGATAGTTTTTCAATCATGGCACGAACTGATGCCATTGCAATCGAGGGAATCGATTCGGCAATCGAGCGCGTACAGGCCTACATTGCCGCCGGTGCCGATTTAATTTTCCCTGAGGCGATTCGCACGCTTGGAGATTATAAAAAATTTAGTGCCGCAGTTTCAAAGCCCATCTTGGCCAACATCACTGAGTTTGGTTTGACTCCGCTATTTAATCGCGACGAGCTAGGCGCTAATGGAGTTGCAATGATTTTGTATCCACTATCGGCCTTTCGTGCGATGAATAAAGCGGCAGAAAATGTCTATGAAGCAATTCGCCGCGAAGGCACTCAGGCCAACGTGATCGATTCTATGCAGACGCGCGAAGAGCTATACGAGCGAATTAACTATTACGAATATGAAAAGGCCCTCGATAAGTATCTGGAGAAAGAATAAATGGTTGAATTCAAACCTAAGAAATCGGTAGCTCTCTCTGGTGTACCTGCTGGCAATACCGCGCTTTGTAGCGTTGGCAAAAGCGGCAATGATCTTCACTATCGTGGTTATGACATCGCGGATTTAGCTGCTCACTGCGAGTTCGAAGAAGTGGCTCATCTATTAATCCATGGAACCCTGCCTACACAGAGCCAACTAATCGTCTATAAAACTAAGCTCAAAGGCCTTCGAGGCCTGCCTGATCAAGTCAAAGCGATTCTTGAGCAGATTCCAGCCAGCGCACATCCAATGGATGTTATGCGCACTGGCGTTTCCGCCCTTGGCTGCGTTACTCCAGAAGGTGCTGCTCATAGCGAAGATGGCGCCAAAGAAATTGCCGACAAGTTAATTGCCTGCTTGAACTCCATGCTTTTGTACTGGTATCACTTTGCAAATTCTGGCAAACGAATTACTGTCGAGACCGATGATGATTCAATTGGTGGACATTTCTTGAATCTGCTGCACGGAGCACCTCAGAGTGAGTTATGGGTTAAGTCAATGCATGCGTCGCTTATTTTATATGCCGAGCACGAATTCAACGCCTCAACTTTTACCGCCCGTGTCATTGCTGGAACGGGTTCTGATATCTACTCTTCCTTAACCGGTGCAATCGGTGCTCTTCGTGGACCAAAGCATGGCGGCGCCAACGAAGTAGCCCTTGAAATTCAAGAGCGCTATACCAATGCTGATCAGGCCGAGGCCGATATCCGTGCGCGTGTAGCGGCAAAGGAAGTTGTGATTGGCTTTGGACATCCCGTTTACACGGTCTCTGATCCACGCAGCGCTATTATCAAAGCGATATCTCTTGAGCTTTCAAACGATAATGGCAATACAGATTTATATGAAGTTGCTGAACGAGTTGAGTCGGTCATGTGGGATGCTAAAAATATGTTCCCTAATTTAGACTGGTTCTCCGCAGTTGCTTACAAACAAATGAAAATCCCTATTTTATTTTTCACACCTATCTTTGTTATTGCCCGTACAACAGGATGGTCGGCCCACGTAATTGAACAAAGAATCGACAACAAGATTATCCGTCCAAGTGCTAACTACACCGGTCCAGATGATTTGCCGTTCCAACCAATAGAAAAGCGATAGGTGCTCTCTTAATGTCTAGCCACATCACCAAGTCAAACCAGCCATATGACCAAGAGATCATTGACATCGTTGATTATGTAGAAAACTATGAGATCAATTCTCCAGTGGCCTATGAGACTGCCTGGAACTGCTTCATGGATACATTGGGATGTGGGTTAGAGGCTTTGGAGTACGAGGCCTGTACAAAATTATTAGGCCCAGTTGTCGGGGGTGTTAGCGTCGCTAATGGCGTTAAAGTGCCTGGTACCAACTATGTTTTGGACCCAGTCCAAGGTGCTTTCAACATTGGCGCAATGATTCGCTGGTTAGATTTCAATGACACATGGTTGGCCGCCGAATGGGGACATCCATCCGATAACTTAGGCGCCATTCTTGCCACCGCTGACTGGTTATCTCGGACAACGGATAAGAAGTTCACTATCAAAGATGTTTTAACGGCAATGATTAAAGCCCACGAAATTCAAGGATGTATTGCACTCGAGAACTCTTTTAACAAAGTCGGACTAGACCACGTTGTATTAGTAAAGGTCGCATCAACTGCAGTTGTTGCGCAGATGATGGGCTTAACTCGTGAACAAATCTTGGCTGCTGTTTCCCTTGCTTGGGTCGATGGACAATCACTTCGCACATACCGCCACTTTCCAAATGCAGGCTCTCGTAAGTCATGGGCGGCAGGGGATGCAACATCACGCGCAGTGCGACTAGCCCTTATCGCTAAGACTGGGGAAATGGGTTATCCATCGGTTCTTACCGCTAAAACGTGGGGATTTTATGACGTCTCGTTTAAGGGTAATGCCTTTAAATTCCAGCGCCCTTACGGTTCTTACGTCATGGAAAATGTTTTATTTAAGATTTCTTTTCCAGCCGAGTTCCACTCACAGACAGCAGTTGAAGCTGCAATGACTTTGCATACTGCGATGGTGGCCGCTGGTAAGACGCAAGCCGACATCAAGAAAGTCACTATTCGCACGCACGAGGCCTGTATTCGCATCATTGATAAGAAAGGCCCACTGAATAACCCGGCCGATCGCGATCACTGCATTCAATACATGGTTGCCGTGCCACTTATTTTCGGCCGCTTAACTGCCCGTGATTACGAAGATAACATCGCCGCCGATCCACGCATCGATGCACTTCGCGAGAAAATCATCTGCGTTGAAGACGCTACTTTTACGACCGACTATCACGATCCGGCCAAGCGATCTATCGCCAACGCCATGACTATCGAGTTCACTGATGGAAGTGTGTTGGGCGAGGAAGTCGTCGAGTACCCAATTGGCCACGCCCGCCGCCGTACCGCTGGAATTCCACTCTTGATTGAGAAGTACAAGACCAACCTTGCCCGCATCTTTGATGCGCCAACACAAGCAAAAATCCTCGCTCTTTCACTAGATTACGAAAAATTATCAACAACCCCAGTCGATGAGTTCATGGACTTAATGGCGCTTTGATGAGTCGGATACTCATTGCGCCTGACTCTTTCAAAGGTAGCGCAACGAGTATTGAAGTAGCCCATGCACTTGCACAAGGTTGGCATTCAGTTCGCCCTGATGATGAGTTAATTCAAATGCCTTTTGCCGATGGTGGTGAAGGCACTTTGCTTGCCATTGAATTTGCGCGACCAAGTTCTCAACGAATCTATTGTCCAGAAATCTCACCTGATACGTATTGGCTTTTACTAGATGAAAAAACTGCTGTAGTTGAGCTAGCACAAACTTCGGGTTTAACTCTTT
>Ga0194044_10001550_pt1 | contig 11651 bp, 7 predicted proteins | sample JunL4417m_MetaG_FD_155460 | JGI IMG/M metagenome (GOLD analysis project Ga0194044, IMG submission 155460) | Anoxic zone freshwater microbial communities from boreal shield lake in IISD Experimental Lakes Area, Ontario, Canada - Jun2016-L442-17m | ecosystem: Environmental > Aquatic > Freshwater >...
TTGGCAAAAACATAACCATTCGTCATCCCAATAAGATAATTATAGGCGATAATGTTGTAATTGATGAAAACTGTATGCTTGATGCAAAGGGAACAACAAACAAAGGAATAGAAATAAAAAACAGCTGCTATATAGGACGCAATACGATACTGAGCTGCAAGAATGGAGACATTATCCTGGAAGAAAATGTTAATATTGGATTTAATTGCGAAATCCAGAGTTCAAGCCATGTATCAATAGATAAAAATACACTGATTGCTGCTTATGTTTATATTATTGCGGGAGATCATTTGCTAAATATCGAAGGACAATCTGCAAGCTCAGCGCATGGATCAAGCAAAGGAATTGTGATCGGTGAAAACTGCTGGCTTGGAGCAAAGGCAACAGTATTTGACGGAGTGGAAATAGGCCATGATACAGTTATAGGAGCTTCTGCCCTAGTTAATAATAATATTCCCCCATTTTCTATTGCTGTCGGAATACCCGCAAAAGTAATTAAAAACAGGCTAGAAGACAAAAAAGAAGAAAACAGACAGATCGAAATATAAAACAGGAGACAAAAGCAATTATATTGTTTTATTTTATATTTGTTTTGATTTATAATCTAAAAAGTTATTTCCTAAACAGAGAGCATAAATGTGGCAATAGACAAAAAAAAGCTAAAAAGCAGATTATTTACAGCCTTAAGAATTATAATAAGTGTAGGAATACTTGTTTATTTATTTAAAACGCAGTTTAAAAACTTTTCTGAAATTACAGATTTTTTCAAACATTCATACGTAAATATCTGGTTTGTAGTTTTTTCTCTTTTAATGTACTGGGTAGGAATTACTCTTCTTGTGCTGAGGTGGCAGATAATGCTTGGGACACAAAAAATAAAAGCCACATTTGGTTTTCTATACCAATCTTATCTTGTAGGATATTTCTTTAATAACTTTCTTCCCACATCAATAGGCGGAGATGTTTACAGAATTTATGATACTTCAAAATTAAAGCACAGTTCCGGAATGAAAGCTGCTTCCATTGTTCTTATGGAAAGAACTACAGGTATTTTAAGCTCCATTATTTATTTGTTTTTTGCTTTGGCAATAGGTTTTGTCAAGACATCCAAAGTTGAATTAATAATAGGGAAATGGGACGTATCAAATCATCTTCTGATAATCCTGATAGTTACTTTTTTTATTATTGCCATTCTTATAACATTTGTAATGCTTTTTCCTGATTTCTTCAGGTTAAACAAGCTTTTTAGAAAACTTAAATTTCTCCATAAGTGGGAATCCAAATTAAAACAGGTTTATGATACTTTTAAGAGTTTCAGAAAATTTAAGTTGATTCTGCTAATTACAATAGTGCTAAGCCTGGTACTGCAGTTTGCTTTTACGCTTAATTATTCCTTTGCCGCAATGGGTTTTGGAATTACAAAACTGACTATCATCTCCTATATCTTTATCGTCCAGTTATGCGGACTGCTGACAATGATTCCTATTTCCATTGGCGGTATTGGCGTAAGAGAAGGAATTTTCGTTATTCTAATAGGAGCTCTTGGCGGCGAGAAAAATATTGCAGCCATCGTATCTATTGCAACACTGATAATGATTCTTATCCCCGGTATTGTAGGCGGTATAATATATGCCATGAGACCATATATTGACAGGAAAAAAGAGGCTGCTGCCATAGCTGCGTCGGATAATTCTTTAAAATAAATTTAAATCTTTTCCGATTTATCCTGTTTTTTTATCCTGTAGAAGGGAAGGCTTATAATTATCATTGAAAGAACCCCTAGAATTACCGAGAATGACAGCATCGTAATATGATAGCTAAATCCTACAATCTTGGACAGGCTTACAGGAAACCCCAGAGCTACAAAAGCCAGAGCAAAGGCACCTTCGTAAGTTCCAAAACCTGCAAGAGCATGCGTTGGAAGCACGGCGGAAATCTCTGCAACTACCGTTGCAAGGAAGATTATCCAGAAATTAAGAGATGAAAAACCATAACCCATTGGCTGCAATATTGCATGTATAACCATATAATATGCACCAAATTTGAGAATCCTGCAGACAATGGAATAAAAATAAACCTTGCCATATATTTTCCTCTGTTTTATTTCTTCAATGCTTTCATTGATATCAGTAAGTTTTTTATAAATATACTGCAGAGCCCTGCTTTTTTTGGCCCTGGTTTTAAGCATCAGTTTGTTTAATAAATTAAGGAAGAATCTGATTATTACTGAAAGATAAAACAATAAAAGAAGAGAAACAATTAAGAGAACACCTGCAATTAAAATAACAGGCCACGATGAAATAGTAAGGCTCCCAAAACCAATCGTTATCCACACAATAATAATGGCTATCACTATAAGAGAAAAAACAATTGCCAGATCAAAAACCATTACAAGGGCAAGCGTTGATATTCCTATTTCAACAGGAAATTTGAACTTTTTTGTCATTACATAAACATAAGAAAGTTCGCCTGTTCTTGCAGGAAGCACCATGGTAAAAGCGTTCCTTATGAGAGCGACAAAAAACATGTCACGAAGTCTTATTTTGCCTGGGCCAACAAGGATCTGCATCCTGTAAGCCCTGAAAAAATCACTTATAAAAACAATTGCAAAAGCCGCGATTAAAGTCGGCTTGTAAGAATTGATGATTGCATTTTTAATGTCGGCAAAGCTTATCCCTCTTAATAAAAAGATTACAAGAAATACGCCAAAGCCGACTACCAGAGCGATATTTATTATCTTAAATATCAGCGTTTTTTTACTTTTTTTTACTGCTTCATCCATTTGATTAATCTAAAACATTTAATTATTAATTATAAAAAAGATACCGTAAAGAATATTATTATACAGACAGCCCCGATTAGTTTCTGGCTAATAACTGGCAAAATCAGACTAACCAAAGAACTTTAGGTTTAGTTTAAGCAAATAATCCACAAAAACCCAGGTTTTCCAGCATCAGAATGTTACAACTTAGCCGCCTTCCCCATGCCAGCATAAAACACCCCCGCCCAAGTCAGCACTGACACTAAATTTCCTGCCACGAGCTTGTCCTGTATTGCTGATGCCAAAAACAGTTACTAAATAATTGAAGAAACATCAGAATATATCAAAATTATTTTTTTCCCAGGTAGTTTTTGACATATCCAAAAGTTTTTTTAGGTCCGCTCCTTGCAAGATGAGAGAAAAATTTCTTTCCGATACCGCCTGTCTGCCTGACGTCGCTTCTGCTTTCGCTGTCAGTTTCTTCATCCTTTTTTTTGGAGCTTTTGGAAGGATCCATGCAGTATTTTAAAACAGGGGCGCAAACCTGATCCCATGTGTAATCATTTCTTATAAGTTTCAAATTGCTGACGCATAAATCATAGTACTCTTTGTCTTCCGCCAGCTTTATAATTGCTTTTGCAATATCTTCAGGATCTTTTTCTTTTACTGCAAGCCCCAATTTTCTTTCGACTATCAGCTTGCTGAAGTAGTCTCCCTCTGTTGAAATCATGGGAAGAACTGCCCAGATGTAATCAAGGGCTCTTGTTCTAAATGAAAACCTTGTTTCTATGTTTACAGGATGAGTAATTATGCCTGCATCAGATTCAGTAAGATAATTCTGCCTTTCCTCATATTTAACCCAGCCGAAATTAAAGAACACATTTTTTTCATAAACATCCAGGCTTTTGGCAAGGCTCACAGTCTCATTTACAAGAGTTAGCTCCTTTACCATAGGATCAGGATGCTTTACCCCCATAAAGAAGAGCTTTATATCCTTTCTTGTTTCTGAAACTATTTTCATTGCACGGACAAGTGAGAGCGTGTCAAACCAGTTATATATTCCGCCGCCCCACAAAACAACAAAATCATTTTTTTCTATACCTTTTACTACTCCTTTTAAAACATTTTTCTCATGAACCGGTTTGTTTTCAGGAAGACCGAATGGAACCACGTCTATTAACTTTCGAAATGTAGCATCTGCAAAATATGTTACCGGATTAATCCTGCCAAGAGCTGAAAGCATGCCAAGCCAGTAATCGCGCTGCCTCTCGGATGCACAGATAAAAAAGTCCCCATGATAGAGCTCATCATTTAAAGCTTCTGTAAGATATTTGCTAAGCTTGATTTGCTCTTTTGTCGGTCTGTCTTTGTATTCCTCAAGTGTTGCAAGATTATAGGGGTCATATAAATCAAGAATCAGGTATTTATTAATTGTTTTTAAGCACTTAAACCTTGAAAAAGTTGTTCCGCCAAGCAAAATAACATCTGATCTGGATGCGATATCAGCCAGGGAAAGATCGTCAGTATACCTTGCTATTTCAAATTCCATATCAGGCATTTTCGCATCATTTGGCACTGCAAGAATCACATTCATGTATTTTGATAAAACTTTGGCAAAATTCCATACCCTTATACCGGGGCCGGCCATTTCTGCAGATACAACTTCCGCGGAAACTATAAGAAGAGTTCTTTTTATTTTTTTTGTAAATATCTCATATATACCAAGTGTTTTTAAAAGCTCAATCTGATGCTGCTGATAGTCGGCATCGGCAGATACGGACAAAAACTGGCCCTTAAAATAATTAAACACAGCTTTGTCGTCTCTTTGCCGCGCGCTTTGTATCTTATCCCTTTTTATTCTGTGCTTTGCAATATTATCAAGAAAATCTTTTGTAGCCATCAGGGAACTTAGAGGCTCAGGGTCTACTTTTAAATTAGCTATTTCACCAGAAAGTCTGGCAGACAGCTCCTGGCTTTGGGGATTATTTAAATCAAAATTGTAATAATTTTTATAATCAAACTTAAAATCAATAAATACTCTCCCAAAAATACTTGCAAGAGTGGCTGACAAAATGCCCGAAAGACTGCTCTCATCATAATTTTTAAATATTGAAATTAATGCATTTCTTTCCTTTAAAAATCTTAATTTGTCTTCACCGAAGTTTTTGGATGTCCCGTGATGCATGTGATACACAACTGATTTTGGTGCAAATACAACCTTGTACCCCAAAACCCATAAGCGCCATCCCAGATCAACATCCTCATAATAAGCAAAAAAATCTTCGTCAAATCCACCGGACTTAATGAAGACTTCTTTTTTTACAAGCATCGCTCCGCCGTTTACAAATGGAAGGTATCTTTCAATGTTATGAATATCTTTTTCAACAGAAACACCATAATCAATCTGAAAACCCTTGCCCTCAAAATTAATCATTCCTCCTGCAAAATCTATACTTTTGCCGTCAAAAGAAAGAACTTTTGAACCGGAGCATATTATTTCGGAAGAGCCGTACACAGGCCTGATCAGTTCAATAAGCCAGTCGGGGTCAACTTTTGTATCATTGTTTAAAAAAGCTATATATTCTCCCTCAGATGCTTCCGCTGCCTGATTGTTTGCTTTGGCAAACCCGAGATTGCTTTGATTTCTTATTATTTTTACACCCGGAAAGCTATTTTCAATCAGACTGACTGAATTATCTTTTGAACCGTTATCAACAATTATTATTTCTATCTTTTCTGTGGGGTAATTTAAGCTGCCAATGCTTTTAAGGCATTCAGGCAGATAACCTTCTCCATCAAGATTAATAATTGAAATCGTAACTTTAGGATATAAAAAAACATCTCTCATGTGTTTAAAAAAGTCTGTTAAAAAGATAATTAAAGAATTCTGATAACACAACTGCTTTTGCAGCTGAGGCCAAACTTATTTAAATTATAACAAACAATTTATTTTAAACAATAATTAATGTTAAAATGAAAATTATTAAAAATTATTTAATAAATAATGCTTATGCAAAAAATAAATGTTGCTTTTATTACTGACAGGATGATTTTAGGCCATGGAGTGGATCTTGTCATTGATAAAATTGCCACAGGTTTGTGCGATCTGGGTTATAACTGTGAAATTTTCTGCAATAATTATGACGAGACATTCAAAAAACTAAGACCTTATAAATTAAAGAAACTTCCAAACATCGCCAGCAGAAATGCTGTTGACCTTGAATTAAAAACAGCGAAGATCAAATTATTATTAAATAACAGAGGCGCTGATATATTTATTATAAATTCATTCCCCTTTTACAGCCTTGCCGGCAGCCTTGGCAAACCCGTTATTTCCATTAACTACGGAGTAGTTTCGTCGCAGGGCATGCCTCTTAAAAGAAGACTTTTTTACAAGTACATGGATTTTACTCAGAATTGTTTTTATTTCAGGAAGTCCTCGGCAGTAATAAGCATCTCAGGCTATCTTAACAGCATGTTACCGGCGTATCTGAGAAAAAAATCGGAATATATCCACTTAGGCGCAGATCATTACCGGGGGGAAGAAGTCAGCGAGCAGCAAATTGAAGAATTCAGAAGCAGATTTAACATTAAAAAAGATGACTTTCTTTTATTGTATGTCGGAAGGCTTAACCCGGTAAACCAGCCCTACAAAGGAACAAAAGAGTTAATTGAACTATTTCACATGGCTGCAGGCAAAAACAGCAGAATAAAATTAATGATGGTAGGCTTTGGGTCAGGTAATGATGAAATAGCCATAAAAAACGAAGGAATTATTTCGATTGCCAATGCACCATGGGAATTAATGCCAGTAATTTATTCGTCATGTGACGCGTACGCTTCCTGCACCAGATGGGAAGGCTTTGATCTGCCAATAGTGGAGGCTCAAAGTTTTGGCAAGCCTTCAGTCTGCTATAATTTGTGTGCACATCCTGAAATAAGCAGGAATGAAGAAACGGGCTTTCTGGTAAATACAAGGGAAGAATTTTTAAGCAGAATTCTTGAGCTTGCAGATGACTCTGAGCTTCGAATTAAAATGAGTTTAAATGCAAAGAAGAATTCAGATAACTTCACATGGGAAAAAACCGTTTATAAGTATGACCTTGCCATAAAAAAAATACTTTCTGCAAAAAACCGTGATTTTGACCTGTCAGGTTTGACAGACAATGTTAAAAAAGAATCGAAACTGATCGATAGCAATGCCGGAACTGAAAATGATGTTTCAGATGTAACTTTAAACAAAAGTGAATCCTCTGCTGGAAAGGCAGTTATTGGCGATAACGACACATTGCTTTCAGGGAGTTCAGAAATCGAAAATGATGCTTCAGACATAAATTCATATAGAAGTACATCGGCTGCAGGCAGCACGATTAACGGTAATAAAGATACGAATATTGCGGATGTTTCAAACATCGAAAATAATGCTTCGGCTAAAACCTTTGGGGAAAGAGAGGCAGGTAAGGGCGAGGAAATTACCTGTTATAGAGATACCAATGTTCCTGATGTGTCCGTTATTATTGTTAACTACAACTCCTCACTTCCCTGTCTGATGGAATGCATAAAGTCGTTAAAGTCGCAGACCTTTAGAAACTTTGAGATAATAATCTTTGATAATGCAAGTACAAATGGTGTTTTTGACTCTTTATCAGAAGCAATTGGCCAGGACGCTAAAGATCATGATAACAGTTTTGGCGGCGACGCCTCAATGGAAGAAGACATAAAGATAAAATTAATAAAAAACGGCATCAACCTTGGGCTTGCAGGCGCAATTAATAAGGCTGTCAAAATCATCGAGAGCAGATATGTTCTGATTTCTAACTTCGATGTTATCTATGATAAAAATGCTGTTGAGGAGCTTGTCGCGATGGCAGACAAAACAGATGATGAAATTATAGGCCTGGCTCCCAAAATAAAATTTTCCCATCATAAACATTTTATCGAAAGCGTAGGCACATATCTTGATAATTCACTTTATGATTGTTATCAGGGATTAGGACAGATAGACCTTCACCAGTATGATGTGCCGGAAAACATATTCGGAGTTTCATTTACCAGTGCATTTTTAAAGACATCGGCCTTTCTTGATAGCAGCGTCGGGAAAGTTGATGAGTCTTTCTTTTTGTTTTACGAGGATTTTGATTTCTGCTTCAGAGCCGGCCTGGCAGGCTATAAATTCAGGACCTGCCCGCTTGCAATTGTCTATCACAAATATTCTTACAGCTTCAGGGAAGAGTCCAGTGCATTTGAGACAAAATATTACTATAAAAGATTAAATCTGCTTAAAATGATGTATAAAAATGCAGACCTTAAAACAATAGACCGCCTGCTTCCGATTGAAACAGGCATAATGAAGCAAAATCTTAAAGATAAAAATTTAAGAAATGTTTCAGCCAGAATACTTCGTGATTTAAGAAAATCCAAAAGGCATATTTTTAAGCAAAGAATCATTATACAGCTTGCCAGGATTGTCGATGAATCTGAGATTTTTAAATACTGCCGTGGAGAAAATAATTTCTTTGATGTTGTAAAAAATGAACCGCAATACAGTATTATCAATCTTGAGAAGATGTACAGAAGGCTGTTTGTAATTACTGGCAGTCCAAAGTATATGGAATATATCAATTATTTAAACATCATTGAACAGACAAAGTTTAAATTTGAGACCGAAATTTTAAGAAGCAAGCTTCATAGTAAACTCGAAAATGAACCTGAGTGCATTCATGATTTTATCAATAAGCTCTAAATATCACTATTTTGCTGACAGACTTTGCACAGAGGTCGTAAAACCAAAAAATAAAATGCCGTAATTTTGCTTTTTGGTTAATAACTCGCAAGTTTGTTTTAAGGATAATAATTCATTAGCTTGTTTTAATGTTAATAATTTGTCAAAAATCTTAAGCATTAAAAAATATTTTTTTAAACTAATAAACATTTATAAATTACTCAGACTTAAAAAATACAGTATATTTGAAAAAAGGCTAAAAAAAATACAAAATAATTATAAAAGGCACCTGGATGAACACTGGCATAGATATTTCCACAGTTCTTAATTTTGGAGTTAAAGTGGGCTCGGGAAGGTATATAATCAATCTGTTAAACGGGCTTTTCTCCATAGCTGATCAAAGTAAAAAACAGACTGTACCTTCTGAAAATAAGAAAAACTGTTTAAAAGACTCTAAAAATAACACTGACCGAATCTCTTTTACATTAACCGGAAGATATTCTGATAATTCAAATGTATATCATATTGAAGATCTTGTTTCACAATATCCCGATTTAAAAATAAAATTAAAACTTTTTAAATACCCGCAGGACAAAATTGAAAACTGGGATAAAAGAGGTTTTCCGCCAATAGAGCTCAAAGGTTTTAAGGCAGATATTCTCCACTGCCCTGATTACATCATAGCTCCCTCAATAAACAAAAATATTATTCTTACAATTCATGATTTGTCCTTTTACAGATTCCCTGAGTTCAATTTTGACTGGTTTATTAAAAAATATCAGGCTATGGTTTTAAAAAACGCAGAGAGAGCAAAAGTAATAATTGCAGATTCCATGTCTACCCGGCAGGATATTATAGATTTTATGAAAATAGATCCCCAAAAGATAGAGGTCGTTTACCTGGCAGCCGATAAAAAGTTCAGAGTTCTTCCTTTATCAGAGCAAAGGAGTGAAACACTTGAAAAATTTAATATTTCAAAAAAATTTATTTTAAGTGTAGGCACTATTGAGCCAAGGAAAAACTTCAAAACACTTATAAAAGCATTTAATATTTTCAAAAAATCTTATGAAAATTCAAAAGACTGGCAGCTTGTAATAGCCGGGAAAACCGGATGGAAAAGCAAGGAGACTTTTGATGAATACAAAAATAGCCCTTACCGTAATGAGATAATATTTACCGGGGAGACAGATGACGAAGATCTTATTCAGCTCTATAATCAGGCAGACCTCTTTGTTTATCCTTCAGTCTTTGAGGGTTTCGGCCTGCCCGTACTTGAGGCAATGACATGCGGCCTTCCGGTAATTGCCACAGACACCTCGTCAGTTCCCGAAGTTTATCCCAATAAGGAGTTTCTGATTGATCCGCTGGATGAAGAAACAATGGCCCAAAAAATAAATCAGGTGCTCAGCGATGCAGACAAAAAGGAAACTTTAATAAAGTTTTCAATTGAAAACGCCAAAAAATTCTCATGGGAAAATACAGCACGCCAGACAATGCAGATTTACCATCAGCTATATAATAGTTAATTTAAAAAATGAAACCAAAATACCTGAGCAGACTTTCAAATGTTTATTTTTCATATTTGCTTGGAAAGCAGAAAACAAATTATCCGCCAGTTAAGCTGTGGATAGAAACCTCATCCAGATGCAACCTTTCATGCGGGCTTTGCCTTAACAGAAATCTGCCCCCATCGCAAAAAAGTGATATGGAATTTTTACTTTTTAAAAAAATAATCGATGAGGCAAAAGATTATGTTTATGAAGCAAACCTTTTCCACAGAGGTGAGCCCCTTCTTAATCCTCAGATCGTGGAAATGACTGAGTACGCATCACAAAACAAAATAAAGACAGGACTATATACAAACGGCGCCATTCTTACATCTGAATTATCCCGGAGATTAATAAAATCCGGCCTTGATCTGATAACATTTTCTTTTGACGGATATACAAAAGAAGTTTATGAAAAAAACAGGTGCGGTGCAGTTTTTGAGGAAACACTGGAAAAAATAACAGGCTTTCTGAAAGAAAAAAGGAAGCTAGGCTTTAAAAAACCCCTGGTGCACATTCTTGCAATGGAACAGGATGCTGATACTTCTCCGGAGCAATTTGCGCTTCAAAAAAAGGAATTTATTAAAAGATTTAAAGACATTCCGCCAGACAGGTTTGTGACTAGGAAACCCCATAACTGGGGAGGAAGTCTTGATACCGGGAAATTTAGGTTCATTACAAGAGAGCCACATAGCTGGAGAGGAAGTCTTCATGCCGGTAAAATGACAGAATCAAAAAAAGACACCACAAAATTTATTGCCTGCACATTTCCATGGTACGCACTTGTGGTTTTACAGGACGGTAAAGTTTCGCCATGCCCTCAGGATTTTTATGGAAACATGATCGTTGGAGATGTAAACACTGAAACAGTTGAAGCAATTTTTAATAATGAAAAAATGCAGGCAATAAGAAAAGCCTTCAAAAATAAAAATATCGAAAATTTAAACATCTGCAAAGACTGTGACAGGTGCCGCAGAGAAACATTTTTAGGTGTTCCGAAAGAATACCTGAAAAAATTCATGAAAGACAGTATTCTAAAGAATTAACATAAAGGGGACAGTCCCCTTTTGAGCACGGTTTTAGCATAATTGTAAAGTAAAAAGGGGACAGTCCCCTTTTGAGCACGGTTTTAGCATAATTATTCAGACCTCAATAAAGAATCAATAAATTTTAAGCCCCGTAAAACCTGCGATCTGGTTAAAGCCCTCATCTTTATGCAAAAGCATCAAATTATTTTCTATTGCTGTCTGAGCAATCAGGCAGTCAATAATCTTTCTGATGGTAATCCCCTTCCTCCGGCCAGTCCGATATATTGATGCTGCTTTAAAATATGTTTCCGGGTATACAGGGTTAACAAAAGGTAAGTTTTTTAATAATTCAGCTGCTAACTTAACATCTCTTTCTTCTTTAAAACCACTTAGAATTTCAGTCACAATAATCCCTGTTGTAAAAATATCAATGTCTTTTTCTTTCAGGCTCTCCAGCTTATAGACATACTCATTTTCTTTGCCGTTAAAAAAATCAATCCATACCGAAGTATCCACTATTACCATTCCCTGCTGCTCCTCATTTCTTCAATGCTTCCTTCCCATTTTAACTTTCCCTTAAAGCTTAAAATTTC
>Ga0194044_10001552_pt1 | contig 11645 bp, 13 predicted proteins | sample JunL4417m_MetaG_FD_155460 | JGI IMG/M metagenome (GOLD analysis project Ga0194044, IMG submission 155460) | Anoxic zone freshwater microbial communities from boreal shield lake in IISD Experimental Lakes Area, Ontario, Canada - Jun2016-L442-17m | ecosystem: Environmental > Aquatic > Freshwater...
CTGCACGTGTTGAGCAGAATGACATCGGCGGCGGCCTCGGCCGGGGCGAGAGTGTATCCTTTGGCGACGAGTTGGGCGGCGACGGCTTCGCTGTCCCGCTCATTCATCTGGCAACCGTAAGTTTTAATAAAAACGCTCGGCATGGGTGCTTAAATCAGCCCGGCAAACTACGCCACAAGCGGTGGGTTGAAAAGAGGTAAGGCGGATGGGCTCCGCCCGCAGGCGCATCCGCGAGTGGTTGGTAGGGTGGTGTCTCGTTTCATGCAAGGTGGCGGGTCATCGGCCGGCCAGGCAGAGCGAGAGAGCCACGCCGAGGCTGAGATCAGCGACCTATGCCGGGAACACGTTGGATCTGCCCTCGGATTTCGCCCTTTGGATGCGGAGCTGTCAGGAAACTGACGTAGAGCAGGCCGCGCTTGAGGTCGGTTGCTTGCTCATAGGAGATGAGGAGAGGCATTTTCATGGGCGGTGTTTGTTTCTCATTCTTATTTGACGAAAGCAAACTGCGATGGCTGCAAGTATGCAGAGGGAGGCGGTGGAAGGCTCTGGGACGCCTTGGCCTGCGACGATTGGGGTGTTTGGAACCGTTTCGTAGGCGTAGTCGTAAAGCCAGCCGCCGTTTTGGCCGGCGAACGGTGCACCGATGCGCAGCCAGCCGTAGTAGATTTGGTTTGCTTGCTGAAATTGGAGACCAAGGTACGCGGACTCCAGCCCTGTGAACAGGCCTATCGGTCCGAAGCCCGCGTTGGCTGTGAGAATTAGTCCCGCGGGGTATTGCATCCAAGCGTAGCCCTGGGCGTCAGGACCGATTTGCTGGCCAGCAGTGAGTGGAATTGCGAAACCGCCGCCAAGCTGCCCAACAGGCACTGCGATAACTGCGTCCAGTGAGGAGGATGGGATAACTGCAAATCCGTTCTGAGCGGCACTGAAGGTGAATACGAGTTGGCCGTTAAAGGACAGCGGGTACGTTGACGGGTCCGTAAGGCCGGGAAATAACCTTGTGCCTTCCGCGTCTTCTGGAAAGGAGGTCGCTGGAGGTGGCACGATCGTTGGAGGGAAATGCCCGTAGATAATGGTGCCTTGGGCGCGGGCGCTCACGGATGAGAGTTCCAGGAGGACGGCCAGTGCCAGCACTGGCCAGCACTGGCGGTTCACGTGTGTTTGAGCGCGAAGTTTCATGCTGCAATAGAATAGTATAGCAGATTATCGCACTTGGACTATGCGGTAAAACTGATTTGTCACTCCGGCGGTGGAGAGAGCAAATGCCGTGTTGGTCTTCGTGGCGCTCAGTTCGGGCTGGCCACTCGCACCAAACGGCTCCGGCCCGCCTGCGGTCCCGACCAGCAGACCCCCGCCAAACCAAGCAGGAGCAGAACCGCAGCACCCGGCTCCGGTACTGCGCCCGCCAGAATCGGCGCGCCGGGGCGTGTATCGTAGGCGTAGTCGTAGATGTAGCCGCCGTGTGTGCCGACAAACGGGGTGCCTACGCGGAACCAAGCGTAATGCGGTTGGCCTGCGATGTAAAACTCGACGCCCGTGTATCCCTGAACGCCTTGCCAGTACCCGGCATAGCCTTCACTGTTTGCTCCGTTGTAAGTTGCCGAATAGGGGCCGGACGGAGGGAGGTTGAGCGTCTCGCGCCAGATGAGGCTGAGGTCTGGCGGTGTGGCGCCGATCTCTGTACCTGCGGGGAGGACGGGGAGGAACGAGTTGATGTCCAATCCGGCGGGCGGGTGAGTCAGGACGCGCGTCGATCCGAATCCGTAGATGTAGAACGACATGTCGTCGTCCGCGAATCCGACGTCTGGTTGTCCGTCGCCGTTGAGATCTACGGTCAGGGCGCCGCTTAACGAACTAAACACTGGGTAGCCGGAATCGTCCCAAGGCGGGGGCGGGTTCTGCGGGTTCGGATTCCAAAGTCTCCCATAGACGATGGTGCTCCCCTGGCCATGGCACGGGGCTGGCCCCAGCCAGTAAAGGGCCAAGGCCAGCGCCAGGAGGCCGGTTTTTCTCTCCCAATTCAACCGCATAAGCTCATCTGACTTGTACGACGCGGTAAAAGCGCTGTGATGCTGCTGCTGAAATATTAACAGCGACATTGGTCTTTGTCGCACTGATTTCGCCGGTGGCGTTGGTCCATCCGGCGGTCCAGACCCCAGAAAACCGCGCCGCAGACACACAACAGGACACCGGTGCTTGGTTCGGGCACCTGACCAGCGAAGATTGGCGTGTTCGGACTGGTCTCGTAGGCCCAGTCGATGATTTGCCCCCAATTCGCGCCGAAGTTTTGAATGTGTATCCAGCCGTAGTAGAGGCTGCCCGCCACGTCCAACCGGAACCCAGCGTAAGCATCTGTCTGCCCTTGGAAGTAGCCAATGCTGCCGATGTTGGCAGCGGACACTATGCTCGGTGGGCCGTTGCCGTTCGACCCCCACCACGCCAGAACGGGGACGAGTGAGGATGAGATGGGCGCGCCCTGGTTGAACGCGTAGATGAGGGCTCCTAGATCCCCGGGCGGCTCCGGGACGGAAATAATGGCATTGCTGTTGAGTGGGCTCAGGTCGATGTCAAAGCTATTCGGCGAGGACAGATTGAAATCCGGGGCACCATCATTGTTAATGTCTATGTCCTGGCTGCTTGGATAGTCGCTGTAAGGGATCGGTTGCGGGGGCACGACGTGGACGATGGTGCCCTGTGCCGACGCTCGCCCCGTGACGAGGCAGGTCCCGGCGGCAAGCACTGCGAGCGCGACGCCCGTGCCTCGCGCCCGAACACTTACTGGGTGGGCATGTCTCACGGCAGTTGCGCTACGCGGAAGAACTGTGCGCGTTGCGCCTGAGTCTCAGCTGCGAAGCAGGAGCAGGAAGAGCATTCCCACCGCGAGCAGTGCGGCTGAGGACGGCTCCGGCACAGCGCCAGCGAGGATGGAAGTGTTGGGCCTGGTCTCGTAGGCCCAATCGCTGATCTGCCCCCAATTGCCCCCGAAGTTCTGAATGTGTATCCAGCCGTAATAGAGGCTTCCTGCCACATCCAGCCTCATCCCAGCGAAGGCATCTGTGAAGCCCTGGAAGTAGCCGATGGAGCCAATATCTGCGGCGGATACTATGGTCGGGGGGGCATTACCGTCCCTCCCCCACCACACGAAAACAGGGTCGAGCGAGGAGGAGATCGGCACGCCTTGGTTGAACGCATAAATGAGCGCTCCCAGATCTCCGGGCGGCTCGGGGACGGAAATGATGGCGTTGTTGTTCAGCGGACTTAGGTCGATGTCTCTGCCGTTCCACGTGAAGATGTTGAAGTCGGCGATGCTGTCGCCGTTCAGGTCAATGTCTTGGCTGAACGGATAGTCGCTGTAAGGGATGGGTTGCGGGGGCACGACGTGGACGATGGTGCCCTGTGCCGACGCTCGCCCCGTGACGAGGCAGGTCCCGGCGGCAAGCACTGCGAGCGCGACGCCCGTGCCTCGCGCCCGAACACTTACTGGGTGGGCATGTCTCACGGCAGTTGCGCTACGCGAAAGAACTGTGCGGTGTTGGCTTGGCTGAACGGAAACAGGGTCACAAGCGCTTCCGCACTAAGCAAAACGCCGCGCCGGAGACGAGCAGCAGAGAAAGCGTGCTCGGCTCCGGCACTTGGCCTGCGAGAATTGGCGTGTTCGGGATGGTCTCGTAGGCCCAATCGCTGATTTGCCCCCAGTTGGAGCCGCCGAAGTTCTGAATGTGTACCCAGCCGTAGTAAAGCGCTTCGCCTACGTCCAGTCGGATTCCGGCATAGGTGGGGTCGGTACGGTAGGCAAAATAGCCGAGCGCCCCGAGATCGGTAGCGGACACGATGCCTGGGGGGCCGTTGCCGTCACTGCCCCACCAGACCAGAACCGGGTCGAGTGAGGATGAGATGGGCGCGCCTTGGCTGAATGCGTAGATGAAAGCTCCTAGATCCCCGGGCGGCTCCGGGACGGCGATAATGGCATTGTTGTTGAGCGGAGTGAGGTTGATGTCCTGGCCGCCTGACAATGTAAAGTCGGCAACACCATCGCCGTTGAAGTCTATGCTGGTGCTGCCCAAGGCGTCGCTGTAAGGAATCGGTTGGCTCGGGTTGACGAAGACTATCGTCCCCTGAGCCATGAGGTTACATGGAGCAACGATCAGGATGAGCGCGAGGGTTGTGCCTCGCGCCCAGGCGCTTAGTCGAGAAGCGGCGTTCACGGGAGTTGCGCGACTCTGAAGAATTGCGCGGTGCTGGCTTGGCTGAACGGAACCAAAGTCACAACGTTGGTAAGGCGAGCGCTGATGATGCCGTCCACGCTGAACCAGTTGGTGCTCGTCAAGTTGGTCTTTGATTGCAACTGGTATTGCGCGCCGACGACGGCAGGCCAGCCGATGGCGAGGGTGTTCGTTGCCGTTTTGGCCATCTGATTGATCACGAGCGGTGGGGTCGCTTGGGGCACGTTTCCGCTGATGAGGATTGAAGCCCATTGCGTGGTGTTGCTCTGCAAGTTGCTTTTGTGAGTTACTCGCACAAGATACGTCGCGTTGGTCGGGTGAGCAACATAGACCTGCTCGACGTTGTTGCGGTTGTCATCGCCCGTTGTGGCGGCTGCGGACCGGGCCGCTGAGATCTGGTTCGTGAGGTCCGGGTTCAGAACCCAAGGCAGGTTGGTTGAGCCGCTTGGGGAAATGACGCGCAAGTCCAAATCGTTCACGAGCTTGGGTGTGGGATTATCCAGGTTCGTAACGTTATTTGGCGTTCCCGCCGGATCGGTCCAGCAGATCGTAATCTTGAGTGGACTGGTGCCGGCGGAAGCAACGACGGGGAATTGAATTGTCGAGTTGTTGGTGAGCAGCACTTCCTTGATCTGATTTTTCAGTCCGTTTGTGGCATCCTGTTTAATGACGGTTGCGGCAGTGCGGGTGTTCATCACTCCCCATCCGAAGCGATAGCTGGGGCCCGCGTTGGTCGTTGCGGAGTCCGCCGTGTGGATGGCCAGGCCCTTCAGGGTCGAGGCGAGCGGTTCGCTGCTGTTCGGATGAAGCTGTTTGTAGAACTGGGATAGCAGTCCGACGGAGCCGGCTATCCCCGGCGCAGCAAAGCTCGTTCCGCCGGGCCATTGGACATACTCCGTGTCGCTGCCTGCGCCAGGTGTGATGTCGTTAATGCCGTCTGCCACCACGTCCGGTTTGATGCGCCCGTCATCAGTCGGACCACAAGAACTGAACGGCGCAAGCACGACGTTTGTTGGCCCGGCGTATCCACTCGTCAGTGGGTAGATCGCGCCAACTGTAAGGACGTTCTTCGCACAGCCCTGCTGCGACATTGTGTCGTAGCCGCCCTGGTCGCCGTCGGGTGGCCGGTACGCGGTCGTAGCACCCGTGCGTTCAACATGATTCGTTGGCTGAACCGGCGGCGCCTCGCCTTGGTCATTACCCGCAGCCCACACCTGCAAGTAGGTCGGGGCACCTTGGACCAGGTTGTCATAGTTCGAGGCGTTCGTCGTATAGTTGCCGAACGCCGGGTCTTGCGTGGCGCTGACGCTCGGGTAGCCATACCAATACCAAGTGGCGCCATCATAATACCACCCGGCAATCCAACCGTAAGACTGGTTCGATAACCGCATGTGATTCGTTCCAACGGCTCCAGTCATCTCACCAAGATCGATTTTGAAGTCCCTCGCTTGAACCTGGGCCGCGTAGGCCATGCCCTTCGCCAGCGGTCCTAAGAGGTTTGTGCCGCTGTAGAGGTTGACCCCAACCGCAGCAAGAATTCCGCAAACGGCGGTGGAGTGGTAGGAGTTGGTGGTGTTCCCGTCCAGTTCGGTAACGCGTGGGTTGAGCTCGGCTGGTGTCATCTACGACATAGGTTCCTTGTTCCACCTCCACTACGCTCAGTTCAGGATGGGGGTTAAACGGCAGAGGGGGCAGGTCGGGGTCTTTCGCGGAGTAGAAATTCCCGACCGTTGGCGGCGAGTTGGTCTGCGCGGGCAGGCTGGTGCTCAGGCTGAACGCCAGCGCGGTTCCTACAACCGCCCGGCCGATGATGGATTTCATTCGTCTCAGGGTCTTCTTTCTTCTGTTGATTGTTTGTTGCTCACTGTTCTCGCAGCGTTTGTGCTGCGAGGGCGCGGGCCACCTCCGCCAGCCCTGAAAAAGAAAGGCGCGTCACTGACGCACTTTCTCTGGGGCCACGGCCAAGCGGCCTCTCAAGAAGCACGCCAAGACGTGCGATTTGCTCGCGCGTCGAGGCGGGCTCTTGAGGAAAAACATTTGGCCGTGTTTCAGAGAAGCCCGAGTCCTCGCACCGCAAAGACTCACACCAAAAGCACTGCGCTCGCCTTTGGCTTCATGTAAAAGAACCGCCGAACTATCGAGCCGCGGCATTAAAATGGAAGCATTTCTTGTTGGCATTTTGTGCCACCTTAAGTCCGGCTTGCGGAACTTGGTTTCCCAGGGCTGGGAAGTGAAGGTGTCCAGTTTTGTCGTGAGCGGCTGGCTGCGGGAGTTCGAGCCCGACCGCTGAAAATTGAACCTGTCGGGCTATGGCCTCGGACGGCGATTCTTGGTTGCGTAATGAAGCGTGTCAGGAATCGGCAAAGTTCGGAAGGATATCGGAGCGAACATCCGCACCCTCCGCAAGCGGGCAGGTCTGAGCCAAGAGAAGTTGGGCGAGAAGGCGGACCTGCATCCGGTTTACATCAGCCAGGTGGAGCGTGGCGTAAAGGCCGTCTCGGTGGAGGCGCTTTGGAAACTTTCCCGGGCGTTGCAGGTGTCAATGTCGGCGCCCTTCCGGGGTATCTGATCCGTGGGCTGTTGGTACCCACCACGGGGTACCATGGTGGTAGGTATATCAGGGTAGGGACGCAGTGGAATGCGTCCCTACCGGTTTTACCAAGGACTCGCGAATGCGCCCTCCGCCCGCAATCTTTGGCCAAGCACGGCATTGCATTTAATCACCGGATATGAAAGAGTGTCTGGGAGAACATGAAGCCTCGTTTGGGTGAATCGAATGTGGGTGCCTTGGTCGGTGCCATTGTCGGTGCCACTGGGGGGTTGTTCGCTGTGGGTCATGAAATCACGATTAAAGAACAAATGGGTATTAATCACGGGCGCATCGAGTGGGTTTGGCGCCGCCGCCGCCGCAGCGTTTGCCGCGGAAGGTTCGAGACTCCTGCTCGGGGCACGACGCGTGGAACGTCTGGAACAAGTGGCGGCGACAGCGAGCAAAGCCGGCGCGGCAGAAGCGCTGTTCCATGTTTTGGATGTCGCCAGGACTTCCAGTGTCGAGGCATTCGTCGCGTGGGCCCGCCAGAGCATCACCCGTCACGAGTCCCCGGACAGCGGTCTGCACGTGCTCATTAACAACGCCGGTGGCGCGCATGGGTTGGATACGGTTGCCGAAGGCAAAGATGAAGATTGGGAGGCGATGTTGCAGACCAACGTGCTCGGCCTCTTGCGCATGACGCGGGCCGCCTTGCCCCTGATGATGAACCATCCGGGAGGCTCCATCATCAACATTGGCTCGTACGCCGGCCACTCGGTTTACGAAGGTGGCGGAGCCTATTGCGCGGCCAAGGCGGGCGAACTCCAGATCACGCGCGCGTTGCGGCTGGAACTGAGCGGGACGGGGGTCCGTGTCAGTTCCATCGATCCAGGCCTGGCGGAAACGGAGTTCTCGCTGGTGCGTTTTAAAGGCGACGGTGCGCGCGCCGGCAAGACTTACGAAGGCATGAATCCACTCAAAGCGGAAGACATCGCCGAAATCCTGGTTTGGGTGGCGAACCGGCCGCCGCACGTGAACATTGACGAAATGCTCATCAAACCGGTGGACCAGGCGGCGATGCACAAAATATACCGAAGACCAAAAGTTAATTGAGTTAAACAGGTTCCCGGGGTTACATCGCCCAGAGCAGGAGCGCCCGGCCCACTTGCAGCTCGGTTAACTTAGATAATCATTTCACACTCCCCGATTCATCCGCCACAGGAGCACGGCACCGACGGCCTGGAAAATAAAATTTGGGAGCCAGACGATCAGGTGCGGCGCCCACTCCGGATGCGTGTCGAGTGATTGGCCCAGGAGGATGAAGCTGTAATACAGTGTGACCAGGACCAGGGCAACGGCGATGCCGATGTTGGTCTCGCGCCGGTGCATCCGGATACCCAACGGAATGCCGACCAGGGTGAAGCCGAAACACGCGAACGAGAACGCCGCCTGCCGATGAATTTGAAATCGAATTGGCTCGGTCATTTCCGTTAGATGCCACTGGAGTTGCAGCTTTCGGTACTGCAATTGCTTCTTTGTCAGATTCGTGGCCGGCTGCGGCAGATTGGTCCGCCGCTCGATTTCGTGCAGCTCGTCCCAAAGCTGCGTGAACGTCATGTCGCTGATCGACGCCGACCGCTGGCTATTCTCCGGTGGGGTTAGATCAACTTGCAGGGACGCTTCCGCCTGAGCGGTCAGGATCGGTCTGCCCTCATTCAGGGTCAAAGTCTTCGCGTCGTAGAGAAACAGGGTGATCTGGCGGTTCTGGGTGTCCACTTCATATTTGCCGCGCGGCGCCTTAATGGTCATGACCACGTTCGTTTCGTCCTTCAATTTGAATACCATCACTCGTCGCAAATCGCCCTTGCGGCTTTCGCCGCAATAAAAGATGTAGCCTGGGACATCTTTGATGAAGCGGCCCTCCGGAATTTGTGCGCTGGCCAGTTGAATTTTGAGACGGAATAGCAGGTCGGTGTAGGCGACCCGGCACCGCGGGCCGATTTCCATGTTCACCAGCGCGCTCAGCCCGCACAATGCCAGACTGAGCAGGAGAATGGGGCTGATGGTGGACAACAGGCTTACTCCGCTGGCCCGCATGGCTGTCAATTCCTGGTCGGCGCTGAAACGGCCGAAGATCAACAGCGTGGCGGTCAACATGCCCATGGGCAGCGCGAAGACCCAGACGAATGGAATCAACAGGCCGATGGCCTCAGCCACCACGCCGATGGAGATCTGCCGATTCACCAGCAACGGGATGATTTCCTTGAGCGCGTTGCCCAGCAGCAGCACGAACGTAAAAACCAACACGGTCAATAGCAGCGAAGCCAGGACCTGTCGCATCAAATAGGCGTGCAACGTTCTCAAGTGAGACCTATCGTCGGCGGCTTCCGGGCAATTCGCAATCGAAAATGCTTGGTCAACCCGGCGAAGACGAGCCGGATCGCCGCAGCAGCCAGGCGTGCGCTTTGAGCCAGCGCTCGGCCTGGGTGAAATCCGGACAGAGCCGCGCGACCTCGCTCCAGAACCGGTGCGAGTGATTCATCTCCTTGATGTGGGCCAGTTCGTGCAGGACGATGTAGTCTCGCACAAAGACGGGGGCCTGAATCAGGCGCCAATTCAGCGACATGGTGCCAAGGGGCGAACAGGAACCCCAACGGGAACGCTGGTTGCGCACGGTCACATGCCGAACGCGCAACCGGTCAACGACCCCAGTTCGAACAACGCGCAGCGGCAATTCCCGCGCCGCCAACTGGCGAAGATGCCGCTCGATGGGCGGTCGCAGGTCGCCGGCCACATCCGCGAGACGCACGGTTTCGCTGCCGAAGCGGACGAGGCCGGTCTCGCCGTTGGACTCCGTCTCGAGGCGCACGTGTTCGCCGCGAAAGAGGATTTCTGTCCCAGCCAGCCACCGTTCGGGTCGGACGGGCTGCGTGGCTTGCCGCAGAAGCTGCTGTTCGAGCCAGGCAACGTTCTTTTCTACGAACCGTTTGGCTTCGGCAACCGAGCCGCCGCCCGGAATCGTTACGCGGGCCGCTGCGTCGGGACGCAAGCGCAGGATGTAGCGCCGCGCCCGTCGGTTACGGACAAAACACAGCCGCACGGGCCGGGTGCCGACGAGCAACGAGACTTCTTCCGGCCGAACGACGTGCCGGGGACCGAAGAGCAGTTCAAATTGCACGCAGTAATTTATACCGGTTCCTGAAGCAAACGCCAGAAAATGGGGGGTTAAATAAGCCAAATGAGTTGCCGGGGTTGCCTGAGTTAGCAACGAGGGAATCATGCAGGCAGGTGTGTGTTTTCTGTCGCTGTGCGTGTTTTCTTGCCTCGGCAACCAAACTCTTAGACATTTGCGCCGGTTTTATGTTGCTGGACGAGATCAAAAGCCAAAGCTATCCGCGCCGCACTGGCGATGCGGCGCACAAGAGCGAGAACATTTACTGGAACCGGGGAAAGGTCACTGCTGACCTTCGCGCGGAGCGCAACGGTCACCCGGGGTGTGTCGTTTGGCTTACGGGATTGAGCGGTTCGGGCAAATCCACGATCGCCATCGAGCTGGAGCGGGAGTTGTTCAACCTGGGCCGGCAGGCGTGCGTGCTGGATGGGGATAATATGCGGCATGGACTCTGTTCCGACCTGGGCTTCTCGCCCGGCGACCGCAAGGAGAACATCCGCCGGGCAGGGGAGGTGGCTCGGTTGTTTGCCGACGTGGGTATCATCTGCATAACGGCGTTCATTTCGCCCTACCGATCTGATCGCGAGCTGGCACGCGGAATTGCGCCGCCGGGAAGATTTCTGGAAGTATATCTGAAGGCATCATTGGAGGTGTGCGAGCAACGCGACACGAAAGGGCTTTACGCGAAGGCGCGTCGGGGAGAAATCAAAGAATTCACGGGCATCTCGGCGCCGTACGAGGTTCCGCTCAAGCCGGAAATCGAATTGCAAACGGACCAGTCCGGCATCAGCGACTGCGTTTCCGCAGTTCTGGCTCATTTATGAAGAAATTCGCCACCATTACTGTTATCGGCCGGGACAAGACCGGCGTCGTCGCCCGGGTCACCAGTTTCCTCTTCGAGCAAAGAGCCAATATCGAGGCGCTCGAAGAGCAGGTCACCCGCGGCCAGTTCAGCATGACGGTTCAGAGTTCGTGGCGCGAACCCGAGCTGGATCGGCAGTCGGTCAGCGGCGGACTGGATAAGCTGGCGCGAGAACTCGAGATGGAGATCAAGATTCGCTTCACCGAACCGCGACGCCGCCAACGCATGGCCATCATGGTGACTCGGGAAACGCATTGTTTTGAGAAAATCCTGGGCGCGATGAAGTCCGGAGGGCTTAAGAAAGCGGACCCGGCCCTTATATTGTCCAACCGCCGCGACCTGGAGCCGTTGGCCAGGCAGGCAAAACTGCCCTTCGTCCATATTCCGTGGGAGGAACGCCTAAAGGCGGAGCAGGGCGCGCTGCGCGCGTTGGACGAGTGCGAGATTGATTTCATCGTGCTGGCGCGCTTCATGAAGATTCTCTCCCCCAACTTCGTTTGGCGGTTCAAGAACAAGATCATCAACATCCATCCATCGTTGCTGCCCAGCTTTCCGGGGCCCCAGGCTTATCGCCAGGCCTACGAACAAGGCGTGAAGATCATCGGGGTCTCAGCCCATTTTGTGACGATGAACCTCGATGAAGGCCCAATTATCGCACAGGATTGCTTCTCGGTGCGTCCGCAGATGACGCTCAAACAGATCGTCGCCGCCGGGCAGAAACTCGAGGCCGCCACCCTGCTCAAGGCGGTGAAGCTGTATCTTGATAAACGGTTGGATGTGTATTGGGGGACTGTTAAGGAAGTGTGATGCGTGATGCGTGAGGCGTGAGGCGTGATGCGTGAATCGTGATGCGTGATG
>Ga0194044_10001554_pt1 | contig 11640 bp, 10 predicted proteins | sample JunL4417m_MetaG_FD_155460 | JGI IMG/M metagenome (GOLD analysis project Ga0194044, IMG submission 155460) | Anoxic zone freshwater microbial communities from boreal shield lake in IISD Experimental Lakes Area, Ontario, Canada - Jun2016-L442-17m | ecosystem: Environmental > Aquatic > Freshwater...
GCCGCGGCGGGTCCGGCGGCGGCCGCGGCAGCCGCGGCGCGTGCGGCGCGCCATGTCCGCCTTCTCGCGGCCGTCGATCCGGATTCGGAGGCTGAACGCGCAACCGGAGGGAAGGGGATGGTCACGTCTGGGCAATACATGGAAAGGGGCTCTCCTCGCAAGCGGCGCTCTCGACGCCATCCGCGTCGCGAAAGTCGACAAGCTCTATGCATTTGCAATGATAGCGAGCCCGCAGGAAGCGTCAAACCGGCGTGGGCACCCGTCGTGCGCGAAAGCCCGATCACTCCTCGTCGCCGCCGTGCCCGCTCCGCGCCGCTTCGAGTGACTCGCGAGCCTCGCCACAGATCCACCGGATCAGCGCCGGCCATCGGGGTCAAGGCCCTGCGTGAACGCCGTCTTGCCCTGGCCTCCGCGTCGGCGGGCCACGTGCGACGTTTGTCAACAGTCTCGTCGGCAAGTGTCGCCGGCAGAATATCGGCAGTCTTGCCGCTGCGGAAGCATCATGCGCGACTGCGCGCCACAGGAAATCAGCCCATGCAGGCAAGAAACCTCAGGGTCGTGTCCTGATCGCAGTGGCGCGTATGCAAAGGTGCTGCACGGTCCGAGGTTCGGCGGCGGCACCGTGATGTGGGGTGTTCGGGCGCGCGGCCGCGGCGGCCGCGGCGCGCCACGTCCGCCTTCTCGCGGCCGTCGATCCGGAGGCTGCACGCGCGGGACGACCCGCGCCGGCCACGGCAGTCCCCACGAGAGCGCGAAGAACAGCTGTACCCGGCCCTCTCCGTCGCAGATTCGGCAGGCGGGCGGTCCGACCGCGTCCGCGGCCCCTGCGTGTGGGTCACAGGCTGGCGGTGGGCTGCACCTCGGTCCACGCCTGTCCGGTGACCTTCTTCCCGCAGAGCGTCCCGGTGACCGAGAAGAGCCCCTCATACACGTGGCGTCCGCCGGCGTTCACCTCTTGATTGGTGAACTTCGCGGCGATGAACAGGTGCGCCCGTTGCCCAGGCCGTGCGCCGTCGAGCGTGACGCGGTAGCTCGTGTAGTAGCTCTGGCCGGACGCCGGGCTCTTCCACAGCGACGACTGGACCGGCGTGATGTGGACCTTGTCCATGTCCCAGCTCACCGAATTCGTGAAGGCCCCGTTCCTCGCCTTGGGTGAGTGGGCGTCGTGCAGCATCGCGTAGTTCAACTGACCCACTGAAGCCTGCTCGACGTAGCCGATCTTCATCGCCTGCTTCGTCGTGGGGAACTGGACGCTGAACTCGAGCCAGTTCACACCGTTGGAGATGATCTGCTCAGCCGCGGCGTCGAACTGCTGTTCGACGTTGTCGAACCAGAGCCAGCCACCTGATCCCTTGCTGACGACCTGACCTCCCAGGCTCACGGAGAAGCGCTGCACCTCGAGCAGCGGCATGGTGTAATAGTAGTCCCCCTGGTTGGTCATCGGGTCATTGGTTCCCGCGAGGTACTCCCCGACGGAGCTGCCAAAGTCGTTCGCGATGGCGGCGCGCTGCGCCGGGTAGATCCACTGCGGGAAGAACCCCGAGGGACCATAGCCCCACTGCATGAGGCCGGTCGCGTCTTTGCCGCGCACATAGACCGTGAGGAGCTCGTTCGCAGGGGCGCCCTCGGCGCCATTCGGCACGAAAGCCGAGAGCTCGTACACCGCCCCCTTCTTTCCGAGCACTCCCTCGACGACCCTCGCGTCGATGAAGTCCGGCGCTTGCCCGGGGGTGAAGCTCTGAGCTCTGACGCTCCACGGACGCAACGTCAGAGAGAGCGGGAGGGTGAGGTCGGCGACCCCGGCGAGTCCACCGACCACGAACCCCGGGTCGCTGCTGCGATTGAACAAAGCCGCGGACGTCATGACGGGAACCAGCGGGGAGCCATGGATGGACTCGTTGTTGCGCTGCACACAGAAGGCGAACGTGTTGACCTGTCCGCCGGCGTCCACCAGGCTTCCCGCCCACACATACGACTGCATGGTGTACTCCGGGTGATCCATCGACAGGAACGTGCGCATGCCTGCCGGGCTCTGGGCCTGGATGACCGAGGCCTGCGGCGAGAAGAAGACGTCGCCGGCGGCGGCCGACGGTGGCGGCGCGGCGAAGGAGGTCGCCGGCGACGCAGTACACGCCGTGAACAGCGCCATCGAGAGCATGCCGACGACTCGCGGAAACCCTCGCCTCGGCACTGGTCGACTGCTCGTCATGATGGATCATCCTCCATTCGCCCGCAGTCTGGACATGCGCGCGCCGGAACCGCAGCTCTCGCTGCAGCAGAGGCTGCGCTCGTGTCGCCGAAGCGTCAAGAGGAACGCCACGATGGTCGACGCCCTGGCCTTGATGCTCGAAGCCGGCACGAATCCTGCCGGCGACCGGGAGCTCGCGCCGCACACTCTGCCGGGCGGGGTGGCCGGCGCCCGCGGCAGGGGCCAGACCGCCCCGGACATCGCGGTGAGCGTCAACGAATGAAGCGCCCTGGCGGTAGTGCGAACACCACCGCCAGGGCGCTTCATTCCGTGCTCACCTGGCCGCCGACTTGTCCATCTCGCGGCGGATGTCCTCCTCGCTGATCTCGCCCGAGCTGCGCCGGTTGATGTTCCAGAGGTCGAACACCAGGCCAATGCCGGTCGCGAGAATCACCCACCCCGGCCAGAAATACCCGCCACCGGCCGCGTACCAGATGACGATCATGATGATGTTGATAACGACGAACGACACCGCGTGCGAAACGAGCCCGCGTCTCCGCTTGATGTTCCTGATCGCCTGCTTGCGCCCAGCCTCTTCGGCAGCCATGCTACCTCCCGGATCCGTGGATGGTGGCTCCCTTTGCCCCTTTCGGACCAACACTACCCCGCGGAGTCAAAGGCACGCAAGGTTGCGAGAGGATCCCTGCGAGGCGTCCGGAACGGGACGCGGCCCGTCCGGACCGCGAAGACCCGGCAGATGGTCGGGAAGCTGAGGCGAGGAGACGGGCTGGTGATGAGCGGCGAGCCGCGCCACCCCGGGCGCCGAGTCAGGAAGCGGACGGCGGCGGCGTTGAGTGTGCGGAGCGGCTCGACGGGCGGGTGAGCGGCGCCGGGGTCACGCGCCGGCCAAGGCTTCCGGCAGCGTGAAGAGCGCCTTGGCTCCCTCGACGATCATCGCCTCGCCGGCGCGCAGGCCGCGGTGCGTCACCGGGGCCGCGACCCGCGCGAACTGGCCGCGGTGCGTCGCCGGGGCCGCGACCCGCGCGAACTGGCCGCGGTGCGTCGCCGGGGCCGCGACCCGCGCGAACTGGCCGCGGCCCAGCGTCCTGAACGCCTCGACGCCGGACCGATACTACCCTCAGCACCGACCGATGGGCATCACCCGCACGGGGACTTCCCGCGCCAGTACGGCCACACGACCGCCGCTCTCCGTCGACCCACGACGGAAGAGATGCTCTTGTACCCCGAGACGATAGCCGAGATCGAGCGCCTCTCCTCGGAGGCCGTCGCCCTTCTCGAGACGCGCGACGAACGAGAAGCCGCCCGCCGTGATCCTCACCATCGTCGACCACCTCTCGTTGGTTCGATCGTTGGTTCGATCGTCAGCTTGCACGGAGCGACAGCCGGAAACAGGTCGTCGCCCTGCCGTCTTGGCACGACATGACCATCCCCTCCCATCCGGTTGCGCGTTCAGCCTCCGGATCGACGAGCGCCGCAAGGGCGGAGACGGCGCGCCGCGGCCTCCGCGGCCAGCCGCGCGCCCGCCCGGGCGGCCCTCCCGAGGCCGCCCGCCGGCGGCGTCCGCCCGAGGCCGCGGGAACCGCCGCGGCCGCCCGCCGGCGGCGTCCGCGGCCGGCTTCCGCGAGGCGCGCAGGTCCCGGGGGCGCCGGAGATCCGGCGCGGCGCGGGAGGAGCTTGAGCCACCACGCCCCCGCGGTGAGCTTCCCTCGTGGGCACGCGACCCGCGGCCGGCAAAGATAGGAGCTGCAGAGCCGCCATCCCATGAGGCGCGACGAGGCGGCGGCCTCAGCGTTGAGGTTCGCGCTCAGCGCGTGGCCCGCCGGCGGGGGCATCGTCGAAGATGGCAGAATCCGTTGGCGGTACTTCCAACGATACCGTTGGAAGTACCGCCAACGGAAAACGCTCGCACAGGGACTATGCCGGGGGCGGCGACCGCGGCCTTCCGCGGCTGCGCCTCAGGGAAGACCAGGCCGCGGCCGCCGGAGCCGCGCCGCCGGAAGCGCGCGACGAGGCGCGCGACGAGGCGCGTGGGCCAGCGATCCACGGCCGCTGAAGATGCGGGGCGGGAAGGCTGTGTTCGCTCAGGAAGCGGCCATCCCCTCTCTTCCCCCGGCAGCCGCGGGCCCGCGGACGGCCGGGCGCGACGAGAAGGTCGAGGAGGCGGCCTTCTCCACAGGGTCAGCGTCGCCGCCGCGGAGGGCCGCCCGGCGGGAGCGTCGCGGCTGCGGAGGGCCGCCCGGCGGGAGCGCCGCGGCTGCGGAGGGCCGCCCGGCGGGAGCGCCGCGGCTGGTGAAGACGGGCTCTGTGCCCACCGGCGTTGCGGCGCGCCTCACGTCAGCCCACCGGCGTTGCGGCGCGCCTCACGTCAGCCCACCCGCGGCGGCTCATCTCCGGCGCTCGCGCTCTGTTCCTCAACGCGCTGCAGGATGGCGCCCAGGACCTCGCTGAGGTTCTCGTCGAGGCTGGGATGATCCACCACCGGAACGCCCAACGCCGCGGCGCGGCCGACGATGTATTTCTGGATACGGCGGATCTGGGCGAAATGGTCGAGGTAGCGGCGCAGCGGCCGGATGCCGCCGGTCTCCCACTCACGCACAGAGAAGTTGGCGCGATGGCGAGCCTTGTCCTGCACGGCGAGCACAAACTCGAGCACCAGGGCCTCACCCCAGCGTGAGCGCTCGAGGAAGCCGGGCACGATGTGCACGCCCTCGATCACCATGCGCTGTGCCTCGTCGATACCTCGGGCGACAATCGCCTCGACGCCCACCGAGACGGCCTTGGTCTGCTCCATGAACCCGACCTTGTTGAGATCTGTCTCGCGCGGCACGGGCACGCGCACCGCGGACGCGGCGTCGAACGAGGACGTGTGGATGGCCGGCATGAGCTCGGGCGCGAAGAAGGCGCGCATCGTCTGACGCACCATGTCGGTGCCGATCACACGCGTGATGCCGAGGCGGTGGGCGAGCTCGGTGGCGAGCGTGCTCTTGCCCACGCCGGTGGCGCCCCCGATGAGGACGATCAGCGGCGTCTCGAGGCGGCGCAGGGTCTGCCACTGGCGAAAGCGCCGGATGAGGATGTCGCCCTCCTGGTCGCCGAGCTGCTCCCGGGCGATCTTGTGCAGGTCGGCGTGAGTGAGGGCCGCCGGCCCGCGGCGCCGCAGGCGCCGCTCCACGGCGGCCGCCACGCCGTAGGCCTGCTCGGGCGCCAGCCCGGTGGCCATGAGCGTCTGCGCCAGGAGGCCCTTGCTGAACGGCGCCTGGTCGCCCTCGTCGATCAGCCGCGCGTCACGGTCGTCGGTCACCGTCAGGCCTCCCCATCCGGACGCCCGCCGCCGCGGCCACCGGCCGGCCAGCCGCGGTCGCGGGCCGCGAAGCGCGCCCCGGCCAGCCGCTCGAGCTCGTCCACGACGAGGCCCAGATCGCCCTCGCGGGCGAGCGGCTCGTTGTCGCAGAACACCAGCTCGCGACCGGCCGCGGCGGCGGCCTCGGCGACCACGTCCACGGCCGCCGCCTTGATCTCGGTAAGGAAGACGTCGGCCTCCCTGGCGGCGCGCGCCACGTCCGCGGCCAGCTTGCCGCGGTCGGCGAGGCTGGTGGAGACGAGGACGACGTCGGCGCCGTGGTCGTCGGCAAGCGCCTGCGCGAGCCGCGGCACGGCGCCCTCGGGGGCCGTGGTGAAGAAGGCCACCTTGCGGCCGCGGATGGGCTGCGCCGGCCGCGGCCGAAGCACCGTCCGCACGATCCGCAGATCCGGCTTGACGGCCGCCGCGGCCGCGACCAGCGCCGCTACGTCGGCGGCCGCGGCGAACGGCGGCTCGCACTGCGTCAGCACGAGCGCGTCGCTGAGGAGCAGCCGGTAGGTACCGAGATAGCCGGTGATGTAGTCCGGCGGCTGGCCGGCCCCGGCCACGCAGATCGTGGCGTCGCACCTGACCGGCGGTACTACGGCGCCGCTGCCCTCGAAGACGGCCAGCGCCGCGCCGCTGGCTTCCACGAGCGGCAGCGCCTCGCGCACGTTGTCGTCGTAGGGCGCGCCGGCCAGGCCGCCGCCGCAGCGGCGGCAGCCGATGGTAGTGACGCCGGCCAGGACGGCGTCCTCGTAGCAGTCGCTGGCGGCGTGGCGGCCGGCGCGCGAGGCCGCCAGAAGCTCGGCCGCGCCCAGGCCGTCGCCGCCGCGCACAAGCTCGGGCCGCGGCGGGCCGCCGCGGCCCATGGCGACCACGACGACGCCGCCGCGGTCCGCGAGCCGGCCGTCGAGCCGCCGCGCCAACCAGCCGCTGACCGCCGTCTTGCCCACGCGCTTGCCGGCGCCGATCACACCGAGCGCCGGCATGGCGTCCAGGCGCGCGAAGAGCTGCGGCGCGACCCGCGTGTCGGCGGCCTCGTAGCGCGCGCCCTCGGCCAGCGCGGCGCTCATCAGGAGAAAACGTTCGCGGTAGCCGATCACGGGCTCGTCGGAGAGGTCGATCAAGGCCTCCGCGCGCGCCGCGCGCAGAGTCATGCGCACCGCGTCGAGCACGGCGGCGACGTCGTCGCCGCCGGGCGCGATCGCAACGAGCAGCGGCAGGCCGAGCTCACTTGCCAGGCCGCTCAGGGCCGCGGAGGGCGCGGCCGCGAGGCCCGGCGCGGCCGCGAGGCCTGGCGCGGCGGCGGAGCCGCCGCGCAGCTTCTCGCGGCCCCCCGCGAAGATGCCGGCGCCCACATCGTAGCGCCGCCGCAGCCCGTCGAGGGCGGCGGCCACCACGGGTGGATAGTGCTCGCCGTCGATCACGACGACGGCGCGCGGCAGGGCGTCCCCTATCGCCGACCCCCCTCGGGAGCGGGGCAGATGTACTTCTCGAACGACGCCGTGGACGGCACGAAGTCGATGAGCGTCTCGGTGCCGTGGAAGGGGTACTTGCGCACCACCTCCACGCGGTCGCCGTCGAGGCGCACGATGTTGTAGCAGGCCCTGGTGTGGCCGCGCAGGCGCTGCGAGCTGCAGGTGCCGGCGTTGACCACGAACAGGCGCTCGAGGCGCCAGGCGTAGGGCACGTGCTTGTGCCCGCCCAGCACGAGGTTGACGCCGCACTCCTGCAGCACCTCAAGCAGATCGCCGGCGTCGTAGACGATGTTGCGCTCGCGCCCGGTGCCGGGCACCGGCAGAAGGTGATGGTGCAACATGAAGATGCGCAGTGCGGCCGGCCCCTCGAACTCGCCCTTGAGCCAGTCGTAGCGCGCCCGGCCGATCTGCCCGTGGTCGAGGTCAGGCTCCGTGGAGTCGACGGCCACGATGGTCACCTCGTCGAAGCGCAGCGTCTGCCAGCGGGGGCCGATGAGCTCCTCGAAGTGTACGTAGCCGACATTGCGGGCATCGTGATTGCCGGGGATCACGACGAGCCGCGGGCACTCGATGCGCTCCAGATACTCCTGCGCCACGAGGTAGTCCTGGCGAAAGCCCATCTCGGTGAGGTCGCCGGTGCAGAGGACGATGTCGGGGCGCAGCTCGTTGAGCTCGACGACCACGCGGTCCATGAGCGTGGGCACGAAGTACGGCGAGCCGGCGTGCAGATCCGAGATATGGGCGATGGTCAGCCGCGCCATGGTCATTCCACCACCACGATACGCCCCGGGCCCTGTTTGTCGAGCACGGAGAAGCTGGTCTGACTGCCCTCGCGGCGGAAGCGCAGGCGCATAGTGGTGCGACCCACTCTGAGGTTGGACAGCGTCACCTCGCCGAGCCACTTGGGCAGCTCCGGGTCGTGGACGTAGACGATGTTCTCCTCGGCCTGCGCGTAGATGCCCACCATCGACTGGAGGATGAGGAACAGGGCGCCCGCCGAACAGGCGTCGGGCGAGCACGCCATGGGGAACGACACGGGCTTGTTGATCGACTGCCGCGTGAAGCCGCAGAACATCTCTGGCAGGCGCGAGTACTCGTGTGCCACGGCGGCCTCCACGAGGCCCCAGGCCAGGCGGTTGGACTCTTGCACGTAGCCCTGCTTCTTCATGCCGTTGGCGATGATCGCGGTGTCGAAGGGCCAGACGCTGCCGTTGTAGAAGCTCACGGGGTTGTAGCCGTTCATGTCCTTGCTGAAGGTGCGCACCCCCCAGCCCGTGAACATGTCGGGCGCCATGAGGCGTTTGACCACGGCGCCCACGTGCTCGTCGGCGACGATGCGCGACCACAGCGCATGCCCGATCGTCGAACAGACGGACTTCACCTGCTGCTTCTCGCCGTCGAGCGCCATGGCGAAGAAGCCCTCGTCCTCCATCCAGAAGCGCTCGTTGAAGCGCCGCTTGAGATCGGCGGCCTCCTGAGCGAGGCGCTCGGCGCGCTGCACATCGCCGAGCTGCCCGTAGAGGGCGGCGAGGCGGCGCTTGGCGTAGTACACGTAGCCCTGGGTCTCAGCCAGGGCGATGGGGCCCGCGGCCTGTGAGCCGTCGGCGTGAAGCACGGCGTCGCCGGCGTCGCGCCAGCCCTGGTTGCGCAGGCCGGCCCGCGAGCGACGCTCGTACTCGACGAACCCGTCGCCGTCAAGGTCGCCGTACACGTCCAGCCAGGCGAGCGCGGCGTCCACGGCGTCGCGGCGCATGTCAAAGCCGTCGAGGTCGCCGGTCCACATCGTCAGCTCGGCGACCAGCAGCAGCCACAGCGGCGTCGCATCGACGGAACCGAAGTACGGCGTGTGCGGGATGGCGTGCAGGTTGGCGAGCTCGCCGCGGCGCAGCTCGTGCATGATCTTGCCGGGCTGTTCCTCTCGGAAGGCGCTGTCGTGGGCGCCCTGGGCGCCGCCCAGGAAGTCCACCGCCGCCTGCGACCAGCGCAGGTCGAGGAGCAGGGTCTCGAGGCCGACCAGCAGCAATTCGCGCCCGAAGGGCGCCACGAACCAGGGGATGCCGGACAGCGGAATACGCTCGCCGTTCACGGTGGCGGCCAGCATGCGCAGGTCGTCCTGGCCGCGGCGCAGCACGCGGTTCACCTGCTCGTTGTCGGTGAAGATGTCGGTGGCGCCCGAGCTCCAGCGCTCGTGCTCGCGGCGCACGGCGCCGAGCTTGACGTTGAAGTCGCCGTCGCGCGGCTCGGGGGCGTCGGGCGCGACGACGCGCACCTCGTAGCGCAGAACGGCGCGTTCGCCGGGCGCCAGACGCAGACGGTAGCGCGCCCGGCCCTGCTTCACCGACTCGGGCGGGTCGGAGAACGTGACCACGGTCTCGCGCAGGACGTCGTCCAGGCCCAGGTAGCTGAGCGTGAGCGTGTCGCCCTCGACCTTCGGCGCCAGCCGCGTCCCGCGCTTGCGGCGCCGCAGTCCGCGCACCTCGAAGAGGTCGGCAAAGTCGGCGTCGAAGTACAGGTCGAGCACGAGCTCGACCTCGTGGTGATGGAAGTTGCGCACGCGCAGCAGCTCGTGCAGGCGGTCGGCAAGGAAGCGCGTGCGCCGCACGTGCACGCTGGCCTGCGGCAGCGTGTGCCCGTCCGGGGTGCGCGCCTCGAGGTTGGTGAGCTCCACCGTGGCCGCGTAGCCACGCTCGGCGGTCGACGAGAGCAGCACCGGCAGGCGGCCGGCGATCGTGAGCTCGTAGCGGCTCAGGTAGCGGGTGTCGTGGTAAAAGAGGCCGAGCACCGAGCTCTCGCTGCCGGACGCCTGGCCGAGCGCGTCGCTGTACAGGAAGAGGTCGCCTTCCTTGAGCGCCAGGCGCGGGGTGCGCCCGCCGCTCATCACGTAGCGTTCGGCGGACGTCCTGACCACCGGCTCCGCGGCGGCGCCGGCGTACCGTTCCTGGCCCGCGGCGCTGCGTTCTGGTCGTGATGGCGACGTGCTCATGGCTCGCTCTCGTGCTTCGCTGACGTGATGTCGGCCCCTCGCCACCGGCCCCCAAGGCCCGTGGGCGACGCGGAGCTCTTACCCAGTGGCCTCAAGGAACAGGCGCATGAGCTCGGCGCCGCTCGCCACCAGCAGGCCGGTGGCGGCGGCGTCGGTTTCGCCGAAGGTCATGGCGCCGCCGCCGCCCGAACCCGGAAGCGGCTCGCTGATGACGAACGGCACGGGCGGGTCGGCGTGCGTGCGCGTGGAGAGCCACGTGTGGTGGTCGGGCAGCACCATGGCGGCGGGCCGCGTCGGCGACGAGAGGATGGGGGCCAGCACCTCGGCGTCGATGCGCTCGATGGCGCGCACCTTGCCGCCCAGGTCGCCCATGTGGGAAGCCTCGTCGGGGGCCTCGACGTGTACCCACACGAAGTCGTGGTCGTCGAGAGCCGTGACCACGGCGCGCGCCTTGGCGCCGTAGTCGGTGTCGAGGTCGCCGGTGGCGCCGGGCACGTCGATCACGTCGAAGCCGGCCAGCCGGCCGATGCCACGCACCAGGTCCACGGCCCCGACGACGGCGCCGCTGAGCCCGTACAGAGCGCTGAAGCGCGGCATGCGGGGCGCCCTGCCTTCGCCCCAGAACCAGACGCTCGTGCCCGGGCGCACGCCGGCGAGCACTTCATCGGCGCGGCGCTGCAGATCGACGAGCGCCGCGGCCGCCGCGGAGCCGGCCTGGCCGGCGGCGGCCCCCGGCGCATACCCGGCCACCGGGCGGTCGAGGATGTCGTGCGGCGGCGTGCAGGGCACGAGCTCGCCGCCGCGCCACACGAGCAGGTTGCGATAGCTGACGCCGCTGTGGAGCTCGAACGGCCCGCCGCCCAGCGCGGCCTGCAGGGCCGCCATGCAGCGGCGGGCCTCGTCGGCGTCGATGCCGCCGGCCGTGTGGTCCTTCATGACGCCGTCAACGACGGTCACCAGGTTGCAGCGATACGAGACGTCGGCGGGGCCCAGCGCGACACCGATGCTGGCGGCTTCGAGCGGGCTGCGCCCGCTGAAGACGGCCGCCGGGTCGTAGCCGAGCACGGCCAGGTTGGCGACGTCGCTGCCGGCCGCCATGCCTTTGGGGACGGTCTGCACGAGCCCCACGACGCCGCCGCGCGCCAGGCCGTCCATGCACGGCGTCTCGGCGGCCTCGAGCGGCGTGCGGCCGCCGAGCGCCGCCTGCGGCTCGTCGGCCATGCCGTCGGGCACGAGCAGCACGCGTTTGCGCATCATGTCAGCGGCCCTCCGCCGGTCTCACGGCCGGGCATCAGCCGGCGCCGCCGAGCACCATCATCGGCAGTCCCGCGAGGCCGTCGTACTTGGGCCGGTACCGCGCGGTGTCGTAGCAGCGCGCCACGTCGACCACCTTCTTGGTGGCCACCACCTCAGCGATGGGCACCGAGCCGTATTTGCCGTCGGTGAGCGCGACCATACGGCCGGTTTCGCCGCGCAGGATGAGGTCCACGGCGAGGTTGCCGTAGGCGGTCGGCACGATGCAGTCGATGGCGTCTGGCGCGCCGCTGCGCACCAGGTAGCCCAGGTTCATGCTGATCATGTCGATCCTGCGGCCACCGTTGAAACGCGGCGCCAGCTCCTTGATCCC
>Ga0194044_10001564_pt1 | contig 11602 bp, 5 predicted proteins | sample JunL4417m_MetaG_FD_155460 | JGI IMG/M metagenome (GOLD analysis project Ga0194044, IMG submission 155460) | Anoxic zone freshwater microbial communities from boreal shield lake in IISD Experimental Lakes Area, Ontario, Canada - Jun2016-L442-17m | ecosystem: Environmental > Aquatic > Freshwater >...
ATTTTCATCAGCCCAGCCTGTATCCGTTACTTCTATGCAGGCATAGACGCTTTCCTGCGGTTGCCAGTCGATAGGGAAGCGTTTTGAGGCGGGAATATCCTCCTGCGAAACCATCTTGACTGTCAGGCCAATGTTTCCTTGGTTCCGGTCGGCGCCCTCCCAGGCATTGGTGATCATGTTGGTCAGTACCTGCTGTATCTGGTCAGCATTCGCTCGGATGACCAGACCAAATGAGGGGATTTTTGTGATTACGATACTGTTTGCATTTATGTTGTAGTTAGAAATCCTTAAAATCATCCTCATCCATGGGAATGATGTCATTGGGATGAACTTCTTTTGACCGGTGCATCACTATATGTCTTCCCTTTGCAGGTTTTTTGGCGATGGTCAGCGATTTTTTTGGTGCTTTACTGGCATATCCAGCACGTTTCTGACCATTACTGCCATATCGTTCAGCGATACGGGTTTCATTAGAAACCCTTTGATCCCCATGGCCATGGCCATTGCTCGTCGCTCATCGTTTTCATTGCTGAAACCCGTGCATATAATAACCGGAATTCCCGGTTTGATCAAAATCAATTGCCTGGCCAGTTGATCCCCGGTTATATTCGGCATGCCCCTGTCGCTGATCACCAGATCAAAATTGCAGGGATTGGCTTTGAAAGCAGCCAAAGCATCCGGACTGCTCGTTCGGGCGGTTACCTGATAACCCAGCCTTTCGAGCATCATCTGTTCCATGCGCACAATCGGCTCTTCATCATCAACCAGCAGAATTCTCTCTTGGCCAGTCGGATACTTTCTGATGACAGCGGCATCTTTTCCATCCATGTCATCCTCTATAATGGGCAAAAACACATGAAAAGCAGTTCCTTTTCCAACTTCGCTATAGACCCGAATATCTCCGCCGTGTTCCTTCACGATGCCATTCACCACGGAAAGCCCCAGTCCCGTGCCCTTTCCCAATTCTTTGGTGGTAAAGTAGGGATCGAATATTTTATCTATCAGTGCTGGATCAATTCCCGTTCCGGTGTCTGACAGGGTGATGCATGCGTATCTGCCGACCCAAATATCTTCTGGCATCGAATTGTCACGCAAATCATCTTTTTCGCCAAAAGCTGGGTGGGACATCCCGATGTTACATCCGGTGTCCGTTTCTTTCAGCTCGACATTAATTGTTCCGCCATTTCCCTCAACGGCGTGGTAGGCGTTGGTGATCAGGTTCATGAGAATTTGATGCACCTGTGTGGGATTTGCAGATACCATACCGCAATCCTGTTTGATATGGCTGGTGATTTCAATATTCATGGGTATTGCAGCCCGAGCCAGTTTCAGCACCTCTTTCAGGATCGACTGAATCCGGATGGGCAGTTTCTGGGGATTGGATTGACGACTGAAAGCCAGAATCTGTTTGACCAGATCACTGCCGCGTTGCGCGGATTTATAAATTTGTTCCATGCTTTCGCGCGCCGGATCGCCGTGCGGGATGTCATCCAGCAGCATCTCTGAAAGGCCGCTGATCGGAAACAAAATATTGTTCAAATCATGGGCGATACCGCCGGCAAGCGATCCAATGGACTCCATTTTCTGGGCCTGCTGGAGCTTGGCTTCAAATTTAGCCTTTTCTTCCTCGACCTGCTTGCGCTCGGAAATGTCGCGAACCGTGGAAATAATGACCTGACGGCCTTCAAGACGCGCTACATGATTTCCGATTTCAACCGGAATTCGGATTCCGTCTTTGCGGACATGAACACCTTCCCACTGAGCATAGCCGTTTGCGTAAAGGCGTTTCATCATTTGAGGAATGTTCGGAAACGTCTCTGGCGCGTCAATGTCGATGGGGCGCATGATCAGAAGTTCGTTTCGAGAATACCCGAGTCTTTCACAGGCCGAATCATTCACCTCAATGAACCGACCGGGAATTCCATTCTCCTGGCCTTCATGCACGAAAACGGCATCGTTGATGCCGTTAAAAAGAATCCGCAGTCGCTCCTCACTATCCCGTAGCCGCTCCTCGGCCAGCTTGCGTTCGCTGATGTCTTTAAAGCAGATGACCGCCCCGATAATTCTTCCCATGTCAAGGATTGGTCGGCTGGAATAGGATATCGGAATGGCGCTTCCATTCTTGCGATAAAAGAACTCATCGCTTCCCTGATGAACAGTACCGTCAGTGCAGGCCATGTAGATTGGACATTCATGAACCGGATAGGGACTGCCGTCCGGTTTTGTGTGATGCGTAAGTTCATGCAGGTTCTCGCCGAGCAGTTCCCCTGTCGTATATCCCAGCATTTTATCTGCCGCTGGATTGACGAAAGTCGTGAGCCCATCAATGTCTATGCCACAAATCCCTTCTCCCGCAGACGCAAGCAGCAGCAGGTTCTGGCCGCTGACCCTAATCACCGCAAGCTGCCTGCCGCGAAGAAGCAACAATGCCGCCAGCAATGCGATTATCAATGCCGTGATCGCTACCAGCCATGGCCAGTAGTGCAGCCACATATCCAACCAGCTCAATTGTCCGTAGTGTTGATATGGCGGCATCCGTATCTCGCGCAAGCAGTCATGTACGCTGGTGTAGTCCAGGCAGACACCCCAGCCCCCGCTTTCTGCGGCTTTGGCGGCGGGTGAATCGGCGGGCATGCCAAGAAGCGCCACCGCCAACTCGCGTGAAAGCTCCTCGTTTGTGTTGGAGAGCTTGGCAAACGGCCATTCGGGATAGAGGCGAGTGCTGTGCAAATAGGGGAAGGTGGATCGCAACTCTGGTGCTGCATTGGCGGGAATGACCCGAATCGCATCCATCCGGATTTCGCCGTTAGCGGCCATGCGCTCGATTGTATCGGTACGCACAGTCCCGATATCCGCCTCGCCGGAAAGAACCGCACGGACCACCGAGGGGTGAGTGTCCAGAAAGAGCAACCGGGCGCAGTCCCGCTCGGGGTTAATGCCTTCAGCCCTGAATTCGCGCAGGGCCATGTACCATCCACCAAATGAGGTCTGATCGGTAGCTGCAAGGCGTTGACCGCGAGCATCCTGCAGGCTCTGCAGGTCACTGCGATCGGCGCGACAGAAGACAACTCCGCCAAATTCCGACACGATTTGCGTCCCTGCCAGATTGCGCAGGGTCATTGTTCGTGTAACGCCGTACCTCACCTCCAGATCAACATAGATCGCTGGATTGCAGATCAGAAAATCAATCGACCTGTTCCTGACTGCCGACTCGACCTCATCGTATTGCAGCGGCGCCAGATCGAACTGACGGCCGGGCAGCGCCTCGTTCAGGTAGAGCATCGTAGGCTGCCACATCTTTATGCAGATATCCGTTCCCTTATGCGCCAGCACCCCGATGCGGATGGACTCCGATACTTGTACAGGCAAGATAGGCGAAGATTGGACTGTTGACGGATCTGCTGAGGCAGGCAAGTGGCTTGTCGCGCCGGCCTGCTGATACATGCCCATTACGGCGACTATGGCGGTGAAAATGGTCAGAAACAGCGCCGCCGATATCAGTCGCAGGTTCTTGATATCGTAAAATATCGTTGTATGTTGATCACTCATGCTAAAACCTCTTACTTGTTTCTTCGCTGTTCATTGGATAAATCCTGTTTTAAAGGAGTTGATCCATTATATCAATATATCAATACCCGTCCCCAATTATTCTTGGCAACGTGAAATAGAACGTAGCGCCCTGGTTCAGTTCGGCCTCGACCCAGACCCTGCCGCCATGACGGTTAATAATGCGTTGCACGGTTGCAAGGCCGATGCCGGTCCCCTCAAATTCATCCAGGGAGTGCAGGCGCTGAAAGACGCCAAAGAGCTTGCCAATATACTGCATATCAAAGCCCACTCCGTTATCCTTGACGGTGAAGATGATTTCCTCGTCCCGTTTTTGGGAGCTGACCTTGATCCGGGCAGTCTCTATTGGCCGGGTGTATTTAACGGCATTGCTCAGCAGGTTGACCCAAACTTGACGGAGCAGGGCGTAATCGCCGTGTACGAACGGCAGATCAGCGATGTCCCATTCGATGATTCGTCCGGAATTGCTCTCCTTTAAAGGGGACAGCGCTTCCTGAAGCGCCTTGTTCATATCTAAGCTTGCCCGGTGCATCTCAGTTCGTCCGGTCCGCGAGAACTGCAGCAGATCGTCGATCAGCACACCCATCTGACTGGCGGAACTGGCGATGGTGTCAAGATAGCGCAACCCTTTATCGGTAAGGCCATCGCGGCAGCGTGAGACCAGCAGCTCCACATATCCGTCAATATGCCGCAAGGGCGCCCGCAAATCGTGCGATACGGAGTAGCAAAACGCCTCCAGCTCCTTGTTGGCCGACTCCAATAGTGCAGTGCGGTTGATCACCCGCTGTTCCAGTTCTGCGTTGAGTCTGTGAATTTCCATCTCACGTTGCCCCAAGGTTTTCAGCAGGTGATTGAAGCCGCCGATCAGTTCGCCGATTTCGTCTTGACTGGTGATGGGCAAGGGCTGAGGATGCTGGTCTGTATCCGACAGAATGGCCAGTTCTTTAATGGTGGCGAATACAGGCGCAAGTTGGCGTTTCAACATCCACCAAGTCAGACCACCCGCCAGCAGGGTCAGGAAGATCGTTGTCAGCAGCATACGTTTCTGCATGGCGCGGACCGGAGCAAAGGCTTCTTCAGTAGGGATCAGGGCTGCAATGTACCAACCCGACACAGGAATACCTTTGGCGGAGGCCAGTACCTCTATTCCGTGCGGGTTGACCACAACACCGGAACCCTCGTAGCCCTGAATAAAACGGTCAATCAGAGCGTTAACACCAGTTCCGGGCAGCACTTCCATAATGCGCGTCTTGTCCGTTGCATAAACAATCGTTCTAATTTGCGGCGAAACCAGTAGATAGCCTCCTGTCTTGCCATAACTATTATCTGTAATCTTGCCAAGAAAATTGGGTACGCCCAGGTTGGTAACTCCAGCCAGGACACCAATCACTTTGCCTTCCATGTCTCGAATGGGCGTAGCCATGACGAAAACCGGAGTCGCCATCGTCTTGCCCATGACCGGTTTTCCGATTGTCGATTTCCCCTTTAATGCTTCGATCATGAAATCTCTATCAGCGTAATTGACACCAATTCGTACCATAGTGGGAACATCGGCAATAGCCGCGCCATCAATATTGCAGATCAAATTGCCGGTAAACATCGTTGAAAGAGCTGGACGATCTTCGAGGAATGTCTGAATGTACGCTGCATTGTCCAATATGGCCGGAGTAATTTTTGCTGCAACTTTTTCCAACGCTATCATCCGGTTATTCAGCTCGGTATTGATACCCGATGCTATAATGGAAACTGTTGAAAATTGTTGTTCGCCTAACGCATGTTCCATGTCGTGCTGCAGGGAGTAGCTTGAGTAGAACGCCAGCGACCAGAAGCCGACTATAAAAAAGGTCAGTGTGAAGATAGTCACTCTTGTTTTGATTGAGCGCCACTGAAAGATTGCGCGTGATGTCGGTTTATTTGTGAGTGTTGTGGTTGTCATTTGCAGCTCCCTTGATTGAAAACGAAGTTCATGCCGGCACCCTGAAACCCATCATCCATGCCAGTCCGAACCATAGGATGCGCGGCGGATCGCCTCGCCAAGTCCCTTCAGTTGATAAGGCTTACCCAGGAAGGCATTGGGACGTTCGGGATGATCACCCGCTATGACCTGAGCCTCATCATAGCCGCTGGACAGGATCACCGGGATATCCGGAGAAAGCTTGCGCAGAGCTGTTAGTGTCTCCCAACCGTCCATAATCGGCATCGTCAAATCGGAGAGGACGCAGCGGATATCATCCTGATGATGCTTGAATATCTCCACTGCCTCAGCGCCATCTTTTGCTTCAAACACCGCATATCCGAGGCGAGTGAGCATGATTCTGGCTACGTTGCGCACTGGCTCCTCGTCTTCGACCAGCAGCACCGCGCCACCGCTTTCAATCCTGGAGAATTTTTCTGCTCCGCCAGTCTGTAGCGCTTTCGGCATGGCTGGCAGGTCGGACCGGAAAGAGACTTCTTCATTCGACACCGGCAAAAAGACCCGAAAGATACTACCCCGGCCCGGTTCGCTCTCCACCGTGATTCCCCCGCTGTGCGCCTGGACAATTCCTATCACCACGGACAACCCCAGGCCCCGGCCGGTGAATTTTGTGGTGAAAAACGGATCGAATATCTTCTCAATATCCTTGTTCGTAATCCCGCAGCCCGTGTCCACCACTTCCAGACAGGCATAGACATTTTCACTCGCTTGCCAGTCGATGGGGAAACGATTCAAGACGGGAATATCCGTCATTGAAAACGTCTTGACGCTCAGACTAATGGCTCCTTTATTTTCGCAGGAAGCCTCCCAGGCATTGGTGACCAGGTTGGTGAGAACCTGCTGTATCTGGCCTGCGTCCGCACGGATGACCGGACCAAAAGAGGGGAAATCGGCCTTGAGGATCATGCCTTTCGGAGCTGCGGCCTGAAGCAGGGTAATGCTTTTGCGGCAGGCTCCGGACAAGTCTATTGGTTCATGCTTGCTGAACGTTTGCCCCAGATACGTCAACATCAAGCCGCTGACCTCCGCTGCTTTGCGAACCGCATGCATGGCTGAGACCAGCTTCTCGATGGGATTTACACCCTGTGGCATGTCGTCAATGGCCATTTCCAGATTCCCCATCACCGCCTGGAGCTGATTGTTGAAATGGTGGGCAATGGCCTTGGCCATGCGGCCCAGGCTTTCGGCTTTTTGAAGCTGCCGGTTCTGAGCTTCGAGTTCCACCTTTTCCGCTTCAGCCATCTTGCGCTCGGTGATGTCACGCGCTGTAACGATAATGGTATTTCTTCGTCGCAATTCAAAAGTGCTTGCCGTGATTTCTACAGGAAACACATTGCCATTCTTGTGACGATGATATCGTAAGGGGATGAACGGAACTGGTTCACTCATGCATCTGGCGGTTTCTTCAGGTTCAGCCGACACATCAGTTGCAATCATCCGGAGAAATTCTTCACGGTTAAACCCGTACATCCGGGTAGCCGCCGGATTTACATCGAGAAGGCCGCCAGTCTTATGATCAACCAGAAACACCGCGTCTGCAATTGATTCAAACAGGGTGCGGTATTGTTCTTCTCTCTCCCGCAGCGTCTGCTCCGCCAACCATCGCGCTTTTTGCTCCCTTACCTCATCAAGCGCCCGCTGCACCGCCGGGGGAAGCCTGTAAAGTCGGTCCTTCAGCACATAGTCCGTGGCGCCCTGCTTGAGGAGTTCCACGGCTTTTTCTTCGCCGATGGCGCCGGAAACACAGATGAAAGGTACGCCGGGACAAAACGATTTCGTCATCCGGAGCGCAGCAGTACCATCGAAAGCAGGAAGCCGGTAGTCGGCAAGGATGAGATCGTATTCACCACGCTGCAGAAAAGTGGTGAATTCCAGCTTGTTGGCAGCCCAGTCCATGTGCAGGGAAAAACCTGCGTCGATCAGTCGCTCCCGGATGATCTCGGCATCCATGGGTGAATCTTCGACATGTAGAATCCGCAAAGGTCTCTCCGTATTTTTTTCATCGTTCATGTGTGGTTCTTCCTTCTGGTGGCAGTTCGTTCAGCATGGTGTTTCTCTTTTTAGTGACCAGCACGGCGACCATAGCAACGAAAAGAAAAATGGCCAACTGTTGGCATTTGAATTTTAATACTCTTCTTTTGTCCACATTTCAGGCTTAAACAACACAACACAATTACGTCCCTGATCTTTCGCCTTATATAACGCTACGTCGGAAAATTTGATAACTTTGTTGAACGTTTCACCATTTTTGGGATATTCGGCAATTCCAACGCTGATGGTCTTATGGAGCTTTCCGCCGTCTGGAAGATCAAAACCATATTTCTCTACAGCACTTCGAATGTTTTCTCCTATTGACAACAAGGCATCGGATGCCACATCAGGTAAAATGATAAGGAATTCTTCTCCGCCATAACGAATCAGCATGTCGGAACAGCGTATATGACTGTTAATAATCTTCACAGTCTGCTGTAGAATACTGTCGCCTGCCTGATGTCCGTTCTGGTCATTGACCTGTTTAAAATAATCCAGGTCCGCCATTAAAAAACCGACGTTGCGCCCATTTCGTTTTACCAATGGTTCATATTGAACAAAGTATGCATCCATAAATCTTCTATTGTAGCTTTGAGTCAGCGGATCACGCAACGACTGATCCTTGGTTTTTTGAAGTAGTCGCAAGGAACTCAGCATGGGCGCCGTGACATCCAGATACCTGCGCAGTATTACGAGTTGTTTTCGCCGGGATTCCCATTCGGTTCTTAATACCAGAAAAGAGAATACAGCGCCTACTTTTCCGCCCATAACCATCGGCAGACAACAGCGGATATGGGTTTGCTGGTCGCAATTGAAATAAGGGCATAAAACCGGATTGGGATAAGAACAGATTTCCTCAGCAACTCGCTTGGCTCTGCATAGATCACTGTTTAGCATGACATCATGACTGAGAACTGATCCAAGGGTTCCTTTTTGGATGGCAACCGTCATCTGATTGTCGCTGGCGCTGACTTCCATGAGTACATAATCACTGAGTAGAAAATGATTTTCAAAAACGTAGGACAATTGTTCATATATCTCATCATGGGTATAAACCCCTTGCAGATCGTGGCCAAAAGCAGTGAGTTTGGCCATTTGTTCAAGGTAGTCTGAAACTTGATCTATGGATGGTAAGCTCCACGGTTGATTCTGATTGCGGAGAACCTCGGACAAAAGCGTTCCCACCCGACTTAGAAATAATCTCCAGGTCAACATCATGGTGTTCACTACATTAGACATATTTGTCAGCTCGTCGCTGTTACGCATTTTATATACAGGACAAGTATCACAGGTATTATATTTATCAATAAAAACACAGGCATTACGCCATCTTGGGGAAATGGCTTTTGATCCTCTTTCAAGGTAACAGACCAAAGATGGGTTCTGATACACTGAACAGTCTTTATTGCTACAATCAAGAATATCAAGACAATGGATATGATCACAATCAAATCGTTCCGAAAAATCATTGTGTTGGGATGCGATGATGATATTTTCCAATTTCTGCAGAAACAATCTTATCCTTTTGACGTTCAGGTAAACGACAATCCATAAGGCGATTGCGCCAACCATAAAAAACCATAAGAATTGTGAAACCTGCGAATTGTATTTCTGTATCAGATTACTTCCATTATAGGTTAAAATGAACTCACCGATAACGTGTCCTTGAAAATCCCGAAAGGGAATTCGATGAAAAAACACATCTGCGGTTCGACCCTCAGAGACATTTTCTTTAAGGATGGTACTGGCCAGGTTACTATCTGTATCGCCATAACTTTTTAATATCACCCCTTGATCGACTAACTTGACCGTTTGGGATGATTCCCATATACCGCTGAAATCCCGGTTCAGCACAATCACCATTCCATAATTCTGCACCAGGCTGATTTTCTGTAAAATCTCTGAAATATCGGCCGCAGCTTCAACGCTGCCCAAATGCTTTCCATTGGAGAAAATTGGAGATATTGATCTTAGAACCGGTCCGCCATTCCCCATTTCAAAGCCTGTGAAAGATGACAACTCCCGATTTGCCCGAACTACCATGTTCCTGTAGGAAGAAAGATCATCTCCCCATTTATTGATATCCCATGTGCGAAGAAATGAAACCAGCGATGGCAGGTGAAAATGAAAATAGATGGAGCTATTGGTGGATGTCATGCGAATACGTTCCATATAGGGCAGTATAAAATCTTTAAGTTTCTCTCTATCCTGATTGGATATTGCTTTAGTTATCTCGGGCAATGTGGCGACAAATGCAACTGACACCGACAAGAGGTTTTTTCGTGTTTCAAGTTCATCTTTTACCCAATGCTCCAATAGTGTCAACTGCTCGTGTACCGAGTTTTCCATATTTTTTTCCAAAGTTAAAACAATGAAAAAACCCAGTGATATGATCCCGGCAAAAAGAAACAGTCCGGTTGTAAAAAGGAAACGTTTTCGCAGGCCCCATTTTTTAGGATTTAATAGAAATCTCTTTACATTCACGGTCTTTTTTGAATTTAACATGGCCAAAATGCGCTGTTGAAAAAACATCAACCGGGATTTTATTCCGTGATCATCGTCGGAGATTTCTTCCTTACTATCTGAAGCGCTGGTATCTTCTTTCATATTGAGTTCCTTTTGTGGAATTCTTGGCTATACTCTGTGTTACACCGTTTATAAATATCAACATATCAATAATCGTCCCCGATTATTGAGTCATTTAAAACCCTCTTTCAGCTAATATTTTGACGCTGATGTTAGTGCGCGGCTGATCGTGTCGCTAAGCCCCTTACGCTGATAAGGCTTTCCCAGGAATGCATTGGGACGTTCTGGATGTTCACCTGCCATAACCTGTGCCTCGTCGTAGCCGCTGGACAGGATCACCGGGATATCAGGCGAGAGCTTGCGCAGAGCAATTAGTGTTTCCCAGCCGTTCATACGCGGCATCGTCAAATCAGAGAGAACGCAGCATATCTCATCCTGATGCTGTTGGAATATCTCCAGTGCCTCAACACCATCTTTTGCTTCAAGTACCGTATATCCCAGGCGAGTGAGCATCTGTTTAGCCATGTTGCGCACAGGGTCCTCATCTTCGATCAGAAGCACCGTGCCATCCCCTTCAGTTTTGGAGATTTTTTCTGTTTTCCCGGTCTGTAACGCTCCCGGCATCTTAGGTAGATCAGGCTGGCAAGGGAGTTTTTCAGTCGATACCGGTAAAAAGATCCGAAAGGTACTTCCCCGTCCCGATTCACTCTCTATCGTGACTCCACCACCATGCGCTTTTACAATTCCCATTACAACGGACAACCCCAGAGCTCGTCCTGTGAACTTTGTGGTGAAAAATGGATCGAATATTTTCTCGATATCTCTTCTCGCAATTCCGTGGCCAGTATCTGATACTTCCAGACAGGTATATGCAATTTCCTGCGGCAGCCAGTCGATGGGGAAGCGTTTTAATGTGGGGATATCCATCTGAGAAACCGTCTTGATGGTCAGGCCAATGGCTCCCAAATTGTCAGAAATCTTTAATCAAAAAAGCCAGAATGTTTATCAACAATCAATGTTTTCATTGTGTTTCCTTTCAAGGTTGTTCACAGTTCTTTTTTCATTGCTTGATTCAACAGTTCGAACTGCGCTTCCAGTTCAGGGATATGTCTCCCGGCAGCGCTCAAGTCTCCGGCTCTGGCCGCTTTCTCCATCTCGAAAGCCACCTCCCGCAGGCACCCTCCGCCCATGTTGGCCGATGCACCCCTGATGGTATGTGCCTGGCGTTCGACACCCATTACATCTCCGGTTTCCAGATAACCCTTCATCGCTGCGATCTGCATCGGGGTGTTTTCCAGAAAGCTTTCAACCAACTTTCGCGCCAGATATTCGTCATCCATCAGCCTGGCCATAAAGCCAGCCCGATCGAAAATCAATGATGAACGGGAGGCATCTTCTTCAGTTTCGTTCTTTTTCATCACTTCTGCGCATCGGTCATCATTTTCCTTCGGCAGCCATTTATCCAGCACTTCCACCAACGCCTGAGGCGACACCGGCTTGGTG
>Ga0194044_10001566_pt1 | contig 11599 bp, 10 predicted proteins | sample JunL4417m_MetaG_FD_155460 | JGI IMG/M metagenome (GOLD analysis project Ga0194044, IMG submission 155460) | Anoxic zone freshwater microbial communities from boreal shield lake in IISD Experimental Lakes Area, Ontario, Canada - Jun2016-L442-17m | ecosystem: Environmental > Aquatic > Freshwater...
GTTAGCGCCGACTCCCGTCGGCGGCTACGATTTTGCAGGTTCTTGAATCCGCCCTGCCCTGCCTGCTCAATTGAACGCCCGCCATGCTCCAGGCGGCCTCCGTGCGACAAGACGCCCTCGCGCTCCTCAAAGCACCTAAAGATTTAGTGAAGATGTGGTGAAGTTGCTATCTTTTCGGAAAGGGGTAAATTCACTCATGTTCGCGCCTCCGCTCCACTCGACCATTTTATGAAGACTATCATTTCTCTAGTTTTGGCTGCCACTTGCGCGCATCCAGTGATGGGTTGTGATTTGTGTTCTATTTACGCAGCGACGGAAGCGCAAGGCGGAAGCGGCAAAGGCTTTTTTGGCGGCATCGCTGAACAATACACCTACTTTAACACCTTTCAGGTGGATGGGCGCGACGCGTCAAACGTTGGGAACCAGTATATCAACAGTTCCATCTCGCAGGTGTTCGCCGGGTACAACTTCAGCGACCCGATTGGCCTCCAGTTCAACCTGCCGGTGATTTACCGGGAGTATGGCTATATGGCTCAGCGCGGCAGCGAATCGGGCATTGGGGATGTTTCGCTGATTGGCAATTTCCGCCTCTATGAAAAGCAAACCAAGAAATTCACGTTCAACTGGACGGCTCTGGGTGGCCTGAAGTTCCCGACTGGCGACTCTGCCCAACTGAATCCGAATCAAGAGGATTTTGCACCCGGCATCGGGGGGCATGATTTGGCGTTGGGGTCGGGGTCATGGGATGGCTTGGTCGGCACGGGATTCTTCGCACGCTGGAAAAGGCTCTTCCTCACCGGGGCCATGCAATACGCCATACGCACCGAAGGAGATTTCGGTTATCAGTTCGCCAACGACTGGATTTGGTATGGCGGGCCGGGCGTCTATCTGCTGCTTGGAAACGAATACACCCTTTCGTTGCAAGCTGTCGTGTCGGGCGAGAGCAAAGGTCAGGACACGGTTGACGGCGTGCCTACCGATGACACGGCCATTACGGCGGTGTATCTCGGCCCGCAAATCTACTTCACTTGGTCGAGCAAGCTGAGTGCGCAGATTGGCGCGGATTTGCCGGTGAGCCTCGTGACAACTGGCCAGCAACTCGTGCCGAATTATCGGATTCGGGCGGCGCTCACGTTGCGTTTTTAGCAACTGGGCAGATGCCTTGTAAATGCCACCACCCCTGATATGAAGAACCAATTAGTGGCCGACATCACACCGGGGGAGATTCTGGCAGAAGAGTGGACTACAGGCGCCAACACCCCGAGATGAACCTTCCCAGCAACATTACGGACAAGCCACCGGCCTCGCCACTCCCGTCGGGATTCCCCGGTTCAGCTTACCCGGCAGGTTCGCCCTACCAGCCCAAATGAACTTGCTCCGCTCCAAGCCGGTTCTCGTATCCCTCGCCATCCTCTGCCTGGCCGGTGTCGGCGTCTTCTGCTACAACGCTTCGCGCGTCGGCAAAGTTCTCGATAGCTACCGCAGTGTTTCGGTTTACGACAACGGCCTCCTCTACTTCCGCAGCTACGGCAAACACTACGCTCAGGACGGCTTCTACTACGGGCAAAAGTGGCAGTGCGTGGAATTCATCAAACGCTTCTTCCACGACGCCAAACAACACAAAATGCCCGATGGGATGGGCCACGCAAAAAGCTTTTTCGACCAAACCCTCGATGACGGCGCGGTCAATTCACGCCGCGGGCTTGTCCAATACCGCAACGGCTCTACCCATGGCCCTCAGCCTGACGACCTGATCGTCTTTACCGACACCAAGTTTGGCCACGTGGCCATCGTCACCCAGCTCGCCACCAACTCCGTCGAAATCATTCAGCAAAACATCCTGGCTGGACCTCGCCGGCGCTTCTCGCTCGTGGTCAGCAACGGTCAGTATTTCGTCACGTCACCACGGATCCCCGCCGGCTGGCTTCGTCAATATCGATTACAACACGCGGTCTTGCACGCGACTACCGAACTTCGGCAGATGGCTGTGCCACCGGGTAATCGGCTGGAGGCTTTGAAAGGGGACCGGAAGGGGCAGGCGGTGCGACCCCAACCGTAACCGGATCGATGTCTCACTGGCGCGGTAGGCGTGCCGCGCGACGGCGGCGTTGGCGCTCTTGCAGGACGGGATTGGGCACGCGCTCGCCGGGCTTGACACTTTTTTGCGCGCGCCACACCTCTCCCATGATCTCGCCCCATCCGGCCGGCGTGGTGGCAGCCAGCGGTTCGATCCGTCCAATCCTGCGTCCATTGCGCGTGATGACCATGGACTCGCCTTGCTCAAGGTGGTTCAAGACCGCTCGCGTTTCCTGATGGAGTTCCTTCGCCGTGACTGTGGTCATGCTCCAAAAGTAACATCCTGGAAGTGTCACCGCAAGAGCCAAAGCGCGCCTGAGGGCGAATATGCTTGGCAAAACTTCATCGAAAGTTTGAGTCCGTCCATCTTGGACGGTGTCCGCTGGCCGAAGGAGGAGGAGCTAATCATTTCCTGGCAAAGATTAACCATTGCTTGCTGTCAGGTGCATAATGTGGTTAGCGGTTGCAGCCAATAAAAACGGGCCTCAAATGCGTGTTTTGCCATTTTGACCGAAAAGCCCCAAAAAGATGGCTATTTCTTTCCTCTCTGTACCGTAGTACAATCACCTTGTATGAAAACGGGATTGGCGCGAATGAGTATCTTTGAGATCAGGAAACAAGTCCCCGGGAAAAGGTGTGGTTCCTGCTCGCCAGCGTCACAGGCCGCTCTGTCGTGCTCGATGAAATTGAGGTTATGCCTCGCCATTGCCTCGGTTAGTGCGCTCCTTGGCGGATGTGTCGGGCCTGGTGCGGACTTCAAAAAGGAGAAAACGGACACACAACAGCCTGCCTCTTACCTGAATTCGACTGGCATCACAAATTCACAAAAGCGGATGGCTGAAAACCTGGCCGAGTCCGTGCAAAAGCGGCGCGAGCAGGTTTCCTGGGGCGGAGTGGCGATCTTCGGCAACAAAGCTGAGGGTGAGGACCTGCCCATCACCTCGAGATTGTCAGCGGATTTTCAGGCGGCTTTGGTAGAAAAACTCAGGGCAATACACCCGGGGAAATTTGACCTTAAGAATTTGGGCAATGGAGTCGCGGACAACCTGCGGAGCCAGGATGCGCTGGTGCTGGTTGTGGCGCTGGCCGCCGAATACCCCAGCCAACATCCTGATCCGAATGTGGCCGGAAAAATACGCGGTGAGATGACTATCAGGGGGCATCTGCTCTTCCTGGACTCGAAAAGCGGGATGCAAGTCGTCGCCAGTTACCCTGTGGGTGTCACTCAGCGAAATATCTTCGATGGAGAACCGTCTCCTGCTGAATTCTCGACCCTCGCAAAAACGGCACTGATGGGTTCGGAGCGGTTTCCGAACGGCAAAGCCGCCTCGCTTTCCGACCAAGTGGCTGACCTTTTGGCGGGAGATACCGTCGTGCCGCGCGCCATCTTCCCCCCCGTTGCGGTGGCCCCGGTCAGCTTCGGCTCCGGTTGTGGCGTGGCGAACACGCCGCGGGGCCCGGTCAACATTTCCGTGGAGACCCTCGCTCGATGGTCGGACGAGTTTGCGGTGACTTTTGGGAGTTACCTCGGCACAGGCAGCGGCTTTCCGGTGAACCCTTATCTTCCCGGTGGAAGCCGGCGTATCGGATCGGACCGGGTTTTGAGTGCCGCCGGCCAAATCACCATGCGCACGGTGAATAACAAGCAACTCAACGCGTCGCTCAAGGCCCCCACATTGACATTCAAGCTTGAGGTGGCCAGCCTCCGTGCCGTTCGGGACGAAAAAGAGTCCATAGCCAAGCTCCGGGAATGTGTCAATTACGGTATTTCGGGCAAGTTACTGGTTGTTAATGCCGACACCGGGCACCTCGTTCAGGAGGTGCTGCTCGAGTGGCCGTCTTCGCCTTCGCAGCGCCTGCCGGCCAAATTGGCAAGCGAGTACCTGAAGCGTTCAGTTAAGATCTACCCTGACAACCACTCCCCCGTGGATCACATCGGTATATGGGAGAGAAAGATTGACTGGTTTCTGGGTCAATTGGCGCTGGAAATCGCCTTTCCCGAAGAGGATTTGGCCCACCGTTTTGAGAGTCTGCGGTCGAACATCAGGCACAACGCCGGTATAACCCTGCCATCGGGGAACTACGCTTCACTTCCGTGAGACTCCATCATAAGTCGAAGATCATGCCTGTTTGCCGTGTGGTTGGCTTGGCGCTGGGATGGCTGCTTTGCACCACAACGAGTGCGGAAGAGACCAGCCCCATCGCCGCCGTTCAACTGACTTGCAAAGGCTCCAAAGCAGCCTCTCCCGAGGAGGAGCAGAAGCTCGTTGAATCCGCCAAGAATGCCTTGATGGAAAAGTACCTCGAAAGCTTGGCGCCGGAGCGCAAACCCGCCGTCGAAACGCAGAAGGCCGTGCTGTTTTCGAACCTCGACAAATACTTGGAGAATTTCACTGTGCGCAGCCGGGAGTTCGACAAAAACACACGGGTTTACACCCTCTCGGCCCAGGCGGATATAAGCGCAACCCAGATCAACCAACTCATCGACCAGGGCGCGGGCGGGGAGAAAAGCCCGATCGTCTTCATCTTTGTCGCCCGCCGCCAAGCCGAGGTCGAATCCCGAGGCCCCCAGGTTACCACTGCAACCAAGGAGATGGGCGCGCGTGAAACGCAGGCGGAGGCCCGGAGTTCCGGCGGGCAGGCTTCGGAATCCGTCGCCACAAAAACCAGCCAGGCCGTGACGAGCACCAGCACCGAAACTCGCTTTGCCGAGCGGATTACCTACGTGCTCGAAGACAACGCCAAGGCATCCATCGACAACACCATGTCCAAGATCCTGGTAGATCGCGGATTTGATGTGGCGTCAGCCGCTGAACTTGTGGATGCCTCCAAGGGGCAGTTTAACCCCGATGTTTTGCAGAAGGACTTTGAAACGAGCTCGCAGTTTTCTCTCGAACACCAGCGCCTGGCAAATCGCGTGTGCCGCGAAGCCGGAGCGCCGCTTCTGGCTTATGGCACCCTGACCATCGGGGTTAAGCGGCTCGATCCCGCCAACAATCGCAACACGATTGTCAATGTGCGGGTGGACGCGCAGATCTTTGATTGCCGCAAGCGGCTGGCGGTAAAAGCAGGAAGCATCGGCGCTCTTCAGGTTGAAGGGATTGGCGCCGACCAGACCCAAGCCGAAACTGCGGCCATCGATTCAGCCGCCACCGCAGCGGCCAACACTCTGGCGGACCAGCTCCGAAATCGGGGCATCCGCTGAAAACAAAAACACAAATACATAGAACACAATTATGAAAAAAACGCACTCGTTCCGGTTGGTGGCTGTGATCGCCTTTGCCGCCGTCATTTCCCAGTCTCAAGCTCAACTCGGGGATATTTCAAAAGGCTTAACCGTCAATGTGACGGCCGCGAGCCTGAATGCCGATTTGTTTGGTGGCCTTGATTTCTTTGCCAAGGCCAACGAGCATTTTGCAACCGCAATGATGCCGGCCAAAGAAGCCCAGGAAATGATCACGCGGCTCAAATCGGAAAACCAGGACGATCGCCGGCAGGCCGTCAAGGACAGCACGCCGCTGATAGAGCAAGCGGCCAAGGAAGCCAAGGCCAAGGGCGAAGCCTTAAGCGCTCAGGCCACCGAGGAGATCCGCAAGGGACAGAAGGAAATTGGCAAGGGCACCGCCAAATGGACTGCCGTGGGCGTCTCACTTGGCGTTGTTGCCAAGAAAGGCGATGGCGATGCGGCTCTTTTGGCCGCAATCCCCGTAGCGCAGGAGATGCTCAAAGATCTCCCTGATCTGAAGCGGATGAACGATACGCTTAAGGAGCTGAAACCCCTGATGAAAAAGTAAACGCGACAGGATGCCCGGTGGTCCGTAACCGCCGGCATCCTCTCATCGGAGTTATCATCCCGCACCTTACTCTCTGGCAGCCACATAATTCACACTTAGTCATTCACAGGCACCTAAAGGCATGAGCGAAGATTTGGTCGATGCTAAACTAGCAGGCGGGTGGACAAATACCGTCCAGTTGGGCGCGGTCTTGCTAACTTTGAGTGTGGCACTCGTTGCGGTGGCTGATGGCGAGGCGCAGCAGGCCAATACCCAACCCCGCGAGCCGCGAGTGATCCGGAACGAGATCACCGTGCCCCGGTTTGAAAACACCGAGCAGGTTGAGTTCATTGAGAGCGATGGCCGAGGCGAAGGAACTAGCCGCCAATTCGCGCTAAGCATGGCGCTATCCGAGGCCATCAGCAAACGGTTGGGTTCTCAGATCTCCGATAAGGCAGTTCTTGCTCTTAAGTCCGTGTCTGTGGAAGAGAACGGGCAAAGCTTTGATCGGGTGGATCAGGAAATACGGTCCCGCTATGAGAGCGCAACTGGGGGTTTGATAAAATGGTGGGATGTGAAATCGGAGGAGCAGAACGGAGAAACAGTCAAGGTCGAGGTCGTTGTTGTGGTCGCCAAGATCAAACCGCGCACAATCGAGCATGCTACCCGCAAGAGCCTCGCCGTGGTACCATTCCGCTGCCCGGGCGAGGTGAGAGTTTTGGACAAGAGCATTTCCGGCGAGGTTCTCGGCAAGCAATTCCGGGAAGCGGTGCTCACCTACATCGTCCAAAGCCGCAAGTTCGCGGTGGTGGATAAGAGTTTCGACGAGGAGCTTGGCCGCCTGGCCGGCGAGAACCCGAACGCGGACCCCGTGCAGCAGGCTATAGACGCGGCCCGCAAGCTGGGGGCCCAATACGCCGTGATTGCTTTGGTGGATGGATTGAGTGTCGAGCGCAGGCGGGTCGGCACCCTGGACGTTCCCTCGGCCGGCGGCATGGTCAGCCTTCGCATTATTGAGGTCGCCTCGCGCCAGACGGTGCTGGCCAGCGCCTTCCCAGTCGCAGAAATGTCGGGTTTGGACCTCGGCGGCAGCCACCCAGAAAACTCAATCGCAGACGTCATGGGCCGCGCCATGGCAGAGCGCACTCTGGAGACCATCTATCCCTTTAAAGTCGCAGCCTTGAATGGCTCGGATGAGGTGATTCTAAACCGTGGCGGCGACGATCTTTCTGTAGGACAACGCTTTGACCTTTGCAATCCCGGCGAAGAGATGAAGGATCCCAGCACGGGAGAATCCCTGGGCGTAGCGGAACGCAAAGTGGCTACTGTCGAAGTGACGCGGGTCCTGCCCAAGGTTTCCCATGCCAAAGTGATTAGTAAGACAGAAGATATCATGGTGGAGGCCATTTGCCGCAAACCACAACAGCCCAGAGCCGAAGGCAAAGATAAACCAGCAAACATCCGCAACGAAATAGACAACCTGTTTAAGTAAAATGAAGATAGCACTACAATTCAAATCACTCGCAGGAGCGGCCATTCTGCAAATCGGCCTGCTTACAGCCACCGCCCAAAACACGCCAGATGATACCCAGGCACAGGAGCCTGGAGCTGAAGCCCTAAAGATTGGGGAGAAGCTAACTCCTCCTCCCCTCGGCATCACGACTGAGAGACCAGCGGATCTTCTGGCTAAAGATTTGGATGGACAAAATCTCAAGAAAAGAGGGTGGAATGATAAGACGATGCGGTATGTGGATATCAGTGAATTCGCAGTCCCAATGCAGGAACCCATTACTGCTGAAAAAGTCGTTAAGGCGCTAAATACTGCCAATCTCGCCATTTATATTGTTGCCATGCAGAGCTTTACGGAGTACTTGGGCCAAAAAGCGGGCTTTGAAGCCAACCTCAGCTGGGGTGGGTCGCCAGTAGGACGTGAGTTCAAGCAGGCGCAGGAGGGTTTCCAAAAGGAACTGGAAACACTCGAAAAGGAGCTAGGGACGGCGCGATCGAAAGTGCAAGAAACTGAGGCTATAATGGCGAATGCTTCCGCTGACGAGGTCACAATCCACAATGACTTAGATAGAAGGATCACCGAGCAACAGAAGATAGTCCAAAACCTCAACCGGAAAGCTCAATACGGCCCCACCACGCTGGATCGTGCTAAAGCTGCTATGGATGCCTTGGTCAAGAAGGCCGATACCAACTACAACGCTGCTGCACTACAAGATGTCCAAAACGACAGGCATGCCAAAGCCGAAGAGAACTTAGGCTCCCTGAAGGCTCACAAAGGTGCAATAATGTCTGATAAACTGGCCGCAGCCAAGAAGGATTATGAAAACCTCCAATCTCAAATAAAGCAACTCGCCCAAGATGTAGCGCAGAAAACCGAAGAAGCGAAAAGATACTACGAAGACTACAAGGAAAATACGTTAACTTCAACACACAACTATCGAGCAGACTACAACATCGTTGGTTTGACCCCAATCAAATACTACTACGGCATCATTGAAGACGGAAAAGGAGGAGCAGAACTACAAGTTGCTGGAGCTTTCGCTTGGAGTCCTGCCCTTGAGCGAGCAACCCGTGGCATCTTGGACACCGTGGACGAGCGCTCAGAGACCCCACAATACACGGAGCGTTTCCCACCATCAGATGCCCTTACGAAACCAGGTGCAGTACCGCTAGAAGACTGGATTATAGAGCAAAAGAACCATATGGATGCATTCGGCCCTGCCAGATGGTATGTAGATGACGACGGCACTCGTTATTTTCTGGGCTGTGCATATGCATTGATAGGCCAAGGTGCGAAGTTTAACATCAACCTCCGTGACGCGAGAACATCTGCTATTCGCAATCTGGGGCTTTGTCTGAACGTGAAAGCGCAAGTGCAGGGCACTAAAGAAGATTCCGCGATCATAGGCCAGAAGGATACTCAGACCGCAGGAAAATTCGATAATATGGCAAAGCTTGCGCGGGAAGGTCTGGACATCGCTTCAGTTGCAAGAGAGGGCCAGTTTACGCTTCCGCTTAAAGGAGGCCAGCAGTCTGAACCGATACGGTGGTTTGTCATGAAAGCTTCCGAAAAAAGCATCCGCGACGCCCATAAGGCGGTCTTGCAACAGGCTGAGAACGCTGCGCGGGCACATGCGGCCCGGTATAAACGGGAGGGTGTCCGCGCTGCGGCCAACGCTTTCGTGAAGGAGAAAAAGGATGATACATCTCCCAGCAACCAAGCTTATGGAGCCACCAAACGTGAGTTAGATAGTAACTATAAACCAATTAGCCCTGCCGCCAAGGGACAAACCGATTCTGGAGGAAACACGGTGCTGATACGGCCCGGGACGAACGCTCCGGTGAATGGCAGTGTGCAACCTTTCATCAAGGGTGACAAAAGCAAGGTGCCCGACGATTTCTGATGCGCTTTCCCTCTTCAGTGAGGTGCCTGGAAAAAGTCCTTGTTTTGGTGTTGCTCGCAGGTTGCCTGCAGGATGGAGCGACCTTTTCGGCCAGCCAGAGCCACGGGACCAGGGCTTCGTCTGTAGGCGGTGTTAACACTGGTTTGCTGGACTCCGCAGGCAATGTGCGAGTCTGGGGCTATGCAGCTTCAAAAACGGGGGAAGCCGGAGGCTCGGCGCGAATGATACTACAGCGCTCGGCTGAAGCGGATGCGCAGCAGATGCTCAGCCTTGTCGCGGGAGTCCATGTGTCTTTGGGTGCAAAAGGGCTTGATGTGAAGGGAGGTTCCGTCGTCAGCATGTCTGTTAAGGAGATCAGGAGCACGAATGGCTATTACTTGGTGAATGCCTCCGGTCCGGTTCATGCAAGAGTCCCCGAGGGCATGGTTCTTTTAAAAACGGAGAAAGGCGTGGCATCGCTTGCGAAGATGCAATTCACCTACGAAGTCTTGAGCGCCGCCAAAAGAGTTCTCAAAGGGCAGAGCACAGGCGATAAATTCGGCGCGGATGGTTTCCTCGTCCTGAGGAAAATGGAGCTCGTGGTCGGTGTGGAGCCGCCCAAGTGTAGCTACGAAGTGGATGTGTATGAGAAGGAGCATTGATGCGTCTGCTTTGAAGCTAGTGATGCCGGCCATATCAAAAAACGTCGAGGACGGCACCTACAGAAATGGCCCCGGGAACGGGCTCACTGAAACAGGTTGGTTGATTTTATTGCCTTTCGATAAAACAAATGGAGTTACCCCGGAATCTAAGAATTAGCGTGTGATAAGCGCACAGATGATCAACAACAATAAAAGCTGCTTCATTAAAGTGGTTGTCGTGAGTGTCTTTATTCTGACTAGCCTTTTAATTGGCGGCTGCCGTTCCACGTCGCCGCCTGCGCCTCCTCCCCAGCCGCCCCCCGTCGCCGACGTTCCGGTGCCACCCGCTATTGTGGATGACATTCCGACAGATGCGTCGCCAGCCGTTCGAGCGCATTTAATCAAGCTGCGCGAGATGCGTGATCTTGGGCAAATCAGCGATGGGGAGTATCAGTCTCGAAAGGCGGCTCTGGTGCGGCCGTAATTGAGTCGGAGTTTCCGTATTACCGGAAACCCATAGCTTGGATGGTTCAGGCCCGATTCTAAAGGAGCTGGGAACATCTTCGTCGCTGAAGATACGTATAAGGTGCAGGTAGGGGCGGACTCCAGAACCTGGCGGAACTGCGTGTCAGGGGGCGGATCGAACCAGCCACCTGTGGGCGAAATCGACCCAGCCAAAATGAGACGGCAGTTGAGAGTCCTTTCACAAACAAACCCACGCAAAGTGCTCATAGGGGCTTGTTTGCGAAAGCACTCTCAACTTTGGGAGAATTGTCAGGTGGCTGGGTCGATTTCGCCCACAGGTGGCTGGTTTTGATCCGCCCGGTGACACTGCGGACGCGCGTGATGGTCGCGATAGCGTTTCGAAGAGCGGGTTCTCCCTCCTTCCCTCCGTTTCCTCCGTTTCCTCCTGTTGGTTCATGGGTTTGGGATTGAACAGGAGGAAACGGAGATAACTGATGACCGCGTACTATGGCGCGGCTGACTTGACTAACGGGAGGGGATCGACGAGGCTAATTCCATGATCCATTCACCACGGCAGATACCAACTAACGTAAACAACGCTTTGAGCAATCCCCGGCGCAAAACCTGGAAGGCAAGCCGGGCGTTGGCAGCTCTGACCTCCGTGCTGGCCTTGCTACAGACTGGCGCGCTGGCCTGTACGGGAGTGGACATGGTTGCAGCGGACAAATCGGTCATCGCCGGGCGCACCATGGAATGGGCGCTTGAGATGGAGTGGAAGATCGTGATTATCCCGAAGGGGACGCCGCTCACGCTGGATGCCCCGCCGAGTGCCGGGCTTCCCGCCATGACGGTAGCAACCAAGTATGCGGTGGCCGGCATCGGCCCGGGGGTGCTGCCGGTTACATCGCTGTTGGAAGGTCAGAATTCCGAGGGTTTGGGCATGAGCGGGAACTTTCTGCCGGGCTTCACGCAGTACCAAACGGTGACGCCGCAGGACAAGAGCTACGTGTCGATCCTGAATTTCGGCACCTGGGCCCTGGGCAACCATGCGACCGTCGCCGAGCTTCGGGTCGCGCTGTCCAAGATCAAAGTCTGGTCTGATCCATCGCTGCCGACCGGACCGACGCCGCCGACGCTGCACTGGGTGTTCGTTGACCGCAGCGGTGCCGGCATCATAGTGGAATATGTGAACGGCGAGCTGCGGATCTATGACAACCTCGCGCATGTCCTCACCAATGCGCCGACCTACGAC
>Ga0194044_10001567_pt1 | contig 11595 bp, 12 predicted proteins | sample JunL4417m_MetaG_FD_155460 | JGI IMG/M metagenome (GOLD analysis project Ga0194044, IMG submission 155460) | Anoxic zone freshwater microbial communities from boreal shield lake in IISD Experimental Lakes Area, Ontario, Canada - Jun2016-L442-17m | ecosystem: Environmental > Aquatic > Freshwater...
GTATGCAAAAGTGATGTTCGGTGTATTCCTTACGACATTAATCCATCCTGTTTGCGGCAAATCACTGTTACTGATTCCCTGAATTTTCCTGTCTAATTGAGAAACCTTTAAATATGTGTATTTATCCATGATATAAACCTATAATATTAAATATTACTTAAAAATATCATATTAAAATATTAATATTAATATTAATACATAATTATCATATCACAGTATTAATTTACGCTTTAGCGGTGGTGCATATATTTATCCTTCCCATACTCCTGTCTTTTCGAAGAACAGGCTGAACTCCTTACAATCAGGACAGAAGAATCTCCCGTGCGGAAGTTTCGGATGGTATTTACTTGTATCTTCGCCTTCAGCTGATGAGCCCTCTTCGGCAGGCAGGGGAATGAACATAGTTCTGTCATCATAAAACACTATCAGTTTATTCTCTTTCACGTCTATGTCATTATAATCAGCAAAAGTAACCTCGTGATTATCAAAGTTCAGACACGGGAAAAAATACGTTCCCCCCGCAGGGTTAATCAACCTCTGAAGGAATGTCGAATTCTCTCCGTCTTTCACCTCAGAATATTCCTTCTTACAGTTCCTGCACACCGGCTTTAATAAATTTCCCATATTATATTATAATATATTTTTGATATCTCACTTCTTCAAAAACGTAATCTTCGTCACAGGATGTATCTCCCTGTTATTCTCGGCATTCCCGACAGGCGAAACGGGATGCTTCTTATCAAAGAAAGCAACGCCCTCAATCACGACATGAACCAGTATATTCTTCTTGCTCTTCTTCTTCAGAAAATACTTCTCAAACTTATTCCTCACCGTAACAAACTTTTTATACGCCGCCGACTTCTTCACGCCAGGACACTTCGGGTCACAAATCTCCGCAACCATAGTAATCTTTTTATCCTCACCCATAATCACCAGATGATAATCCCTGTCAGCCTCAGTCTTAAACTCAATCAGGTATCCTCTCACTCTGTAAACAGTCATCTCATCATCGAGCCTCGGAGTATCAGCCTTAATCTCGTGACCATCCAAAGCCGCCTGTTCATTAACAGTGCTCTTAACCACGTGTTTAAAATCCACCTGATACGCATTGCTGTCAGTAAGCGTTTTCACGCCCCATCTTTCCGTTCCGCAATTATTTGACTGAGCGAACAAAGACGCAGTGAACAGCATAAATAAACCCAGAAATATTTTCTTCATAATGTTTCCCCCATAATGTTTTCGGTTAAAATAATGTATATAAGGACGATTATCAATAATAATGAAAGCATTGAAACAGATAAGTATACGACAATAATATATTGATTATTTAATGATAAATGCACATATTCTCGTATCGCGATTTGCGATATACGAAATATATCTATTACTTTTATGAAGAAACATAACGGAATGAGACCGCTGGATATAGTTGTTTTGCTTAAAATAACAATACAGGGCAAAAAAGACTGGCAATTTACTGATTTATCAAGAGAACTGTACATAAGTCAGTCGGAAATATCTGAATCATTAAACAGAAGTTCAATAGCCAGACTGATATCTCCAGACCGCAGAAAAGTCCTGAAAAATTCGTTTCTGGAATTTCTGATATACGGATTGAAATATGTTTTTCCTGTAAGGCCTGGAAGCATGGCCAGAGGAATACCTACAGCCCACAGTGCAAAACCACTGTCTGATGTATTCAAAAGTAATACTGATTTATTCGTCTGGGAGTACGATGAAGGCTCAGTAAGAGGGCAGTCCATACAGCCATTGTATCCGAAAGCAATCAAAGCGGCAAAGGATGATTCGGTTTTGTATGAATTGCTTGCTTTGGCAGATGCAATCAGAGTCGGCAGTACAAGAGAGTTCAGTGCAGCAGTCAAAGAACTAAAGAAAAGGATTAAATAAATTATGATAACAGAAATTTACATCAAAGAGATAGCTGACAGTCTGAAGCACCTTCTTAAAGAGGTAGTATTTGTCGGAGGTGCAGTAGTAAATTTATACTCCACTGATGAAGCGGCAACCGAAATAAGGCAAACAGACGATATTGATTGCGTGGTTAAAACTGTTTTAAGAAGTGATTATAATAAGTTCGAAAACGAAATCAGAAAACTTGGCTTTAAAAATGACCTGAGCGAAAATGCTCCCATTTGCAGGTATACTTATAAAGGGATAAAAGTTGATTTCATGCCTACAGAAGGAAATCCCTGGTTTTGAAAACCAATGGTATAAAGACGGATTCAACAATGCTGTTATACATAAGTTTGAAGACGGTACTGCATTAAGAATCTTTACACCCGAATATTTTCTTGCATCAAAGCTCGAGGCATTCTGGGACAGGGGTAAAAAAGATATGAGATTCAGTAAGGACTTCGAAGATATCATTTATGTATTAAATTCCAGAAAAGAGTTATTAAAAGAATTAAAAGAATCTGATTCCTCAGTTTTGCAATTCATAAAAGACAAACTGAATTACTTTATCACAAATACCGACACCGATGAAAGCATCATTGCTGTTTTACCCTATGGTTCTGGCAAAAACAGAGTTGAATATATTAAAAAAATCATGAGCGATATAATATCTTTGTAATTCATCATCTGCACAATGTGGCCAGCATCCGGGTTCTGTGTCTTCCATTGCTAAAGAACATCAACGACCGTTTCAATTCCCAATCCAGTAGGGGTTGCAAGAATGTTAATATGACATCAATTAACCCACCCCGTCTCCGTCTATAGAACAAACGTAGCCACCACTCCAGGGAGGGGACTCTTAAAAGCCATTTGCCTCGTCACATCATCACTCTGTCACTCCATCACTCCATCACTGTTCTTAATTTATTGAAAAACTTACATTCACCACTGCCGTGATAGTTTTCTCAAGCGATGACATATCATTCATTCCGTAGTCCGATACTTCTGTCGAGTTCTTCGCATTCACCTGCATCACACCCGTCTTTGAAGACCGCACATCTCCCACGCTGTTACCCGTTGCTTTTGCAATCTGTTCTGCACGCGTCTTCGCATCCTGCGATGCCAGACCTATCATCTCTATCTTCAGGTCGCCGAGTTTCGTGTACATAAACTTCGGTGACTGCGAGTTTATAGTTATTCCCTGGTTGATTAACTCTGTCACTGTTCTCGACAGCAGATTTATCTTGTCAACATCAGGGGACTCTATAGAAACTCCCTGTGATAAACTGTAACCTGTTATCTTCCCGGATTGGTTATTCATCCCTCCGCCGTAAATATCGTACGGATTACTTTTCTTTCCCTCGTACTGTGTGTTCGTGTTTATCGATGAAAATACAATCTTGTCTTCAGGAAATCCGAACGTAACAAGGTATGTCTTCACCTTCGTGTTTGTTTCTTTCAGCTTTGCATAAGCTTCCTGCAGTGTCGGTGCATCGTTTGAGAAAGACCCTTCCCATATTCCAAGGTCTGACTTTATCTGCTTGGATGCAGAACCTGTAACTGCAATGTTTACGTTACTGCTCGCTACTTTCTTCCACGTACCTGACATAATCATCGCGCCAATCACGAACCCGAGTGCAAGTATAGATGCAAACACGATATAATTGTTGTTGAACTTCTGTGAGTTTTCCATATAATTTATTTAAAGTTATTAAAATATGTTAATTGAATTACCATTCTCCGAATACAAACTCTTTCATCTGGCTTATCTTCTTACCGGATATTTTATCAGTAGCAGTTACAGTAAAATTAGCTCTGTACGGACCATCCTTATCTCCGAACTTCCTCTCAAACTCATCCTTGCTGCCGCACAGCATCAGTTTTACGTCAAAAGTACCTTTTCCTTTATCTTCCCATTTAACCGGACCGGTTATCTTCACATCAATCTGGTCATAATAATCATCACTCACAACCACTCTCCAGCCGACAGTTGACTGAATTTCCCTTAAACTCTTTTCCGAACCGCCAGCATTAAAAGCCTGAAAGTTAAGTGTCTGGGTCACGTTTTCCTTTGTCCCTGTCTGTTTCTCTGCATTACCGCATTTATAAACTACAGTACTTTCACCCTTTAAAATAAAACTCCCTCCCTGGTTCGGCTGCACCGTTGTAAGCAGTTTCCCGTCGCCGTATATGTACAACGGCTCGCTGTTCCTGTTAACCGAAACCTGATTCACTCTGAACTGCACAGGTTTCTGAATCTCGAACTGAAAATCAGCCGGTTTATTTACATCGGTTGCCACTTTAACTGTATTGTCATAAATGTTATCCTTACCCGTATTATCATTAGCATCAAAAGACCCAAACCCGCCCTTATAAATAATTAAAGGGTCTGTACTGGCAATATTATCGTGCCTGTCCCGCAGAATATCTTCCGGCTTAACGCCAAGTGCCAGCAGTGAATCAATCTTGACCTTCAGCGAATCTGCCGCAGTAATGGAAATCATACCATCCGGCTTAATCATTTTTGTGAGGTCTATATCGGCTCCCTTCAAAGTCAGTACAACAATGATGAATATATAGAGAACCTGATATATAATAAACTTTACGTCTTTTGACTGCTTCATAATATTATATATTAAGTTTGTAAATTAAGAGAAAAGACTCTTTCCCTTTTAAATTACGCATTCCTGAAAATGTTCCATCGCTCATCCCCGAAAACGCATTTTTGTAGAATTTCTTTTCATACATCAAAAATACTGTAGTCACCGGGACAAATAATGTCCCTCACATCTTTTTAAATTATCATTCAGAATTGTTCTATAAAAAATTATCATTAAATGATAAAACCGGTTTTAAATAGTTATCTAATTTAGCATAGAACGAAAAACTTTACACATTAACTAAATGTAAATCAAATGAAAAAGATATTTATTGGTATAATGATGATTGCATCGGCAGTCTGTAATTCTCAGGAAACGCCGTACAATATTCTGTATTACAATGATGTGGCATCGTCATACTGGAGGTACATTGCTTTTGAAAACGTGTACAGTGCAGACAAAATGTATGGAATATTAGTTAAAGAACTCAAAGAAAGAGGATTCGGGGAAATCACTGTAAACGAAAAGACTCATCAGATAACCTCGGAGAAAGCACTCGGGCTGAACATCATCTTCACATTTTGTGTATACGATTCAAATTACAACCCGCTGCTTTCACAGACTAAAAACACAATAGGGTTCTCGGCTCATGTGTACAGTTACGTAATAAGCGAACTTCCGGTAGATGTTAAAGTATATGCCCGCAACCATATCCCTCAGTTACAGGAAGAACTGATAGAATCCATACAGATATGCAGAAAGTAATCTGTGTAATCATTAGAGAAAATCTTTTTCAATTGGTTCCGGCAGAAATGCGGGAACTACAGCTATGGTATCATCATCTAAAAAGAATTATCACCGGATGATAATATCCGCTTCGTCAGAACACTTACTTTTGTACAACAAACATTTTTAAAAACTAAATTACCTTATTATGAAAAAGTTTTTAACAGTTCTACTGGTTCTATTCGCCGCAGTACTGACGGCACATTCCCAGGAAAGCATTGAGCAAATGTTTAATAAATCCTGGGAAACAAAAGATTCCATTGAGAGGAAGTCCCTGCGCGAATACATCGCAGAAAACGACTCCGCTTCAAAGTACGGTCTGTTCAGCAGGGCCTGGCTTCTGGGTGAGAAATATAAAATACTCGCATCGAAAAAACTTTATTCCGCAGCAATCAGTCTCGATTCAACGTTCTGGCAGGCATACTACAACCGCGGAATCAATTATATGGATATGGAAAAAGAAGAGTCTGCAATTCAGGACTTCAGTTCAGTGATAAAGTTCAATCCGTTATTTTCGGATGCATACTTCAACCGTGGAGTTCTTTATAGTTATAACGGCAATTACAAAAAAGCATTGACAGATTTAGAAAAAGCAATTGAACTTACCCCTGAGAACAAAGAAGCATACTATAACCACGGCAAAATTCTTATGAAAAATTTTAAAGATTATTCAGGAGCACTATCAGATTTTAATGCTGCCATAAATATAGATTCTGTTTATGCAAATGCTTTTATAGAGCGCGGAACGGCATATAATTATATGGATAACATTAAAGCATCGCTTTCCGATTTTGCAAGAGCAATTGAAATTGATGCATCATTAGAAAGTGCGTATTTCAGCAGGGGACTGCTGTATTTGTATTGTACAAAACAGTATGAAAAAGCAGCAGCAGATTATTCTGCATGCATTCAGCTTGATCCTGAAAAATCTTATTACTACCGCCTTCGTGCTTTAGCATACTATAATCTGGATGATTACACTTCTGCAATTACCGATATAAACACTGCAATTGACATGAACCCGAAAACTCCGGAATACTATGTCTTTAAAGGTGACGTACTGGCAATCCTGAAAAATGATACAACCGCATTCATTGAATATAACACAGCATTAAAATTAAATCCTTCTGATTCTTCTGTCTTTATAAAAATGGGATATGCCCGTTATATTATGAAACAATACAGTAACGCACTGAAGGATTACAGTGCAGCAATAAAATTCAATCCGAAATACAGCGAAGCATACTGCGGCAGGGGAAACGTTTATCTTGCCATAAAGGATTATAAAAATGCTTTGCAGGATTTTAACAAAGCAATAAGTTTAAGCCCTGAATATTCCTATGCATATTTACGCCGTGCCAGGCTTTATGTTATCCAGAAAGATTATGAAAAAGCATTGACTGATTACACAAAAATACTTGAATTCGATCCTGATGATGGATTAACTTTAATAGACCGCGGATACACGTATCTCCAGGCCGATGATTACGAAAAAGCAAGAACAGACCTGAATAAAGCAGTAGAGTTATTGCCTGAAAACAAAGATGCCTATTATTTTCGCGGCCTGGTTTATTCATTCGGGTTTAAAGACCATAAAAATGCATTATCAGATTATAAAAAGGCACTCGAACTCGAGCCAGGCGACACATATGCATTATTTGAATGCGCATATTCTTATTCAAAACTCGACAGCCTCGATAAAGCAGTTGAATACTACACACGTGTAATCGAAATCAATCCCGCAGGCACTGGTGCATACATTAACCGCGGACTCGTATACGCACATCACGGCGAAGTCAACAAAGCCTGTTCCGACTTCACAAAAGCAAAAGCACTCGGCGACAGGGATGCCGATGATTACATAGAAGAATACTGCGGAAATAATTATTAAATATATTTGTATAAATTAAACTAAACGGAGATGAAAACAATAAAACTAATACTCGGAATATTTATTCTCTGCACCTGTGTTTCATACGCGCAGGAGGCAGCAAACAAATACAGCAGTTCTAAGATAACAGACACTGAAATATACAGCCACATTGAATACCTTGCATCGCCGATACTCGGCGGCAGGCTGAAAGGCTCAAAGGGAGATGTACTCTCGCAGCAGTATCTGTCAAAACAATTACAGTCATACGGCTGCGAACCAAAAGGCGATACGGCATACATGCAGACAATTTATCTAAGGCAAAGTTCCGACGATAAATTTACAGCTGACTCCGTAAAAATCACAGGCAGAGACTCCTCCTTTATATTAAACCCGAGGGACGTTCGTCTGATGCAAATCTCTGCAAACGGAACAGCGAACGGACAACTCGTCTTTGCAGGTTACGGAATCCTTTCTGAAAACAGAAACGACCTCTTGAATACTGAAGGCGTGGAAGTAGACATCAAAGGAAAAATAGTAATATTAATAGACGTCATTCCCGACGACTTTTACCTCTACGAATACAACCTCAGGTTCTGCACAAAACTCGCAGAAAAAATTAAATCTTTTGAAAGCCGTAAACCTGCAGGTTTCATCGTCATCAGAACCGACCGTGACACAAGTTTAATGATAACCGACAACAGCTACTGGTATTACGTAAACTCAGGAATTCCCGTTATAAACATACGCAGGAACGTAGTCGCCGGAATAATGCAGTCAGAAGGATACAACCTTGATTCACTTCAAAAAAGAATAAACAGATATGGAAAACCAAACTGTCTGCCTCTGGAAAATTCATACATCGCATTCAGGGATAAGGCCAGAAGGCACTACATAAAAACAACAAACATCGCAGGCTTCATCGAAGGCAGCGACCCTGAACTGAGCAAAGAAGTTATTGTAATAGGCGCACACTACGACCACGTCGGCGGCAATGGACGGACATCCGGAATATGTTACGGAGCAGACGACAACGCATCGGGTACGGCAGCCGTACTCGAAATCGCGCAGAAACTCTCAGCAGAAAAATACAAACTAAAACGTTCCGTACTGGTAATGTTCTTCGGAGCAGAAGAAGGCGGACTAAAAGGTTCTGAGTATTTTGTAAACTCAGCAGAATTCAGCAGGTACAACATCGTATCAATGATAAATTTTGACATGATAGGCAGGCTCAGGAACAACGAACTCACAGTATACACAAACCTTAACATCCCGATACACGACACAGAATTCAACACATTCAACGAAGGTTACAATCTGACACTGAAGTACGAAGCATCATACGAAGGCAGGTCAGACCAGAACTCATTCCATTACAAAGGCATACCCATAATAGCATTCTTCACAGGCCTACACGAAGACTATCACACACCAAAAGATCTGCCCGGAAAAATCAACCGTGCAGGAGCGTACCTCATCACAAACTTCGGCTACGACATAATATATCATCTATGCACAACCGAAAACCCAATCAAAAAATGAAAAGACCGTAACATAATATGTAGTTCCGTCATTTCTGACGGAAACAATGTGGAATGACATTGGTTAAAATACCGATTTGTTTCAAATCCCGATAAATCGGGACGCAAAGAACTCGCTGCTTTAACTACAGTTTTGCTTAATGCTTGTTATTGTCCGTAATTCATAATCAATTGATGTCTTATCGACCTATTATATTTTCCACCGCATACAACGGATATACATCTATCTTCTCATATTCCGAAAAATTCTCATTCGATATCCGTATTCCTCTGTTAAGTTTCTTTTCTTCTAAGAATATGTGCATACTCTTCATCGCTCCTTTAGTCCCTGCTTTTACTTCCACTGGAACTATTTCGTGGTATAGCGATATCACGTAGTCAACTTCTGCATTGCTGTTTCTTGCCTCTCTTTGCCAGTAATACAGAGATGGATTCCGGTAACATGATTCTGCTTTCATAAACTCAAGACCTGCAAATTGTTCCGCGACGTTTCCTTTGTTTATTGTTTCAAAGTCATCTTTAAGAAGGAATTCCGATAAATCTAATCCAAGGATTCTTTGAAATATTCCTGTGTCATAAACCAGCATTTTTTGTTTCGATGGATTTGCTTCCGCTCCAAGCGGTATTCCGTTCGCCGAACTGTGTGTGACAGGTATTACAAGCCCAGCCGTTATTAGCAATTGCAACGATTCCTTCACCAGGCTATGCTTCGCCTGTGTGCATGCTTTTGAATATACAAACTTCTGTCCTGCCTGTGAAACAACCGACTGAAATACTTCCTTGATTCTGCTTACAGGTGATTTCTTTTTATACTTTGCAAAATCTGCCTGTATTGAAATTATTAAATCGTCTAATAGTTGCTGGCTTTTATTCAGGTCTCCTGTCTCTATGTAAGTTGAAACCACTTCAGGCATCCCGCCTAAACATATAAACTTCTTTGTAAGCTCTATTAATTTGTGATGAAGAACTTCATTCATCGGTTTTTTTATCGATGACTCATATACTCTTTCTAACAGTTTGTCCTCTCCGGCACCTCTTAAAAATTCTGATAAACTCAGCGGATACATGAACATCGACCTTATCCTTCCTACTCCGAACGTTGGTATTTCTGATAAAGCGAATTCCAGCAATGAACCTGCTGCAGCTATATGTAATTCAGGCATCTTTTCATAGAAAAATCTTAACGATGCTATAGCTTTCGGACATTCCTGTATCTCATCAAAAAATATCAATGTCTTACCCGGTATAATGCTAATCTTAAATATAGCTGAAATATTTTCTGTAATATATTGCGGTGTAAGGTTCTCTGAAAACAATGCCTTCAAACGCGGATTTTCCTCAAAATTGATTTCTATGTAGTTTTCAAATTTCTTCCCGAACTCTCTTATCGTCTTTGTTTTTCCTACCTGCCTTGCACCTCTAATTAGCAGTGGTTTTCTCTTGATATCTTCCTTCCACTTTTCAAGCTCAAAATCTATTTTCCTTCTTATATACATCTTGTTTGCTATTTGTTTAACTTAAATTTAAAAAGAAAAAGGTAAAAATCCAAGGTAATAATGAGTTAAATAGGGTAATAAACCAAGGTAATAATGAGATAAATAGGGCGATAATCCAAGGTAATAAACCTATTATAAATCTAAAATCCCCATTATTGTACAAATATATACCATTTGAAGTTAAAATAGCATTCTACTTTTTGAGAGTCTGTAGTTCCGAACCCGCGAAGCGGCTCGTTTTTATATTCCTATCTGAAACAATATGGAATAAGATCGGCGATGGAAATACCAATTTGTTTCAAGTCCCGATGCATCGGGATCTACGACATGCTTAAACTACAGATAAAATAAACCCACCCCGTCTTCGACCAAAGAGCGGTCGAAGCCACCCCTCTCCGCCTCGGCGGATGCAAAGAACGCACAGGGGAATCTTTAAAGCAAAACAGGAGGGATTCAACAAAAAAGCCGCAGAGCTGGGGAGCGCTGGCGGCTGATGATTTTAAGTAAGAGCCTGAGTTACACGACTACTCAACGATAGTACTCGAATAATGTACCGGTTTACCATTTTCATCGAGGGTAACGAATGCGATGAAAGTTTTGTGTGTAGTGTACTTATCGAAGTAAGTAGCTTCCATACTGGTCAGCGCAACGTTAAAAGTAAGCGGGTTAGAAAGATTCAGAATCTGTTCACCTGATTTAAAAGCCAGACAGAAGTTCGGTTTTAAATTAGGGTCAGTAGTATCCTTACAGAAAACCACAGCTGCCATCAGGATAGTTTTTTCGACAGCGAGGTTAATACCCGAGTCCGCCCCGAGGGGACTAAGAACAACTTCAATTTCAGAATCGGAAACCGTGACAGTAGTAGCCACAGCATCGAATCCGAAACCCGGAGCCATCAAAGCAGTATCAGAAACGTCAGTCGGGGTAACGTTAATATAATTAGCTTTAAAGATTCCGTTGTAGGGTGAAATATTGTTAGGTGTAGCTTCATCCCATACGATTTTCAGTTTATCGATAGAGTTAATCGCTTTCGCGAGTTTGCCTGTAATGCCAAACCTGTTTCTGCGGTCAACAGCCAGGGAATCAGTCCCTGGCATGAACGATTTAGGTCTTGTGCTCATATAGACATCTCCTCCTCTATCGCGGAAGAGAACCTGCCCGACGATACCCGAAGGGTTACCGAGGACAGCTTTTTTAAGTTTACCCATGCAATCTCCTTTTTTAATTAATGGGGAAAAAATAAGTGAAAGAGAAATGTTCGAACGTCCTTTCACCTATAATCACTACTGTCCAGTTGTTAGTTGAATAAAAACAGTTGTTTAGTAGTCATGTTATCGATTTCTTGACCCTCTGGTTCTATAAATAATTGGTTTAACATGTCTTTACTA
>Ga0194044_10001568_pt1 | contig 11593 bp, 7 predicted proteins | sample JunL4417m_MetaG_FD_155460 | JGI IMG/M metagenome (GOLD analysis project Ga0194044, IMG submission 155460) | Anoxic zone freshwater microbial communities from boreal shield lake in IISD Experimental Lakes Area, Ontario, Canada - Jun2016-L442-17m | ecosystem: Environmental > Aquatic > Freshwater >...
GTTCAGCGCCAGCGACGCACGCTTATGTCCGTCGATCGCTGCCTTCTCGATTTCTCTCATGTCACGGCTTAATCCGCTTATGCCAAGCAACCCCGAATGATTGACCAGCATATCTGAAATCTGATCGGTCGAGAGCTTTTCATCATCCATTATAAATGGGATAAGCCCGGGGTCAATGTCCCCCGACCGCGTACCCATGATAAGGCCCTCAACAGTTGTAAACCCCATTGTTGTGTCTATAGATTTGCCGTACCTTATGGCGCACGAGCTTGATCCATTTCCCAGGTGAAGGGTAATTATTCTCAACTGTGTCAAGGGCCGACCCAGGAAGTTGGACGATTCAATAGCGGAAAAGGCATGGGAATTACCGTGATAACCGATCCTCCTGAAACCTTTTTCAGAGAAAAATCTGTAGGGCAGTCCGTATATCGCGGCCTCATCAGGTATGCTGCGATGGAATGAACAGTCAAAGACAGCCACATGAAGAGCCTGAGGCATTTTCTTCATGCATTCCTCTATCTCCAGAATCATTGCCGGGTAGTGAAGTGGGAAAAATGGAGTCACTTTACGGATCTCATCCATTACTTCTGTGTCTATGAGTTTTGTTTCGCGATATTTTCCGCCATGCCCAAGTCGGTGGGCTACTGCCGGGATATCTGACAGCGCAGATATCGGAGCCGCAGTCAAGGCTTCAAATAATGTATCCAATGCCGCCCCCTGAGTCGGGATATCGGCAACAACTGTTTCATTGGGAGCTCCAAATTCCTGAAAACTGAATATTGATTGAGGAAGTCCAATTCTCTCAAATGTTCCGGAGATCAGCACAGTTTCATCACTCATTTGAAACAAAGTGAATTTGAGCGAAGAGCTGCCACTGTTAAGAACCAAGATTTTCATAAATGAATCCTAGAGATTTTGAAAGTCGATTTCCCAAATGATTTTGGTGGTTAAGAAATCACAGGAACCAGCGTCTTATGGCACATACGTAAAATATATTTGTAGGACTGGATCAATCTTCGATGTTACATGTTAAACAGCTTTCTCCACGTCGAGACTCCCTTGAATCCTACGCTTTCCGGTTCCCATCTATTGTTGGCTGAAAGAAACTTGTGACGCCAGTCTCCGACGAGTATATAAGACCCCCAGTAATAGGGATGAGAAGTCCCAGGACTTTGCAGTAGGGATATCTGAGCTTTTTTAAGCGCTTCGGCTTTTGAGTCGTCTTTAAGGTTCCTGTACATTTCGAGTAGCAATCTCTCAGCGTGTTCCTCGTTGACCTGCCAGGAGCTAAGTACCATAGAGCTTGTCCCGGCAAAAAGAAACGCTTTCGCCAAATCAAAGGGTCCGTTAGAGCTTGAATTCAGGATGTTTGCCGGAGAGATGCATGACGACAAGACGACCAGATCCGCGTTGAGTTTTAGTCCAAATACTTCTCCCAACTGTAGGAATCCATCACTCTCCTTGTCACCGAATAAAGAGAAAATAATGGCGGGCTGTTGTCGAGAACGCCCAAAACCATTAGTTAGAACTCCATAAGTACCGAGATGGATGTACATGTAACGGCTTAGATCCGCTTTCTTAAAGAGGGTTTCAGTTGCCTGCCTGTCCAGATACGTCTGAGTGGGGCCACCGACTATCTTGGATATTTCCAGTATCTCCTTACGGGTTTCGCGTAAAGGTCTAAGCATTTCGTTTTCTCGAAGAGGAAGGTTCTGGGGCATGTTTACAAGGGAGATTAATTTTTGAGTGCCTGGGTTAAGCTCCAGTGTCTTGGTGGGGTCATTGAACACAGGATCGCCAAAAGCCACCAGATTCCATCCAGGTTTTATTTCAGATGGTTTGTTTCTGTAGAGACAAAGCGAGAATGTAGATTCGGCATAACAAAATGTGTATTTTTCCAGCAAGTAACTGGGTTTGTCGTTAGCGGACCAAAATCTCTTGGTTTCATGAGACTTTGAGTCAACCAGAATCTCAAATGGGACCCAACACAATGGCCCATGAGGTATTACGGTAACAATCTTTTTGCCTGCCATCGCATACTCGACGGGTTTTACAATCTTTGAATAAATCTTGTAAGCCACCGATGGATCCCAACTTGCCAGCGTTTCGTGCTTATGCAGGGGCCGAATAAGGAGTTCTACATCCCTGTCCATTTCAGAAAGAGGGTAGTCAATGGAAAAAGTGTGGAATCGGTATTTGTCTATGGCGAAGATATATGTTCGGCCACGAGTCACCATGTATTCCAGCAATACTTCTTCAGGATCTAGATGTTTTTGAACCTGATGAATTGACATTGTCTTAGGTTTAGTCAGGTTGACGTAGGCGGGGTAATCTCTCGATAGTTGATCCCTCAAGACGGCAAAGCTCTGTTCTTTTTTGCGTCTTTCCTTTAAGAGTTTCTTAATTAATTCGTTATTGGGATGATTCTTGGACCGTTGCTCCATCAGTTTTACGTTCAAGCGGTTAAGGCTCAACCTAAGGCTCTTTTCCCTTAAGAGAAGGTCATCTGGGACATTTGAAAAACTTGGGATGTTTATCATGGACAAAGTATCTTCGAAGGAAGCCGCTTTGAGTCGTTCAACAAGTCTAAGGGCCTGATTATCATACTCTCCTTCAGGGTCCTTTTTGGCGAGATTCATCAGAACTCGTAATGTGGTCTCGAACAGAGACGAAGTTCCCCCGAAAATAAAATCATCTTCCTCAGATTCTTCTGAGTAGTCGGCGTCCATTCTGTCAACTATGGTTAAGGCCTTTCTATAAGCTTCAAGAGCTTCTCCAAAATTTTTCCTTTCTTCCAGAGTTCGTCCCATGATGAAATAGGCTTTCCAAATCATGCTCCTGTCTTCAGACGCCTGGGCTATGTCAAGCCCTTTTTTAAGATCTGTAACCGACGCCTCAAAATCCCCTAATGTTGAGTTCACAAGAGATATTTGAAGCAGGTTTTCATTTATTCCTCGTCGATCTCCAAGTTTGGTTCTAATATCCATAGCCTCAGCATAGTTTTCCATGGCTGAATTCGGTCGTCCAAGGACCTGGTTCATGGTTCCTATCCTCGTTAAAACCCTGGACTCGTTTGCCATATCCTTGGTTTCTCTCGTAATTACTAGCGCCTTCTGGAGATATTTCATGGCATTTTCAGGATCCTTTAGCTTACTCATCACATCGGCCAGACGTATTAACTGAGTTTTCTGGGCATTTGTTTCTCCGTTTTCTGAACTTATCCGTAAAGCGTCTTCGAGAAAATCTCTGGCCTTTGAGTAGTCCTCCATCCTGAAATAAATATTCCCACTTCGATCGTAAATTTTTCCAGTATATCTGTCGTTTCCTGTTGTCTGGGAGACAGCCAGGGCCCTATGAAAATGATCGAGGGCACGGTCATAGTCCTTGAATCCCTGATAAATTTCCCCTAGATAGAAGTCAATTTCTTGGGCTTGCCTGGATAAAATACTATGTTCTTTTCTTAAGCGATTAGACTCAGTTAGATTTTTAATCGCGTTTTCATAATCTTCCATTTTTGCCTGAATAATGCCAATCGATCCGAGAGCCCAAGCCAACCCCTTGATATCCTGGGTTTTGGAGAGTTGATCTCGAGATTGTTCGAATATTCCCAGGGCTTTTTGGAAATCCCCCATTTCTTCAAAGACTGACGCCATTCTGAGATTAATCGAGGAGATAGATTTAGGATCTTTATCGACACTGGCGAGTTCCATAGCCTTGTTCAAATAGGCAAGGGCTTCGGCGTAATTTTTTCGGGCCTTGTAAATTGTAGCTGTCTCAGAAAGTATCGCGAGGGCCCCTGAAGGATTGTGTATACGTTTGTTGTACACTTCCGCTTCTTTAAGAGCGGACGCGCCATTTTCCATATCCCCTGCTACAAGGTGCAATGAGCCGATGCTGATAAGATCTGTAGCAATGCCTCGGATGTCGGATGTTTGTTTATGAAGTTCCAGAGCAAGTTTGAACTTTTCCATCGCAGCCTGGTACAATCCATCTAATGCGTCTAGATTGCCCAAATTCGTTAGAGCGTCGGCTTCTCCCTTTTTGTCAGACACCTGTCGATATATTCCAAGGGCGGTCTGTAAATTCTCGGACGCTTTTGAGTTCGTGGATTTGCGTCGATATATATTTGCCAGATTTACGAGGTTTGCGGCATAACCTCTCAAATCACCAATTGATTTTCGTAATTCTAATGCCTGATGAAACGTTTGCTCAGCCAGATCAATTGAGCCTGCGTTCTTAAACATCACGCCTAAAGCCGTCAAATCTTTTCCCTCGTTATATCGGTCTCCAATTTGCCGATGCTTATTCAGTGCTACTTCTATCAGTTCTTTGGCCTTAGAAGTATTTCCTCCAAGTTCGTATCCTAATCCAAGGGTAAAATCAGCTTCCGCGATTCCCCGAACATCATCCATAGCCATAAAATCTTTCTTAGCCTCCAGAGCGGCTTCCAGCCCTTTGTCAGTGTTTTCCCTGGTCAGACGAAACCTGGCCACCGCCAGTCGCAGGTAATTCGATGTCTTTCGATCTATTCCAGTCTTTGAGATATCAATAGCCTCTTTGAGTTGTTTTAATGATTCGGATGGATTTCCCAAAGCTTCGTTAATCTCCACGGACAGTATTCTGTTTTCAACCATACGATCTTTATTTTTTAGTTTCCTATAAATATCAAATGCCTTTTGAGAATGTTCGACAGCATTTTTCAGAGCTCCTTGCCGAAACATGATCTGGGAAAGGATTTCCTCAGAATCAGCTTCACCATCCAGGAACGCAGAGCTTTTGAAATCATCGAGCGAGGTGGATGCCAGCTCGAACGCTCTCTCCCAATCAGCTTTTTCAAGATGAACTTTGGCGAGCAAGAGTTTTACACGAGTTTTGAACAACACGTGCTGCCCTTCTTCAAGTAGAGAAAGAGCCTGCGTGAATTGCTCGGAAGCATTATTCATGTTTCCTTTTTCATGTTCATCCATTCCCCTTATCGTTGCCTGGAGAGCTTGGGCCCATTTAACTTCCGAGGTGGCGGTTTGTTTTGTGGCCTCGTCAAGATTGGATTGCGCTCCCTTAAAATCGCCGGCAACTATGCCTAGATAAGCCAAACGAAACAGCGTTTGACTGAGTAGTTTCGGCTGGTTCGTTTCACGAAATGTTTTCTCGGATTTCTTGAGTTCCACACCAGCGTTTTTGAAATCACCTTTGGAAATGTATATGTCGCTAATATTTAGCCGAATTGTGGCTACCTGGTCCGCGTTGTTATTCTTTGAATAGATATTTGACAAGCGGTTGAGGATTGAGAGCGCCTCGGGAAATCTTTGTAATTTTATGTAGGATTGAGAAAGATTCTTTAACAATATAGGAAATTGGCCCGATTCCGACGAAGGCAGGATCTTTTGAGCCTCCTCAAACTGGGATGAGGCCTTCAAATATTCTGTTTGAACCATTGAAATCTGGCCTGCGAGAATCAGGTCCAACGCTCGCCCTTTGGCGTTCTTCAACTCCCGATTGATTGCAATTGCTTTCTCGATTAGGTGCGAAGCCTCTTCATTCCGTCCTAACTCAAAATTCGCCTTTGCCGCCCCTCTCAATGCAATTGCTTCCAACCTGCGGTCACTTATCGATCTTGACTTTAGCAGAGCTGATCTGCTTGAGATTAACATGGACTCCCATTCGCCATTTTGTTCACATGTCTCTACAGATTTCAGGAGACTGGTAACGGTCTCGGGAGTGCTTTTGCCGGATTTCGTTTCAACTGATAACTTTTGCCGGTTTGTTTCGTCTGGTGATTCGGACTCCGATTGCGGAATATTTTCTACAGTCGAGGTTGACTGTGTGGAATCGTTTCTAGGTGGCGCTTGATTCGAATCATTGTGTGGCTTACCTTCAGAAGATACTGTTTCTCTTGCGGCCGGTTCGGCGTCAGACGTTGTTTTCTCCGAGGATGTTGATCCGGCAGCCAAAGCCCATCCAAAAGAGTCTTTCGGAATAATCGGCGTCTCGAAATCAATACTATTCAAATTTTGCTCATTTTTTGAACCGGAATAGACATCATTGCTTTCTGCGTGTTCAGAAGCAATAATATTCCCAATGAAACCTAAGGATGCGCTATCATAAATCGGTAATAGAATTAGCGTTAACAGCCCAAAAACAAGCCAGAAATATTTTTTCATGAACTCCACCATGTTCTGTAATTTTCGAGGTCAGTCCCAAACCGAATCTAATAGCCTCAAAGGCTTTCAGTCCCAGTCCTAAGTGTTTTTCCCGTCGCGGCTGGTTTTAGGTCTTAAATAAATAAACAAAGCAAATCCTGTAAAACTCATAGCAACGCAGAGGATTTGACCCATGGTTAAACCTGACAGGATGAAACCAAGTTGAGGATCGGGTTCCCTAAAGAATTCAGCAGTAAAACGAAAAATTCCATAGCAAAACAAAAATATTGCTAAAATATCTCCTGGACTTTTAACTTTTGTTCGCATCACCCAAAGGATTGCAAACAATATTGGGCCTTCCAGTAAAGCCTCATAGAGTTGTGATGGATGTCGAGAGATATTCCCACCTTCCGGAAAAACCATTCCCCATGGAAGATAGGTTGCTCGGCCAAACAGCTCGCCATTGATAAAATTGCCGATTCGTCCCAGCATTAGACCCAATGGAGCAGCTAGGGCTCCTATGTCGGCAAGCTCAAGAAACGAGGCCTTTCGCTTGATCGAGAAAATCAAACCAGAGAGAATCATCCCTATTAGCCCACCGTGAAAACTCATGCCTCCATGCCAAACAGCAAAAACTTCCCAAGGGCGATGAATATAAACCGGCAAATTATAAAAAATCACATAACCAACTCGTGCGCCGAGCAATAGTCCTAAGACAAGATAAAACAGGAAGTCACCGGAGGCTTCTACCGGAATAGGGCCGTTCTTTCTCTTCACCTCGTTCCTGATGATTAAGTAGGCGACCCCAAATGCAAACAGGTACATTAATCCATACCAGCGAAATTCAAGTGGCCCTAATCTGAAAATCACCGGATCGATAAGCATGTATTCAGGCGGGTTCATGTCTGACCGCCTCCACCGTCCGGTTAATCGACGCCAATCGTGCCGAGTTGTCGAGTTTTCTAAAAATGCCCCTTATTATCCTGACATCTCTTTCATCCATAGATGCGCTGTTGAGAATTCTACGTATATCCCTCATCATTCTAAGTGAATTATTAGTAGGTAGGAACCCGGTTTGAAGCAAAACCTGTTCAATATGTGAGAACATTTGTTCACGAGATTCTATATGGGCCGGACGGAATGAAATGGCCTTGAAACCAACAGGCTGACAGGCTACCTTAAAAATTTCGTAACACATTATGGCAACGGCTTGGGCAAGATTCATGGAAGCGAAATCGGCGTCAGTAGGTATAATGGCGTGTTGGTCGCAGAGTTTAATTTCTTCGTTAGTCAGACCTCTAGATTCTCGTCCAAAAACAATAGCTACCGCATCAGTTCTAGACTTTGACATTAAGTCCTGAACAATTTCTGAGGGGGTCTTTGCTGTTGTTCTTTTTCCACCTAGTCGGGCTGAAGTCGCTACAGCCATTACTGAATCTGAAAGAGCTGATTGGAGTTTCTCGAATCTGTCAGCTTTGGACACAACATCGTAAGCTCCGGAGGACATCGAAAATGCCTCGGTGTCGGGTCCGCATGAAGTTGAAGAAACAAGCCTAAGATTTTTTAATCCCATATTTTTCATGACACGCGCGACTCCACCAATGTTCCCTGGGTGAGTCGTCCCGACCAACACAATACGAACATTTCCTAAGGCGTCAGCCCAATCGGGATGAACTCTGAATCCTCTTTGGACTTTTCTATGTGGTTTCATTTTTGTTGCTGATCACTCTCAGTATGCCATTAAGATGCTCGAATGGATCACTTACGCGGGATGCAAGATATTATTGCTGAATTATATTGTCAATTAATAACAGTGTATAAGACTATATATTTAAAGTTATCAGATCAAATTTCCCCAGATTTCTGGTCGAACTATTCTTTTGTCGTGGGAAAAGAACTATCTATGAGTTAAAAGATAGTCCGAAGCATTTCATCAATGATAAGGGAGTAAGTTCAATGTTTGAGTCAGCCGTTGTTGGTGGAGCAATGATTGTAGGCCTAACGGGTATAGTGAACTCTATCGTTATGTTTGAAGTTCTTGGTAGAAAACGTGGGTCAAGTTTTCTTAAATCATTGCACAGGTGGCTTGGTCTATTTTTTACAGGAATTTTCACAGCCCTGTTTATTTACATGTTGCCCCGTTTAGCCTTCTTCGCTAATGTTCCCGTGAATTATCTTTTTCATGGCCTGATAGCCGTGACTGTCTTTGTTCTTTTGCTTGCTAAACTCTGCGTTGTGAGACGCTACAGGGCCTACACGGGTTTGCTGCCCTCGCTAGGGTTTTACGTGATGCTCGGAACCATATTGGTCGTTCTGACTTCCGCTGTCCTGGAACTCCTCAAAAATTTATCTCATTGATCTCACATGGAGTATCAAGAATGAATTCAGAATTCAATTTCCAAAGTCTTGACTCTTTGGGGGCTAGTTTTCAAAAGGCGCGTATAATCCTATCCGCTGCTGAACTTGATATTTTCTCAAAATTTAGACAAGGATCAAGGACAGTTGAGCAACTTTGTAAAGCTAATAATTGGCATCCAAGAGGCTTGCGGATTCTTCTCGACGCCCTAACTGCTATGGGGTTTGTGAAAAAAGACGCCGATGTTTACTCGGTCGACCCTCCTGTTTTAAAGCTTTTGGATTCTGAATCTCCCGATACCATCCTCCCGATGCTACTCCATCGAGTCCGAATGTGGAATAGTTGGTCTAACCTGACTTCTATTGTTTCCGGCAAATTAGATGTGGAGTCTCTTGTTAAGGTTAAAAGATCAAACGAAGACATGAAGGCTTTTATAGGGGCTATGGAAGTTACGGGACGCCAAAGAGCAAACGAGATAGCCAGAGAAACGAATCTTGAAGGCAGGAAAAGTCTCTTGGATATTGGAGGTGGGTCTGGGGTCTATTCCAGGGCCTTTCTGGAATTAAACCCAGAGTTATCAGCTACCATTTTCGATCTTCCCATGGTGATTGAGATGGCCAGAAAGAGATTTGAGGATTCAGAACTAACAAATCGGGTAAGTCTTGTCGAAGGGGACTTTAATAGCTCTATATTGCCGGAAGGGCATGACATAGCTCTTCTGTCGGCTATTATTCACATGAATGGTCGTCAGAAAAATCGATCACTATTTTCAAAGATTCATGGAGTATTGGAACCAGGTGGTATCCTAATAATTCGAGATTACATTATGGATGACTCTAGGACTCATCCTGAAGGTGGAGCTATCTTCGCCGTCAATATGCTGGTAGCGACCAGAGAGGGAAACACCTATACCCTCAAAGAAATTTACGAAGACCTCGAAATCGCAGGCTTCGATCGTGTGCGACTTATACGTGAAGGTCTTCGTATGGATCAACTAGTGATTGGGATGAAATAAATTCCAGCCGTTGTTATCAGTGACCGCTAAATATTTTTCCAAATGGGTTTTCGTTTTTCAAGAAAAGCGGTAATCCCATCATTAGCGTCCAGGGTTTCCATCAAATTCTTGAGATAGAGGCCTTCCATTCTAGGTAGTTCTTCTCTGATTGATCGGAAAAACTGATTTCTGACGGCAAAGTTTGCAATACGCAAACTTGAAGCGCTTTTAGGTAGGATATGTTTCACTATCCATTTAGCAGCCATTTCCCAAGCGTCCTCGCCTTCTTCGCATAGCAGATTCAAAAGGCCTATCCTATCCGCCTCTCTTGCGTTTAAGGACCGACCTGTCAATGCTATTTCGTCAGCAAATGTCTGGCCAACTCTTAGAGGTAAAATTACAGAAGCCGGGGGCGGAAAAACTCCAAGAACGATCTCGGGCTGACCAAACACAGCGGTTGAGTCGGCCACGATAAAATTGCAAAAAATGGCTAGTTCCATCCCACCACCGAGGCATTGGCCTCTAACAATTGCCATTGTAGGTGTTCCCATGGCGGCAAGTTGATAGAATACTTCGTGAAATGATTTGAGCATCATGGCCGCTCTGTCTTTAGTGTGTTCCGGTACACTGGCGCCAAATGAAAAATGCTTGCCCTCGCCTTCAAACGCAATCAATTTCAGGTCATTGTTTCCAAAATTTCCTTGAATCACATCGAGTATTTCTCTCAACATGGCGGCTTCCAGAATGTTGGCCTTGGGAGAGTTCAGGACGATTTTTATGACAGAACCATCATGGTGTTTTTCAACCCTTATCAAACGATGTTCCATTTTTTGGATCCTCAAGTCAATCAGAAGGAAAACGGTCCACTGAAATCTGATTTGAGTGGACCGTTCAAAACAATTTAATTGAACTCAACACACTATTGTTTAGGTTTTCCTAAGACTTCCGCAAAAGTTTCAGCTATCGCCGGAGCACCTTCTGCAATCAACTGTCGCCATTTAATGAAGTCAATCACGTCTGTTCCTGTGATCTTCTTGGTGTTGAAAGCGTTGAATCCCAGGAAAGCCTCATAGTTCATATTTGCCATGAGCCAGTGTCTGTTGGGCAGTTTCGATTGATCCCAGAAGAATTTCTTTTTGGCCCTGATTCCGTCTACAGCTTTAATCAAACACCCCGGGAACAGGTTGGCGAATGTCCAGATGACTCTATTCACTTCCCGATCAAGTAACGTAAAATCTATAGGAAGCTCTTTCATTAGTTCTTTTGACGCCTTGGCTTCGTCTCCAGTCTTGAATTCACCATAAACTATTTCGCCGTCTTTAACATAACTGTCTGTTATGATGAGCGGATTCCGAATGAACTTGTCGCCCTGTTTCAGGACAGGAATAGCCTTAGAGATGAGGTTTTTCGCTTTCATCTTGTAGGCGCTCCACATCTCACAACTTACGCAATTCCACATGGCGTCTTCCATAGAAAGAAACCAAGGCAAAAAGTCCGTAGAACCACCGTCGGGGCTCGAACCGTGTCTTGCTCCGGCCTGACCAAATATCGCAAGGTCACTCGATATGGCTAGGTCGCAAGCCATTCCGATCTCTTGGCCGCCGGCGACTCTCATTCCATTGACACGACAAATGACAGGTTTCTTACAATCAAGTATGGAATCGACCATTCCGTTGAACAAATCCATGTATTCGCCGTATTCATGTGGCCTTTTGCTGTAATATTCGGCGTATTCCTTGGTATTGCCTCCCGTGCAGAACGCTCTGTCGCCAGTCCCTGTAAAAACTACCGCAATAACTGAACGGTCCTGACTGGCGGCCGTGAACCCGGCAATCACTCCCTTGACCATTTCCGTAGTGTAGGAGTTGTACTGGTTTGGGTTGTTGAGGCGGATCCACGCTACATACAGACCTGGAATTTCTTCTCCCTTTGGGTTTGTCAAAGGTTTCTTTTCATAAACCGTGCAAGGGGCTTCCTTTCCCCAGTGCTCTGAACCGATTAAGATATGATTCTTCGAACCATTATCTCGAGGCAACCACTCCAAAGTCATTTGATCCTCCTGATTATTTGTTTTGAGACAGGCGTTACCCGGTCCAAGTAAAA
>Ga0194044_10001569_pt1 | contig 11593 bp, 8 predicted proteins | sample JunL4417m_MetaG_FD_155460 | JGI IMG/M metagenome (GOLD analysis project Ga0194044, IMG submission 155460) | Anoxic zone freshwater microbial communities from boreal shield lake in IISD Experimental Lakes Area, Ontario, Canada - Jun2016-L442-17m | ecosystem: Environmental > Aquatic > Freshwater >...
ACATATTTTTTATGCGCTCATTATCACAGCGGTGAACACTTGCTGAAATGTCACGTAGCATTGCAGATTTTTTCCGGGATCCCGTTTTTATTTCATCATGGGGGTCGGTATATGATGAATAGGGGGTGAATTGTCTTAATGATTATGGCAGGGGGGCAAAAAGATATTTTTTTCCAGGAATTGTGGGATTCCTCGAGACTTTTTTTTTGGATAGGCAGGATTATATTACCTTTAAACAGAATCAATATTAATTGGAATCTAATATGAGTCCCGCTGTTACGGTTAATAAAGTTCTTGAGGAGATTGATCAGCTCGATATAGATGACCGCAACTATATCCATCATATATTATCGTCAAGGCTCATTGAAACCGAACGTTTACGGATCGCGAAACGAGCCCAGGAAGCGGAGAATAATTATTCCCATGGTCACGTGCGATCTGGCTCCGTTAACGATCTTTTCGGCGAACTTAAATGATTGAACTGGTATGGGATGATAAATTCCGGCGGATTTTTAAAAAATGGAGTGAACAGCATCCCGACCTTGTTCCTTTGTTCCGTGAGAGAATTGAACTTTTTATTTCGGATTCATTTCATCCCTCTCTCCGTGTACATTCATTGAGCGGGGTGCTGCAGGGATTATGGGCGATGAGGATAAATTATGACCATCGTCTCATTTTCAAGTTCATAGATGAGGGGCATACGATTGTGTTACTTATCGATATCGGAACGCACGACAAGGTTTATTGAAGAAACATACCGGTTGTTTCTTTTTTCGTTCCTGAATTCCTCCATGTAAAAGCTAAAACACAGGGTGTCCCTTATCATTTTTCACTTTCAGGGCAACGCATAGATTCAGGACAGCACATCTCCCCTCTTTGCCATAGCGAGTCAGAATTCAGTCGGCCCTCTGGGTAATCCGCCACGCCCCCTTAGGCACCGTCATCTCAAACCGTGCTCCCGTGCCCGGCTCGCCGGTCTCGCGAATGGTGATGCCGGTGATATCAAGAATTTCCCGGGCAAGGGCTAAGCCAAGCCCGGTGTTCTTCCCGAACCCGCGTTCGAAGATCTTCTCTTTCTCCACAGCAACGACACCGTAGCCATCATCTTCGCATACGAGGAGATGAACCCCATCGCGTTCCTCAACAGAGAACCGTATGGTCGTGATCTTTCCGCCATATCGCGCCGCATTATCCATCAGATTGTAAAAGACCTTGACAACCAGGGGGTCAGCCAACACTTCTGAACCGGCAGGGAGATTGTTTTTCACCATTACCTGTCCGAGCGGGGCTTGCTTTGCCGCAGTGTATACGAGTGTGCGGCAGTCCTGCCAGACTGGAGCATTTACACCGATCTTCTCGTATTCCTTGGTAAACTGGATCATGGCAGAGATCCGCTGTGCAGCTGTGTTGATCTTCTGGAAATATTCTGTGAATTGGGAGTCCGGCTGCTTCTTTTCCAGCATTGCACGGTATCCCTGCAACACCGTCAGCTGGTTGATGATGTCGTGCCGCGTGATGCTGGAGAGGAGGTTGAGTTTTTTATTCGCCTGGCGGAGTGCTTCTTCTGCTACTTTGCGCTCGGAAATGTCGAGGTTTGAGCCTTCAAAAAAGAGCACGGTACCCTCCTCATTACGGATAGTTCGAGCAGTTATCAAGCCCCAGAAACGGGTACCGTCCCGTTTACTGTGCAGGATTTCATGGTTCTCGACCATCCCTTTTTCTGCAAGAATCCGGAGCACTTCTTTCCGGTCATCGGGATTTGCATAGAAGTGCGTTCCGATATCCGGATCGGCTTTTAACATTTCTGCTGCATCTGAATAGCCATACATATGGGCAAGAGCATCGTTTGCATCGATCAGATGACCGTCTACGGAAGTTTTGAATAACCCTGATACCGATTTTTCAAAAACATCGCGGTATTTCTTTTCGCTCACCTGCAGCGCCACTTCCGCCCGCTTGCGTTCGGTGATGTCATGGTAAATGGCGATAACTTCACTATTTGCCAGTTTGTATACCCAGTTTTCCCGCCATGTGCCAGGGTCACGCTCATCGCGGTAGATTGCAGATGGGAAGAATTCAAACTCTCCTGTTCTCCAGACCCGCTGGAAGACTGCAAAGATTCCAAAGTCTTTAACGCCGGGAAAAACCTGTGTTACGCGTTTGCCAATAATATCGTCTTTTTTGATCCCCTCAATTTTTTCTGCGGCTGCATTAAAATCTTTGATAATAAAATCTTCACCGCCGTCTACGCTATCATAAATCGCGACTGCGCTTGGCATCCTGGTGAATAATTGCCTGAATCTATCCTCGCTCTCACGCAGCGCTCCTTCTGCCCGCTTGCGCCCGGTGATGTCTTCTATCATGCAGAGATGGCGCGGATGTGCTTTATCTTCAACTTTCACCGGCTCAATCGTCATGTTGATCCAGACAACCGCTCCATCAGGATGAAGATAGCGTTTTTCCATCTGGAACCCGGTTATTTTACCGGCATTGAGCAGCGCCATATTATCAAGATCTGCCTGCACGTCATCCGGATGCGTGATGCTCATCCAGTTAATCTCTACCATTTCTTCCATTGTTCTGCCCGCGATTCTGGCAAACATTGGATTAACTTCATAGATGTGCCCTGTAAGTGAATCAATCAGGGCAATCCCCATAGGCGCTTCTACGAACAGTTTTTTAAAACGGTCCTCACTTTCCCGCAGCGCTTCTTCTGCCCTTTTATGCCCGGTGATATCAAGGACCAGTCCGAGCATACGCTGGGGCTCACCCTGATTACCGTATTGGATTCGGCCTTTTGCCCAGATCCAGCGGATTTTCCCATCAGTCCGCCGGATCCTGCACTCAAACTCCCAGTCATGCCGATCTGAATTTGCCTCTTCAAACTTCCGGTTCACTTCAGCACGATCTTCCGGAAGGACATGCTCGATAAACCTCTCATAGGTCCATTCGGGCAACAGGGATGCATATCCAAAAATCTGGTCATGACGGAGTGATCGCCAGGCTTTGTGATTTACCAGATTGAGGTCCCATGTTCCCATTTGTGAAACGTTAAGCGCGAGTCCGAGGCGTTCCTCGCTCTCTGCAAGCGCATCCTATGCCTGCTTGCGTTTGGTAATGTCACGGAGGACTGTCACAAATCTATGTTGACCTCCCACCCGATCCTTTACAAGGGAAGAATTCAACTCAACAAGAACATGCGTGCCATCTTTCCTGATGAGCGTATACTCTATGTTGTGAATGCTCCCCTGTTCCAGCACTATTTGGGTATTTCTGGCAAGGCGTCCCAATTCTTCTTGCGGGAAAAATGTTTGGATATTTGTGCCGGTTTCTAAATTCCCGTCAACATAGCCAACTAATATCTCTGCCATGCGATTTTGCATCAGCACCTTTCCTTCCAAATCCGAAAAGACGATCGCATCGGGTGAAGCTTCGATTACTGTGTGGAACGTCACCTCGCTTATCCGCAGCGCCTCTTCGGCCCGCTTACGATCAAGGTTCAGCAGGGTAATTGCAATCTGATCAGCAAGCTGGCAGGCAAATGTGATCTCATCGCTCTCCCAGCGATGCGAACAGTCAACATGCTCAAAACAGAGAACCCCGAGATTCTGGCCGGATACCCGTATCACTGCGTCCAGCATTGAGGTAATGCGATTCGGTTTAAGGTAGCCCTTTACGTATCCCGCCGTGCGTGGGTCGGTCAGTGGATCATCGGCATCGATGTACTTTGCCGTGCTTAAAGCTTCAAACTCATTTACATATTCTCTACGTTTCAGTATTCCGTCGTAGGAGTGTCGATCATACAAGACCTCATACAGGTCAATGCATCGCAGTTCATCTTCGTTGTTGTTAAACAGCCAGACACTCGCCCTTTCCACACTAAGCACGGATGATGAAATTTCAGTAAGTCTGGCTGATAGTCCATGTACGTCTCCAGAAAAAAGGTGCGGTGAGAAAGAGATTTCGTTAAGCGCGGCCTGCTGGTCCTGGGTTCTTTTCAATGTGGCAACAAGCTTTTCATCAGCTTGTTTGCGTTCGGTGATGTTCCTGCCTATAGAAAGAAGTAACGTCTTGCCATCTGTCGTTTCAATCGGGGTAGCAGAGTACTCGAATGGAATATGCGCTCCTTGTTTTGTCACAAGGGATAACACTACAGTGACGTTTCCTGTATAATTCCTCGCCATAGCCTCTGTGGCTTTATTGAGGTCTGCCTTATCATAGAAATCGCGAGGTGCTTTCATGCCCGCTATCTCGTCATCGGTATAGCCACTCTCTTCAGAGAAGCGTTTGTTCCACCGGATAGGTTTTCCCGTTGATGGTTCAAACAAAAAGACCGTGTCGTGTGGTGCATCGAACAACCTGTCCGAATAGTTCTTCTCTAGTAAAAGCGCTTCCTCCGCCTTTTGGATATCCGTAATGTCGCTGACTGCCACTCTCACCGTAGGTGTCCCGTCGATTCGGATGATACGGATACTTTCCAGCCGGGCCGGAAACATTGAGCCGTCACTCCGGTTGAGGGAGAGGGAGCAGGTCTGTTTGTTGTCCTGGTCCAGTACGTGCATGAAATACCGGTCCCAAACCTCTTGATCAGGTTGGGCGATAAATTTCCTGAACCGTGCATTGATCAGTTTGCTCCGCTCAATACCAAGGAGCGTAGCACCGGTCAGGTTCACTTCAGTGATCAGTGCTTTGTCGTTGAGTGTGAGATAGCCGAGCGGGGCAAAGTCATAGAGGTCAATGAACTTGTCCCGCGACTCTTCGAGCGCGATCTTCGATTTCTTGAGTTCTTCTGCCTGAGTCTCAATCTCGATCTGGTGGATCCTGAGGTCTGCTTCCGATTTGGTAAGCTGGTCATGGGATGCCCGGACCGCTACTTCTGCCACTTTGCGTTCGGTGATGTCGATGATTGTGCCTTCAACAAATAGTACGGTACCCTCAGAATTACGGACAGCCCTTGCGGTTATTGACATCCATATACGGGTCCCATCCCGTTTACAGTGCAGGGTTTCAAAGTTTTCGACTTTTCCTTTTTCTGCAAGAATCCGGTATATTTCTTTGCGGTCTTCCGGATTGGCATAGAGCGTACTGCTGATATAGAGGTTCTCCAGTTTCTGGTTGTCGGCAATCATTTCAGCCGCGCTGGAATAATCGTATATGCGGGCAAAAGCATCGTTTACAGCGATCAGTGCACCTTCAGGGTTTGTCTTGAATAACCCGGTTGCAGAATTTTCAAAAATATCGCGGTACTTCTCTTCGCTCTCCCGAAGTGCTTTTTCTGCATCCCTGATATCGGTGATGTCACTGATCGCGATATGGATTTCGATCGCACCATCGTTGCTGATAGTACGTACCCCCTCCAGCTGTGCTGGGAAGGTTGAACCGTCCTCCCGTATGAACATGAATGTGCAGACTTGTTTTTTTATGTGTTGACTTTTGAGATTTGCAAAAAACTTGTTCCATCTTTCCAAATCTTCGGGTGCGATGAACTGCTCAAACCTGTGGTTGATAATCTCATTTCTTTCAGCCCCAAAAAGCATTGCACCTGTTAAGTTTACATCTGTGATCAGTGCATTGTCGTTGAGCGTGAGATATCCAAGCGGTGCAAAGTCATAGAGATCAAGGTACTTGTCACGCGACACTTCAAGTGCGAGATGTGAATTACGGAGTTCTTTTTCCTGTATTTCCAGATGAATTTGCAGATCCTGAAGTTTGTTGATGAGTTGTTCCTTTGACTGCTCTGCGAGATCAGGAGAACCCTTCAGGGGGAGGGCAAGTTGTTCTTGGGTATGATCCGGCAAAGAATGGATGTCTGTTATGTCTTCCTCAGTCTTATTTTTCTTTTTTGCAGCCATCACACACCATTCCTATCCATATTGCCAGGTTTGCATTCGACAAAATAAGTGAAGAATGGGGTGAAATTTTCCATCAAAAGAGAATGACTTGACTTGACTTGACTTGACTTGACTGACTTGACTTGACTTGACTTGTCATGTTTGTGTCCAGGATTTTTTCTGACAGTGGGGTCGTCTGATTTTTCATTGTCTCACACCTTTTGAATATTTTATGCGGGCATTGGCAGTTTGTGTATCCTGTGTGCAATTATTCCAGCAAACGGTACCAACATATTTTTTTATGCGCTCATTATCACAGCGGTGAACACTTGCTGAAATGTCACGTAGCATTGCAGATTTTTTCCGGGATCCCGTTTTTATTTCATCATGGGGGTCGGTATATGATGAATAGGGGGTTTCTCTATTAAGGGTTATTGAGGGAGAGTGACTCCCGGGCTTTCCCGGTAGGTTAGATCATCTGGTATCACGGGCGGTGGAACATAGGGAAAACAAGCCCAAATTGGGCTCCGATTGCCGGTTTCCGGTCCGGAAACCCCCTCCAAAACCATCTGATTCCGGAAGGTAAAAATAAGTGCCTTAATCACGTCCTGTTTGCCAAAATACGGCTGTTTTGGGCTTTAAAAACGAAGGTCACCAAAGCCCCTTAAAGCGCGTTTGGTTTTACCCGGTAGTTTTGCCTGTTTGAGGGGAGATCTGCCCTGCAAAGGGTCATTAGCGAGGTCTTTTTTTCCGGGTGTTGGGAAAAATGGGTATATTACCCGATATTTAAGTTCTACGGGGGTGTGATTTAACGATCAGCGGGACCGGGTCTCTCATCGCTGATTTTTTTAATGAGGCGGTTTCATAGTTTTTTCTGCCCAAACAACAACACCTTCTGCCAACATCAGGGCTTTGCGATATTCATCATCACTGACCGGACCTTCCAATCCCGGATACCGTGTTTGAGCTGCATACAGCGTGAGCATTGAGGCGGCTTTTATATCATGGGGAATAATCACACCTTCTTTTTCAAGAGCGGCCAAGAGCTGTGATATGTCATGAATATAGGGAAATGCAATTTTCTTTGAGATGTATACCGCCTTTATCGCTTTCTCTGCGGCCTGTTGAGCCTGAAAACAAAGATCTTCTGAGTAAATTTCTTTGGAACGTTGTTTTGCCAGAGCCAGACTGCTCTTTGCGCGATTCAACCACTCAACCGGATTATCAGGTTGCAATCTTTTCCGCATCATAGATCACGACACCCTCCCGTGTGGCAGGATAAATCACCAGATAAGGGGAATCACGATAATGTTCAACTTGTTCCGTAGAAACGACGATAATATCCACTGCCTTTCCCACCCCATAAAGCTGCATATAGATCTTTGCTGCTACGTCCCTGGGATTCATGACTCCTTTTTTTACCACAAGAAGGTCGATATCACTGTGTGGTCCCATCTCTCCACGAGCTGCAGAGCCGAACATGATAATCCGTTCCGGATGTGCTACCTCAACAATCCGCTGAATTATATCATGTAATATTTTTTTAGGGACGTTCTTTTTTTGCATATAGTATCCTTTACTGGTATCAGTCATTCAGATTAAACACTTTTACATTCTTCTGTATGACCCTGATGTTAATATTTTATTCTCCCATTGTTACCTTTCAGAAGTGAATCCACCCGCGTCATCCACCCGTTTTTGCAACCGCAATGCCGTTTAATCATATTCGCAATATCTCATCTGACTTTTCATTCGCATCTATACTTTCTAACAGCATTCTGGCTTCCTCTTCATTGTCTGCCGTTGCCATATATTTACCATCAGCGTAAATTTCCCAAACGTCGTTCTTTTTGATCGTCCAGACCGTCATTTCCACGCTCCCTTAGGCACCAGCATCTCAAACCGTGCTCCTTTGCCGGGTTCGCCGGTCTCCCGGATGGTGATGCCGGTGATATCAAGAATCTCCCGGGCAAGGAAAAGTCCGACGCCTTTTTTCTTCTGGAAATCCGGTAAAAATATTTTTTCCTTGGCATCAGCAGGAATCCCCGCACCATCGTCTTCAAAGAACAGTGTCACGGATTCCGGGCCTTCAGCATACCTCAATGTTACGTGGGTTGCCGTCTTCCCGTGGGTGAGTGTATTATCAGCCAGAATCTGGAATACCTGTTCCAGCAGGGGATCGGCAAAGACTTCAAGCCCGTCCAGCTGGACCGTATGGTGTATTCTCAGGAAATCCAGGTGAGAAATAGCCAGGAGGAACACCTGATTTACATTCTGCCATCGTGGCGGTTTAAGCCCGAGATCCTGGAAACTCTGGGCGAATTTCAGGGAGTGGGAAATTTTCTGCAGGATCTCATCCTGTTTCCCGATAATAGTTCCGGCAGCCCCCTCCTTTACCATCTCTTTTGCCAGATGCTGGTATCCCGAAAGGGAGAAGATCATGTTCTGGATATCACTAAACGTCACGTAGTTTAAGAGATTCAGTTTCTTTTTTGCCTGCACCATGGCTTTTTGTGACCGCATGCGTTCAGAAATATCCCGCACAATGTGAACTGCACTTATCACTTCACCGGCTGAATTCAGGATGGGGTCAACGGTCACTTGCAACCAGCCATTCCCCTCCCGCATCGGGATCTCGGTGATTTCCCGTTTCTTACTCACCAGCATACGCTTTCGCGGGCAATCATCATTCAGGCATTCGGCTCCATGTACCAGTTCGAAGCAGTTCAAGCCCAGAACCTGCCCGGTGGATTCACCGAACAGGGATTCAGCGGCTTTGTTTGTGCGAAGAATCCGGCCATCGGGAGTGATCATGGTGATCCAGTCAGATATGGCATTGAATGTTGATTCCCATTCCGCTTCAGTGAGTGCAAGCATATCATACTGCGCCCGCAACTCTTCTTCCTGTGCCGTGAGCTGTTCATAGGCAGCCCGGATCTCATCGTGTTTTGTCTCCAGCTCGTTTTCTGCCCTTTTCCGCTCGGTGATATCGACAACCGATGCAACACTCCGGGTTGTCCCGGGAATTACGCTCACGTTATTGATGCAATGCCGTATTTCTCCCTCACGGTTGACAAACCTGAATTCATAGACCCGGATCTCACCTGACGGATCATTCCGGCGATCATGGTGATACTGTTTCATCTGTTCGAGATCTTCAGGTACCACAAACTCTGTCCAGCTCTTCTTTCCTTCCAGTTCATCAAGAGGGAAACCGGAGAGTGCTGCAAACCCTGCGTTTGCCCGCGTAATCGTGGTATCATTTTCGATAATGATCGTGGCTGCCCCGGTTGTTTCAAAGATCGTACGGTAGAGGTTCTCGGATTCCCTGAGCGCCACTTCCTCCTGTTTGCGTTCAGTGATGTCAATGAGGATCATCACGACAGATGGTATCCGGTTGAAGACGAGGGGGGATGTCCGGACAATGACATGACGCAGGGCACCGGATTTATGAATCATATCGACCTCGTAATCCCCGACCGGTTCCCCGGCAGCCCTTTGTGCCATATTCCGGAGGATACTATCCCGGAACTCCGGCACTACGTTATCGAGTAAATGCGAGCCGATGAGTTCTTCTTCAGAGAAGCCGGTCTTTTCAATAGCGGTCTGGTTCGCATAGACGATGATGCCTTCCTGGTGCACCATCACGATATCCGGCATGGTTGACAAGAGTGTACGGGACTGTTCCTCGCTTTCCCGAAGCGCCGCTTCCGCCCGGGTGATCTCATCCAGATTCTCCCGGAGTTCTTCTTCCCCGGCGGCAATCTGTTCATACGAAGCACTGAGTTCTTCGTTTTTCTTTAAGAGTTCCTCTTCTGCCAGTCCGGAAATTATGACCTGGGAAAGCGTGTTTGCCAGATCTACCAGGAGTTTTTCTTCCCGGGGGAGAATTTCCCGCTTCTTAAAAAGCGCCAGCACACCAACCGGTTTATTATCAACAGACAAGAGCCGGAAACCTGCAAACGAGACAAGGCCGAGGGATTGTGCCCAGGTATGGTCGTGCACCCGGGGATCGTGGACTACATCGTTTGTAATAAAAAACGGTTCCTCTCCTGATGCTACACGACCGATCTTGTAACAGCCGAACGGAACCCGCCGGTGACCCCCGTCGATATGGGTATACCGCCCGGAACTCACCATGAGATGAAGACAGTGAGTTCGGTTGCGACAGACCTCCGGTCCAACAGTTACTGAAGCGTGCCTGCATCCCCGTTCACAGTGATCCGCATCTTTGATCAACCAGATCCGGGCAAAATCCGCCTCAAAGATCGTGACACAACTCTCACAGACAAGCGCTAATTGTTCTTTGAGACTGCGGGTTCCAAGCAACTTCTCTGTTAATGTACTCAGCAGTGCGGTCTGGTTCTCATTTTGTTTCCGGTCGGTGATATCACGGATGATTGCCTGGAGGTACCATATGTCCCGCACCATAAAACGGTTCAGGCTCACTTCTACAAAGAACGGGGTGCCGTCAGGATGGATATGGGTCCATTCAAAAAAGCGGTTCTCTCCTGAAAATGCTGCATTAATTTTCCCCTTCATCATTTCTGCGGACGGTTGTCTATCAGGCTGGTGTTCCGGGGAAAATTCCGCAGGGGACTGCCCGATCATCTGGTCCCGTGAACGGCAGTACATTTCTTCTGCCCGTTTATTGCAGTCTAAAAAGACGTTATGATCCATGATGAAGATCGCATCACCGGCGCTCTCAAATAGCGTCTTGAACTTTGCCTCACTCTCCTGGACCGTTTTTTCTGCTTTAACCCGGTCAGTGATATCCCGTATGGATTCGATAGCACCGGTGAGGTTCCCGCTCTCATCAAAAAGGAGGCTGGCTTTTCCCCAGAGATGGATACGGTGTCCGTCCGGTTTTTCAAGAGTGGTCTCAGCAGTGAGTATTGTGCTGTCGTGGGAGGTGTACAGATACTTGTCTTTTTCGAACTGTGTGTCGGGGGCTAGGACGAGGTCAATAAGCATCGGGCGACGTTCGTTATAGAATGCAAGACCATATTCGTAATTGTCTTTTCCGACAATTTCGGAGGATTTTGCGCCGGTCATCTCTTCCATTGCACGGTTCCATGCGATGACGGTTCCCTCCATGTCAATGGCAAAGGTGGCATCGGGCAGGAAGTTGATGATATCATAGAGCCGTCTTTCGGTATCCTTTGCCCGTTTTTCGGTTCGTTTGCGGGCCACCGCCGTTTGGATCTTGTGTGCGAGTTCAGCAAACTGGCTCTTGGGTTCGCCGCCTTTCTGGAGATAGAAGTCCGCTCCGCTGTTGAGCGCCTCGACAACCACCTCTTCCCTGCCCCTGCCGGTGAAGATGATGAACGGTGTGGTATTCCCCGATGCCTTGAGCTGCTTGAGAAACGCGATCCCGTCCATCTCGGGCATCTGGTAATCAGAGATGATGGCATCGTACCGCTCTGTTTTCATCTGCTCCAGTGCCTGCCGGGCGGAGGTGAGCGTATCGACCGCAAACGTACCCTCCCGCTCAAGGAAGAGTTTGCCGATGTCAAGCAGGCCGGGCTCGTCATCAACGTAGAGAACCCGGAGTGGATCTGCCATTATGCACTCTTCTTGTCGATACGAAACATACCTTTCGGCACCGTCATCTCAAACCGTGCACCCTTACCCGGCTCACCGGTCTCCCGGATGGTGATGCCGGTGATTGCAAGAATCTCGCGGGAAAGTGCCAGACCCAGCCCGGTGTTCTTCCCGAACCCGCGCTCAAAGATCTTTTCTTTCTCCCCTGCAATGACACC
>Ga0194044_10001573_pt1 | contig 11581 bp, 11 predicted proteins | sample JunL4417m_MetaG_FD_155460 | JGI IMG/M metagenome (GOLD analysis project Ga0194044, IMG submission 155460) | Anoxic zone freshwater microbial communities from boreal shield lake in IISD Experimental Lakes Area, Ontario, Canada - Jun2016-L442-17m | ecosystem: Environmental > Aquatic > Freshwater...
CCCTCTCCCCTTGCGGGAGGGGGTCGGGGGGTAGGGGTTCAGGAGTGCAGATTATGACCGTTGACAGTATATAATCTGCCGGACTGACAGATTGTTCGCCTATCGGAGGATATGATGGCAGCAATTTTGCAAAAAGCATTTAATATTGCATCTGGATTTTCTGAAAAAGAACAGGAAATAATTGCTCTTCATTGGATAGGAGAAATGAAAATACCGGATTTCATTGAGATGATAAAAGATGATATGCAGTGGGATAAATCTTTTTCTGAATCTCAAGATGTACTTGGAATGTTGGCTGATAAAGCAATTAAAGAAGCTGAAGAGGGAAAATCGGAAAGAATCGGATGGAATGAATTGTGATTTCCTGTATTCTTCCGAGTTTCAGAAAGGCTTTTCAGTCTCTGCCAAAAGAAATACAGAAGCAGGCAAAAAAAGCGTACAAAGTCTGGAAGAAAAACCCGTTCGATGTGTCGCTCAATTACAAAAAGATTCATCTGTCAAAGCCTACTATACTCCGTAAGAATAACACTTATTTGGCGAGCTTTGGGTGTAAGAGATTATATTATGCTTCATGCAAAACAAGAAGTTCAACAATTGCTTAACCAATTGCCTGAGAATGTTTCTTTCGATGATATTCAATACCATATTTATGTTCGACAAAAAATAAACCGTGGGATTGAAGATGTCGAAGCCGGATATACTATTTCAGAGGAAGAATTTGATAAGCGGATGTCAAGATGGCTCGAACCATAAGATGGACTGAAACGGCTACCGAAGACCTTATTACATGTGTCTCGTCCTTTATCGCGGGAACAAAGTCATTGACAAATTGGCAGAAATGATGATCAAGGATAAATATTTTATGAATCCAAAGCTCTTGTGTCGGCTACATTTTTACAAGATGAGCGGCTGCGGCAATGATTTTATCATCATTGACAACCGGAGCCATGTGATTGAAGAAAATGATCTTTCTGCTTTTATTGTTGGCGTATGTCGCAGAAAGATGTCGGTAGGCGCCGATGGCATCATCTTTATTGAGAACTCGGATACCGTGGACTTTAAATGGCGGTTCTACAATTCAGACGGCAGCCTTGCGGAAATGTGTGGCAATGGAGCCAGGTGCGTGGCCCGTTTTGCTTATTTGAATGGCATTACCGGTCCGGATATGTCCTTTGAAACCCTGGCAGGGGTTGTGTCCGCATCGGTTGCAGAAACGGGTCTGGTCAAGATCAAGGTGACAGATCCCCTGAACCTGAAACTGGATTATCCGATTGATCTGAGAGGCGGGAATTTTTTGATCAGCAGCGTCAATACCGGTGTTCCCCATGTCGTGATGGTCGTGGATAATTTGGATGAAACTCCTGTGAAGGAAATGGGAAAAGAAATCCGGTTTCATTCGGATTTTGCACCTGCGGGAACCAATGCCAATTTCGTTGAAGTAGGGGCGACCGGCCGGTCGCCCCTACACAACATTGTTGCAATTCGCACTTATGAACGCGGCGTTGAAGATGAAACCCTGGCTTGCGGCACCGGATGTGTTGCCAGCGCGCTGATTATGTCCCATAAATTCGGTCTGGCTTCTCCGGTTACGCTGTTGACGCGAAGTGGCGGGCATCTGCGCATTTATTTTACTCATCATCAGGACACTTATTCCGACGTTTACCTGGAAGGGGATGCCCGTGTTATATACCGGGCGGAGCTTTGTGAAGAAGCCTGGAATTATTGAAAATGGCTGTGTGGTCTTGCGATCACGGTTTGTCCTGATCTGACGGCTTCCGGATTCTGAATCCTTACGCCCATTAAATTCGAACAAGGATGATTTTATGACGATTACGATTGAAAAATCCGACCGGCTCAAAGCCCTTCCCCCTTATCTGTTCAAGGAAATTGACCGCCAGAAAACAGAAGCCCGAAAAAATGGCGTGGATATTATTGATCTTGGGGTAGGTGATCCGGATATGCCGACGCCTCCGCACATTATCGAAGCCCTGAACAAGGCTGCCTGGGATCCGGCCAATCACCGCTACCCTTCCTATTCCGGCATGGGCGCTTTTAACGAAGCGGTTGCCAGATGGTATCAGAAAAGATTTCAGGTCTCGCTTTCGCCTGAAACAGAAGTCGTTACCCTGATAGGGTCCAAGGAAGGGATTGCCAATATTCCCTTGGCCCTTATCAATCCGGGAGATATTGGACTGGCGACCAGTCCTGGATATCCTGTGTATAATACCGGCATACAGTTTGCCGGCGGCCAGACATATTTTATGGACCTTCTTAAATCCAACCAGTTCTTGCCGGATCTTTCCGCCATCCCCGAATCGGTTGCCGCCAAAGCAAAGCTGATGTTTATCAATTATCCCAACAATCCGACATCCGCCGTGGCGACCCTCGAATTTTTCAAGGATGTGGTGCGCTTCGCGGAAAAGCATAACATTATCGTCTGTCACGATGCCGCCTATTCGGAAATGGCCTTTGACGGATACCGTCCGCCCAGTTTTCTGGAGACTGACGGCGCCAAAGCGGTCGGCGTTGAATTTCACTCCCTTTCCAAAACTTATAACATGACCGGTTGGCGACTCGGGTTTGCCGTGGGCAGAGCCGAAGTGATACAGGCTCTTGGCCAGATCAAGAGCAATATTGATTCAGGCGCATTCCAGGCGGTTCAGTTCGCCGGTATTGCGGCCTTGGACGGGGATCAAACCTGCGTGGAGAACATGAACCGCGAATATACCCTTCGGCGGAATATTCTGGTGGACGGCCTTCGCGAAATCGGCCTGTCCGTGGAAAAACCCCGCGCAACGTTTTATGTATGGATTGAAGTTCCCAAAGGGTATTCTTCGACATCGTTCGCCTCTCATCTATTGATACGGGCCGGTATTGTGGCAACGCCTGGCAATGGCTTTGGCGCTCCCGGTGAAGGCTATGTCCGCATGGCCCTGACCGTGGGAGCCGAGCGGATGAAGGAAGCTGTGGCCAGAATCAAATCCATAGGATTCTGAATATGTTTTCGCACACTGCATTTGTTGGCGTGGGTTCGAATCTGGGACAGAAACAGGATAACTGCCTGCGGGGGATTGCGGCGCTGACTGCAGATAGCCATTCCCGGTTGCTGAATCAGTCCAGGCTATATCGAACGGAACCGGTTGATTATCTTGCTCAGGACTGGTTTGTGAATTGTGCGGTGCAGATCGAAACCTGCCTGGATCCGTTTGAGCTTCTGGCCGTGTTGCAGGACATCCAGAAAAAGGCTGGCCGGATTTCGGATGCCATTCGATTCGGCCCCCGGATTCTGGATATGGACATCATTTTTTTTGATGCGACTGTCATCGACCATGCGGCCCTGATCCTTCCGCATCCACGGATGCATCTCAGGCGATTTGTGTTAAAACCGTTATGCGACATGGATCCGACTTTGCGCCATCCCATCCTTAACCAGACGGTTCAGCAACTGCTGGATAACCTTGAAGATGTGGGACAGGGGATCGTTGAAATATCATGATTAAAATAATTGCACTCATTGCCGTCGGCTATATCGGATTTCGGTTCTTGAAATCCTGGATCATAAAGCATATAAGCATTTCTCAGGCAGGTGCAAATCGACCGCCCGGCGAACTCGACGATATCATGGTTCAGGATCCGGTTTGCCAGGTGTATTTTCCCAAAAGAAGCGGTGTCCATTTACGTCGGGATGGCAAGGATCTGTACTTTTGCGGTCCGGAATGCCGTCAGCGGTATATATCGAATTTATAACAGGTCAACTGATGCCAATTCTCATTGAAGAGTGGTCTGCGAATTCTTCATGATGGGCGCTGACCTGCAACATCAAGCATTTTCATAAAAGGAGCAGTCCATTGAAATTTTTTCTTGATACGGCGAATATCGATGAAATCAAAGAAGCCTACAGCATGGGCATGGTGGATGGCGTTACCACCAACCCCAGCCTGATAGCCAAAGAAGGCCGGGATTTCGAGACCATTATTCGGGACATCTGTGAAATTGTGGATGGCCCCATCAGCGCGGAAGTGATCAGCCTGGATATGGATGGGATGCTGAAAGAGGCCCGCCATCTGGCCGAAATCCACCGGAATATTGTGGTAAAGGTGCCGATGACGGTTGACGGCATCAAGGCGACACGCATTCTTTCGCTGGAAGGCATCGACACCAATGTCACCCTTGTTTTTTCACCTCTTCAGGCATTGATGGCTGCCAAGGCCGGCGCCACCTATGTTAGTCCATTTATCGGGCGGCTGGATGATGTTTCCCAGGATGGCATGGCCTTGATCGAGCAGATCGTGCAGATATATCAGAACTATACGTTTCATACACAGGTTATTGTGGCCAGTGTTCGTAATCCGCTTCATGTGCTGGATTCTGCTTTGCTTGGCGCGGACATTGCGACCATTCCATTTAATGTTCTGGCGAAATTTGCATCTCACCCCCTGACCGACAGAGGGATTCAATCCTTTTTAAATGATTGGAACAAATCAAAGACATGCGGATAAACAGGCTTCAACTCGATAAGGCCAAAGGACTGCTGAGCCACCCGAATTTTCTGACGATGTGCCGGGTTGGCGCCATCCCTGGGATCATTCTTCTCATGCTGTGTCCCAGCAAACTCAGTGCGTTCAGTGCGGCGATTCTTTTCAGTGCGGCTGCAATCACTGATTATTTTGACGGTTTTTTTGCGCGAAGCCGTGGCTTGACCTCGGAATTCGGAAAGTTGATGGATCCACTTGCTGACAAGCTTTTGGTCTCATCCGCCTTGATCATGATTGTTTCCCATGGGTGGATCCCAGGATGGGTTATCTGCATCATCATCGGCCGGGAGATTGCAATTACCGGGCTGCGAAATGTGATGGCCGATAACAACGAAGATATTTCCGCCTCAAATCTGGGTAAATATAAGACAGGCTTTCAGATTGCCGCCATCATCCCCTTGCTGATTCATTATCCATATTTTGGAATCAACTTTCATGGTATAGGCATGTTCTTTCTGTGGGGAGCGCTCATCTATACGCTCTGGTCTGGTATAGACTACGGGTACCGTTTCAAGCGATTTCTGATCAAGCCATAAATGATATAGCTTTTAAGATAATGATTTTGGGAAGGCAGCAGGGAGGGGATAGACCTTTTCGGTCATCCCCGACCGATAACGCACCCAAAATCATTATCTTGAAAGCTATGGTTTTGAAAAAAGAAGTTGACAACGATGATGAAAAAAGTTAGTTAGGTTAAGTTTATGAGCGGGAATAACTCAGCGGTAGAGTGCAACCTTGCCAAGGTTGAAGTCGCGGGTTCAAATCCCGTTTCCCGCTCCATGTTCTTTGGCGGCATAGCCAAGTGGTAAGGCAACGGTCTGCAAAATCGTTATTCTTCGGTTCAAATCCGAATGCCGCCTCCATATAAAGTCAAGTTGTTATGTACTGAATTTAGTTCAGCAAGTTTTATTAGGGTCGCCATGGGGTCGGTCAGATTCGTTTTTCGGATATGTCGAAAGATGCTTCAGACGGGAGCCACTTGTGGTAAGTTTCATACGTCAATATGGTTGTCGAATGGCTCGTTTCTTTTGAAACTTCAGGGAGGGGATATCCCGTGGAAAGCCTGCGCATTGCGTATGTATGACGGAGATCATGGGGATCCGGTGTCTAAGACCGGAAGATTCAATTGCTCGGTTCCATATTTTAATAATTCCCGAATAGGTGTAAAAACCCCCTCCAGATTCGGGAAAAGCTAATGAAGATCATCCCAAATATTTTTAGCCCGAGTTCCTTTACCCGTCGCGCCTGTGGCTTTAAAATCACTGCTACCTCTGGTGACATCCGGACAAGGCGTTTGGATGCCTTGCTTTTTGGATTGGTAACCTGCCCCTGCTGATATTTCGCTGAACCTGGACAAGCCTGTTGAAAAAGTCAATACCCCCGATGAGGCGCAACTGCAAAAGATACTTACACTATGCCCGGAGTTACGGACGATTGATTTGCTCAAAGAGGAGCTCAGGTGCATATTTGAAAAGATCGACACCCGGGAAAAAGCTCACAAGTTCTTGACTACCTGGGTAGTGAGAGCCCAATTCACAGGGAACAAACATCTGAGTAAGTTCCTGACAACTCTGAAAAACTGGTGGAACGAAATCCTGAATTACTTCATCGAAAATACGACAAATGGTTTTGTAGAGGGACTCAATGGGGTAATCAGAAATATTATCCGCACTTATTCAATAAAAAATGATAGTGTGAATCTCTTTTGGAACGATGCTCAAATCAGAGATCCTGTAAGCGAAAACCTTACAGGATCACAGAACTGCATCGCCCCAGAGGCATCGTTCGCAAGATGCAAATCCCATTTGAGAGGTGATATCCTATTGAAATCGCATTAAAAATAGAAACCCACAACATATAGACTTATGCAGATTATATGATACTGAAATCACATGTAAATAAAAAACCATAACTTATAGGCCTATGCAAAAACGCGCTCTACCCGGGATGGTAAAGATGTTACGATTTCGTAATGGATGGTGTTCAGGGCCTCCGCCATTTCCTCGACTGGAATTAATTCCTGCCCCTGACTGCCAAATATCACCACCTCATCTCCGATACAAACATTCGGAATATGCCCTACATCCAGCAGGGTCATATCCATGCATATCCGTCCGACGATTTTGGCCCGACTTCCCCGGACCAGCATCTGTCCCCGTGATGACAGCAGACGGTTTAACCCATCTGCATATCCTGCTGAAACTGTGGCGATTACCGTTGGATTTTCGGTCTGATATGTCAACCCGTAACTGATGTGAAATCCGGCAGGAACCATTTTAAGGTGAATGACCCTGGTTTTGAGCATCATTGCCGGAGCCAGGGAAATGCGCTTCTTGCTGACCTCGGCGGACGGATAAAACCCATAGAGTGAAATACCAGGCCTGACCATGTCCAGATGGGTTTCTGGCAAATCAATTAGTGCTGCGCTGTTGGCGGCATGTCGCAGGGGAAATTCCAGACCATGAACTTTCAGCTTGTTCAGAAATTCCAGAAATCTTTCCAGTTGCTGGAGGGTGTATGTTTTATCCTGGCTGTCCGCCGTCGCAAAATGGGTAAAAATACCTTCAATCTCAACATGGGGAAGCTTGGATATGGACTCAATCACCCGTTGGGCGTTTCCGGGCAGGTGTTTTCCAAGCAAGGAAATTCGGGGACTGTCCGGAAGAAGGCCCAGCCGGCCCATGCCGGTATCCACTTTGATATGAATATTTGCCACCGTCTGAAGCTGTGCGGCTGCTTCGGACAAGGCTTTGGCAGCCTCAAACACATAAACAGTCTGAGTCAGGCGATGCGCAACTAGCGTTGCACTGTGTTCCGGCGGAGTAAACCCCAGAATAAGTATGGGTTCGACAATTCCTGCCATTCGCAGATGAAGCCCTTCATCCATTCGGGCCACACCCAGACAGCGCGCCCCATTTTTCAGGGCAGCTCGCGCGACCTCAACGGCTCCGTGGCCGTAGCCATTGGCTTTGACCACGGCCATCAACTGTGAGCCGGGGCTGGTTATGCGGCGAAGCTCCCGCACATTATGAGAAATGGCATTTAAATTAATTTCTGACCAAATTAAATTTGAATTCAAAATTTTATCCTCCACATATATCTTCCTTAAGCAGGCAGCAGGCAATGCGATACTCCGGCGATCCATCCGGCAAGTAACGGATGTTGCCTGGCTGGATGATCCGGTTCATAACGCAGCCTTCGGGAATATCGAGTTTAAAGAGATCCGTCTCATTGATTCCAGGGGCTGAAATCAGACGATTATTCTCAAAAATTCTGCTGTGAAGAGGATAATCTTCACAGAGCGGACACTGGTAAACCCTGCCATTTGGAAAAATAAAATAATTGTCAGCAACCCTGCCGGCGCACTCGAAAGGCTCGCCTGGCTTTAGAAAAACCCTGGGATAGGTAACGGAAATTCCCATCATCGCAGCTTTTTGCGCAACCATTGGTGCCTCGTGCAACCACTGGTCTGGAGAAACCTGCTTTATTCTGTCCGGTTCGGATGCCGCAGTCTGAGCGTACTCTCCCCGAATGCCCACAAACTGAATAAAAAAACGGCGGATTCCCAGATCCGATAGAAGTTCCGGCATTTTTTCAAGCTCATGGAGATTGGCGCTGCTGACCGTATAAATCAGGCTGGCTTGAAACCCTCTAAGAACCGCCTGCCGAATACCCTTCATGCAGGCATGGTAGGCACCGTCTCCCCGAAGGCTATCGTTGATCCCAGGCGTGGCGCCATCCAGACTGAAACTGATAAAATCGACATCGGCCGGATTCAGACGATGGAGGATATCATGGAACAGGTATCCGTTCGTGTCAATGGTAATTGATTGATACCCCAGTTGTCTGGCATGTTTTACGGCAATGGGAAGTTCCGGGTGAAGGGTGGGCTCTCCGCCCAGAAAAATGACGTTGGGTGAGTTTTCTTTTCCGGCGAATGTATTCAGCCAGGCAGTGATCGTATCAATATCCAGGGATTCAGCGCCGTGCTGGGAATGGTTGATATAACAGTGGCGGCATCGGAGGTTGCATGCTGTCAGAATATGAAAAAAAACATTTGTCGCGTTTTTTGAAAAAGCAACCGTTCGGGAAGAATTCATCGTCTATATAAACCCAGCAAAATGATTTTAAACCACGAATAACCACGAATACCTTGTTATTCTGAACCATTTTTTCCAAAAAGTCACTTGAAAAATGAAAATTACAAAGGAAACCGTGATCATAGCGCCTGAGCCAGTCCGGTTCTCATCAACGGTAATTTCGAAAACAAAAACATAAGGTCGTGTCAGCCTTACATTCGCAAATCGAATGCCGCCAATTTGTTCACTTCTGCAGAAAGGACATGTTCAAATGGCAGTTCACCTTATTCCTATAGGATGCCTCCAGATCGTATGTGCTGTGTCGTATGCTCAACCATCCGGAATGCGTCACGGTGATTTTATTCTATGCAATATTGGCTTTAATAACAAATAGTTAACCATAAAACCTGATCAAAAATACTCATAACATACTGGAATACTTAACAAAAATGGATATATTCAGTTTATTGAATATGTGTAATTTCAGACAGTTATGTCTTAGAACAAAATCACCGTGCGGAATGCGTTAGTGCTGACGCATGAAATAATGGACTGAAATCTATTATTTCAATGTATTAGCTGATTTTGTGTATGAATTACTTGCGACGAAGTTTTTTCTGAACACCTTGCAAACTGCCAGCTTAACTGCCTTTGAAAAGTCGTGCGTCAGCACTGGGAATGCGTCAATTTGTTTGACAGGTATGGCAGCTTTATCATAGAATGAACAGTTTCGTATTCCTCTCGCACACGATGGGTGAGCTGAGTTCTTTTCCCTTCAGATAACTGTACACAGTTTGGTCCCCGCGCACAAGAGAATGAACCAGCGGGTATTAAAATTACATTAGGAACGTATCTTTCTTAAATTCGATCACCCCGTATATGAAAATGATACTTCCCCCTTTTTCAAAGGGGGGGGAATCCTTTCGATTTTAGTATTTTAGATTGTTCGATGAAATTTAAGAATGATACTTAGGAACCAACATATACACAAAGGAGATTGATATGAGTGCGCCAAGCAAATGAGAATGATCAAAATAAATGATGGAAAAATTGCGTAAAATTTGCAAGATAGGTGAGGGAAAATAAAGGAGCCCCCTCACATACCTTGCAAATATGGTTCATCGCGGATTAGTGGGAAAACCATACCCTGCAAACAGTCGCAGCTTGAAGTTTTCAAAGTTTCTGTAGCCGAATGCACTGCGGATAATATTTCTGATTGCCCCATTGAGTCCCTCTACAAAACCATTTGTCGTATTTTCGATGAAGTAATTCAGGATTTCGTTCCACCAGTTTTTCAGAGTTGTCAGGAACTTACTCAGATATTTATTCCCTGTGAATTGGGCTTTCACTACCCATGTAGTCAAGAACTTGTGAGCTTTTTCCCGGGTGTCGATCTTTTCAAAGATGCACCTGAACTCCTCTTTGAGCAAATAAATCGTCCGTAACTCCGGACATAGTGCAAGTATCTTTTGCAGTTGTGCCTCATCCTTGGCGGTAAGATCACAACGGTTCCGCACCAGTATCCACCGACTCCCTTTGAGCAGCGAAGCCACCTCCTCACTGGATTGGTGCTGAATTGCGCTGCGAAGCTGAGTAATGCGACTGTTGAGCTGCTTCATTACATGAAATCGATCCGCTACTAAAGTAGCATGCCCGAGCTTGCGTTGAGCCGCTTGACGATATGGAGCCCACATGTCAGTAGATACAAAACGAATGCTTTTACGTTGCTGCTCCGACAGGCCGTCAATCCAGTTTTCCAAAGCATCTCGCTCTCTGGTGGGCAAGACTGCCAGAATACATTTACTGTCCATATCGGAGATGATCAACACAAACTGTTTATGCCTTTTTTTCAGCGATACCTCATCAATTCCTAAAACGCGCGTTAGATGATCACCAGGACAGTTCAGCTTCAGCTTAGCCCAACGGTTGAAAATGTCTCGTACTGTCGATTGACTCAGCCCCAGACTCTTGGCTGCTGCCTTCTTGTTGCTTGACAGGCTTAATTCGTAGACATGGTACTCAAATGCTCTCGTTTGTCTGCGATGGCTGTCCACAAACGGCAGTTCTTCCGTGAACGGTTTCCCACATTGTTCACAATCAAAACGACGACTCATAAAATGAAGAAATGTCTTCTTTCCCCATATATCCAAATGGCGAACGCATCGCTTATCCTCTTCGTGGATGTCAGTACAAAAGTTACCGCATCGGGGGCACATGGCAACATCTTCTTGATGCTTACACCACAGATGGAGAATTTCTTCACATCCCTCTTTACGTAAAGCATACATGCTCACGATCAGCATCGGAAGGCCGAGCAATGTGGTAAAAACGTTGTCCTCAACTTTCTTAAATGCTTCCATAGCAATTCTTTTCGCAGAACGAGCAGCATCCTTAACGAACGAAGGGTTAAACGGCAAAAGTTTCATGGGATCTCCTTTATCTTGAGTTTTTCCCATGATCATTTATAGTGTTTTTTACAAGTTGTCCAGCGAAAAGTTGATCTCCATCATACTTTTCCCACTAATCCGCGATGAACCAACAAAGCATACAAATATCCACATCAGCTCTTGTCTTTTCATTGAAGTCTCCTTGTGTAAGTTTGGGCGTTTGTGTGAAATTATGGTAAATGACGCAATATGGAAGATAATAACTTATTGTTCGCTCAACATCTCAGAGGTTTGGTTAATTCCGCTATACCGCTGTAAATTGTGGCATCCACGCCCAGCAGTTTCAAGATTTTGGTTTGCAGATGCGATAGTGGTGTTATTTGCCGTATTATGCTATCACCGGTTTCAACGATTGTCAGGTTGATTTTCGAGAAGGCTCGCAGGAGGCGTTCACAAGTCGGAGTACTCGTTGCCTTTTTTGGATTTTCCAAGTGTAGGCCCGTTAACGTATCTCCGCTCTCCTCCAGAGATCGTCTGGCAACATACTGGATCAGAGTAGCAACCCTGACTCCAAGCGTAA
>Ga0194044_10001574_pt1 | contig 11581 bp, 13 predicted proteins | sample JunL4417m_MetaG_FD_155460 | JGI IMG/M metagenome (GOLD analysis project Ga0194044, IMG submission 155460) | Anoxic zone freshwater microbial communities from boreal shield lake in IISD Experimental Lakes Area, Ontario, Canada - Jun2016-L442-17m | ecosystem: Environmental > Aquatic > Freshwater...
ATTTCGATACTTCTATATTTCAGCTTCCATTTTTCGGCGCAGAAATAGAAGAATTTAGCGCTGAAGGTCCTGATGAGTACGGGGACTACACAGTTTCGCTAAAAATTAGTATTGAAAATCAAACTAAAAATGATTGGAGTTCACTGGAACTTTGTGCCGTACTCTTAAATGATGCGGGGCAACAGATTGGCGAGTCCAATTCCAAGGAGGAGGGTATAACCTCTGGAGATAGCTCTGAATTAGAGCTATCTATCTGGAGGGTCGCCGGAGCACTTTTAAATGGTGATCGTCAAAAGTATCAAGCATTAGTTAAGGTGATGGCTACCTCTCCTAAAGAGCGGGAGTTAGGCTCATACTCAGTTCCTCTAGAAGCTTACGAAATTACGTCCTTGCCAGGGCTAGAAATTGAAAATCAGCTTCTAGTTATTGGCGGTTCAATTTGGCGTGCGGAGCCGGATTCTGAAGGCGATATCAATATTTACGCCAAGCTTTCCGTTCAAAATATTTCCAATAACCGAATGCCTAGAGTTCAATTTGTAGCCAATATCTCAAAAGACTCCGAAGAATTATTCGATGCCGGTAGTACAGAGGAGTTGAAGCTTGGGGATATACAAGTAATTGGAGGTTATGGATATAGCAATGTAAATGATCTAAAAAATGCCATAGTCGATTGCAAACTTATTTACTCCTCATTGGCTGCTGAAGGCAGTGCATCAATTACAGGTATTGAGATGCACACAACTGAGCAAGAAATTAAAGGGGAAAAAAGAAAGTTAAGTTGGCCTAAGTCCGATGAAGGCGTCGATGAAGAAGAGTTGGATGCTTTTGAAAATGGCGGCCATGAGTTTTTCATCGCCGTCGAAAAAAGTCAAAGAATTAGGGCTAACGTAGTATATGAGGAGGTAGATGGAGACTACGTGGGCGTATATTTTGGATACGAAGGCGGGGGCGTTTCTTCCGATGGTTTTTTCTGTCTCGATAGTAAATTCAGGGGGCTTGTAGCAAAAGATGAGACAGAGCTGCCTGCCAAATATCTCGATAAGTTATATGAACTTCAGGGGGTTCGAAGTCATTTTAGCGATTGGGAAGAAAACGATGATGGTAGTCAAGTATCGGATTTTGGAAAAAAGTATTTGAAAAATGCAAATACTGTGACATACGACAATATTTGGCAATACCAATCGGATGGATTTGTAGAGCAGGTATTACATGCTCTATCAAATGAGTGGAGTCTTTTAACAACCTGGCCAATGCCCAACGAAAGTGTTAATGAAGAAGAGTTGGGCAGTATTAAAGATAGCAAAGTAGATATACCGATCAACCTAAAGGAGATGAACATGTCATCAAAGTTAGTATTTAAGTTAGTGGTAGAAGATGGTGGCAAGGAGGTATTTTCAAAGCCACTCTCATATGAGACCGTTGCAAGTATCACCTCAAGCTATGAGGATGCAGAAGAGAGTAAAGATTTTTTTGCATTGGTGGCGAAGCACCCAGCTTCTACGGTGAGAGAAAATGTTGCTTATAAAGATAAGATTTCTGAAGAAATTCTGTCTTTGTTGATGACTGATAAGTCAATACCTGTGTTGCGAAATCTAGTAAGAACTGAAGCATTTAAAGAGAATGCGTCTGCAGCAGATATAGAGCGTTTGATTCACCTAGATGTCGAAATTGCTCAAAATATTGCTGGTGACATTGATTCATACCAGCAGGCTGATGCAAGTAAGTTATGCGCCATTATTCTCAGCATGGAAGATCCATCTATTCTTGCTTCTTTAGCTGGTAACTACAGCACCCCCAAAAAGGTCCTTAAAGAGCTGGTAAACCACTCTGATCCATATGTGGCTTCTGAGGCTAAAAAGCGTCTAGAAGACTAATTTATGGCGAAGCTTGAGTTTCGATTGGTTGTGGTTGAGGATGGGAAAGAGGTCTTATCAGACCTTCTTTCCTGCGAGCTCTTAAGTACCATTGCGAACTACTATCCAGACAAAGCGAGTAGTGAGAGGTTTTTCAAATATGCATCTCTGCACCCATCAGCCGAAGTTCGTCAGCAAGTTGCCTATAAGGACAAAATTGACGAGGATTCTTGCCGTGTATTGATTGAAGATAATTCTGCTGCTGTTCTAAAGAATCTCTTAAGAAACTCTGTTTTTAGGGAAATAGCGACCCTTGAGATTATAGAAAAAATAATGAAGAGGGATCCTGAGCTGGCTGTAGCTGTAGCTCAAGATGTTGAGGCTTTTAAAGCAGTTGATATTCAAAATCTGGCAGATGTCATTGCCTCAAATAGTGATCCCTTTGTTGTTCTTGCGCTAGCTCAAAATCGACGGGCACCCAAAAAAGTATTACGAGATCTTTCAATGCATGAGGATCCATTGATTTCAGAATCTGCTCGCGAAAACCTTAAATGAAGATGTTTGCTTGGGAGTAACTTGATGAAATGCCAAAACTGTAATCATGTCAACAAAGATGGAGCAAAATTTTGTGAGTCTTGCGGTAGCAAATTAGAGGTTTTATCGCAAGAAGAGTTCTGCGGCTCATGCAATTATCCAAACCCTAGCAATTTCAAGTTTTGTAAGCATTGTGGTGCTGCAAAAGTTGCATCGAATGCACCTCGCCCCATAGTGGCTAGCCCTCATAAATCTGATGATAAAAAGGTGGCGCCTAAGGCTAGGGAAGAGATCAAATCTAAACCTGCTAAACCAGAAAAGAAAAGCACACCTTGGGGTTTAATCTTTATTGGCATTGTTATTTTGGCTGCAGCCGTTTTTTTCTTTATTGGTAAATCAGGAAAAAATAAAGATGTAATGGATTCATCACACGTACAAGCGCCAACTAAGGGCCCTGGAAAAGATAGTCAGGTAGTTCAAATTACGCCATCCAGTGTTCGCATTCAGGCAATGCCACATATCCAATCGATGCTTTCTGCTATGCAAAGCAACAATCAATCTTCATTGGACGAAAATATCGGATTAATAAACGACCTAGCAAAACCTACCGGTGGAAATAGAAAGGCGGCACGGCAGTTTAATGATGCAGGACTGGTGGCCTTAAAGGCTAATAATTTAGATTTAGCGATTTCCAGTTTTAAGGATGCTGTTAATACAGACCTCACCGATCAGGAGGCTGCTAATAACCTTGGATATGCCTACTATCTCACTGGCGATCTTGATCATGCCAAGGGAATTATTGAGTACACCTTAGCCTTGGCACCCCAAAGAACCTCCGCCTGGACTAACTACGCAGTAATTCTATTTAAACAGGGCTCAAATGAGTCAGCAATTAATGCGTATTTAATAGCCTATAAGTATGCAAAAAATCAAGACAGACTTGTAATTTTTGTTGAAAAACAAGCCCAGGAGGATCCGGACGTTCAGCTTCACCCTTTTTATTCACAAGTTCTCACTGCAATCAGTCAGCACAAGTAAAGTCAGGGCTTAAATATGTCTAAATGCAAGCGTTGCCGAACCTCATTAAGTCAGGATGCAAGATTTTGTCCTGAATGCGGTGAAAAGGTCGATATTTTTTGTACGTCTTGTGGAGCCAGCATTTCAGCAACTGCGAGTTTTTGCGGAGAATGTGGTGAAAAGGTAGCCACTGGGATAGTGCCAGTTTATGAAAAAGCGTATAGCGGTTCGAATATCGCCTTATGCGCTTACTCAGCTAGTTTGCTACCACTTAAAGTGGATATTAACTCCGTAAAAGCAACTGGTCCTGATAGGGAAAAAGAATACTCCCTATGTATTAAGTTTCAAGTCAGCAACGATAGTCAAATTGCCTACAGTTCAATATTCGTCTCCACTCAAATTTATAACTCCGAAGGATTCATTGTTGAGGAAGGCAAGGAAGATTTTGACGAAGAAATCGAAGCTGGTGATGGTGCTGAATTTGAAACCTATATTAGCTCAGTAAAAGCTGGATTATTGGGTGATAGCCCTGAGGGATTAAAGGTAGTATTGAACGTCTATGCTACCGAACTTGAGGCTATAAAACTATCTACAGTACAGTTACCAAGCAACCATTATGAAGTTGTTTCTTTGGGTTTAGAAAGCGATTCAAAAAATTTAGAGCTTGTTTCGGGAAGCGTTTGGATAGCTCCCGTCTGGGATGAAAGTGATCCTACCGTTGTAGCCCGAGTATGCATTCAAAATAAGACTACGAGTTATATACCCAAGGCTAAGTTGACATTAGATGTTCTAGATAAGGGTGAAAGGTCAGTTAATGATCGAGATTCTTATGAAGAACTAGTACCTGGCGGTTTCGTCAGTATCAATGTTGAGTGCCAGATACCGGAGAAGAAGGCAGATGGATGCTTTGCAGACATCACGCTTAGTTTGGCTCGTCAGGTTGCTGCAGGTAATACCCAATCATCAGGGGTTGAAATTGAGGCTAGTGAAGATGAGGATGAGGAGGATGAAGACGAGTCTGGCTCTAAAAGAATTTATATAAAAACTGAACCAGGTGGCAAGATCGTATTCGGTAAGCTAGATGACGAACAAACAGATTTATTACTTAAGGCTATTGAATCAGAGGATATGCCAGAGGAATTGCTAGATCTACGTTCAAATAGCGATAGTAATTTTAGAGAATACGAAGGCGTTATAAATTCTGGAGAAGATGGGGATGCTGGAAATGAAGGAATAATTGAAATAGATTCTGATGGTCCTGTTGAGTTGCCCAAAGACTCTGGCGGTGATTATGAGGATGGTGCCTACTTAGTGTATCTATCACTTAGCAAGGTTTCTATCGAGTTTGAATTCGAGCCAAGCGATGGAAAATTCGATAGTGATAAATTTACTGAAATATCAGTACCAATTGATCTTCCAGATTTCATAGAGCACGATCTGTATGGGCATCCTTCATTTAATGTTGTTACAGGCTATCAATATGATGGCGAATATATCGAGGAATATGACGGAGATTTGGTTGATCGTGGATATGATGACCTAACTGCCTTCATTTTAGTAAAGGATGGGGAGCCCACTCTTGTATACAAGAACTACAACGGGGAAGAATCTTGGAATGGTTTCGAGTCTAGTGAGAATACTGACGAAGCTAGCGATAAAAAATCCATTGAGCAAGTGCTTACTGAGCTATATGACGATAACCTTCATTTATTTCAAAAAGGTTATTTTCAAGTTCAATATAAAGGTAATGACTTTAAAGTCTACCAAGAAGATGGCTCCTATTCTGGAAGCTTTTTGACTTTAATTCACCATATTCTGTATTACGAAAAATTATATGAGGATTACTTTTCACAAGATACTGCAAAGCTTGCGGCACGGGTAATTAAAAATTCACCAGATTTGCCCCCTGCCTTTGAGGATGAGTCTGAAACCGACAATTTCGATGAGTTTATTTATGATGCTACTCAATTTACTTATGAGTATATGAAGGATCATAAGTTGTATTGTGAAGAGATGAACGATTGGATTGAGAGTACAGAGCAGGATTGGCAGCCACTAAAAAGTTCAAAGTAAATTTAGATACACTTTGAATAATCAACCTGATATTTTTAAACACCAAACTAACGCGAGAATTTCAAAATGCCAATTGCAGCTAAAAAGAAGTCTAATACTAAAATTGTAAAAAAATCTACCAAAAAAGAAGAGGCTATTGCCGACGCATCTAAGAAGGCTGCGCCTAAATCTATATTTAAAAGTACAAGTATTAAAAAGATTGATGATTTTCTTAATTCAGTATTAAAAAAATAGTAATTTTGAAAAGAAAGAATTTCTATGACCAAAAAGAAAAAAGCATCTGTTGAGCAAGATGAGCCTGAATATAAGCTTGGAATTTCAGTAAGAGTCGAAGGCGAGGATTCTGCTGATGAGGGTGGAATTGACCAATATGGCCTAGAGAGTGATGACGAGTTTTATCAACTCAGCTTTATTCAATCTTCACCAGAAGGGGCTCTTGATGTTAAGCCGGCGACATATGCCCTTATGACTTGGTGGAAAGTTCGCATGGGCAATAAAGATACGATTGATATTTCTAGCGATTCCAACGAATCGATGCTGAGATTTGAATCTACCTATACTGGCGGAGAATTTAAAGGTGGGGGATTGGGTAAAAAGGATAAGGTTGAAATTGATCACATCATTGAAGTTAATGAACTCAGTATGCTGGTATCCCTTTACTCCTATATTGCCAAGGCTATTCCGGATGATATGTCTAACGAGCTAGCCGTCTCATTCATGAATATAAATCCAAAACTTCAATATGGAAGTGTTGAGGTTTACACAACAGATGCCGAGGATGGTCAATCTCAGCACTTTTTAAGATATAGAGCCTCTACCTGCCTTAAAGGTGTGAAGATTGGTAAGGTGAATGTTATTGAGAATATGGTGGATCTGGCGCAGTCTAACCATGGATGGATCTTGGATCTTATTTGCCAAACTCCAAAATATAAAAAATGGCTGTTAAGTTAATTCAGTAGCCCAACATCAGTGCTGAGATAGTTGAAGATAGCTCATATGAAATTGGAAATATAAAAATGAAAAATACAACACCCAAACCCAAAGCTAAAAAACATGTGGCTGACAAGGTCGTCTCTAAAAGGACAAAGACTTCTACAGATAAAAAAAAGACTAATAAACCTAATAAACAAATCATTCCCCCAGTAATACCAATGACGCAAATTGAAATCGATGAAGAGGGTAAGACAATATCGAAAAAGGTTAAGCCTTTAACTTATTCACTTATGAGCTGGGTTAAAAGAACCATGAAGTTAGAGGACACCATAGATATATCTGATGACGAAAATTCATCGCAATGGTCAGTCAACGTTCCTTCAATGGATAATGAATTTGAATTTAAGTCTTTATTTTATGTAGATGAAATTCAAGGACTTATCTTATTCTACATAGATTATTTTAATGAATCAGTAGAAAAATCAAGGTTAACAAAAGCTAAAAATTTCATCTTAGAAAAAAATCTATTATGTGGAACTGGGCAATTTCAATTAATTGAATCAGAGGAAGGGGATATATATCTCAGATATTTATCCGGCATATCTGTTAAGGGAATAGCTAGTGAGAATCCGAACTATTCAGGAGAATTCCAAATCAGTCCAAAACTTTATGACAATATGTTTAAAGATGGCTTTGATGTTATGAACAGTGTTACTGATGAATTTATCTATTACATTATTGCGGGTAACCGAAAGAAGAAGAATGAGAGATTAGTTAACCTTAAGTCAATCGACGATTTTTTTGAGCTTATGAATGAGAAAAAGTAATATCAACGAAGGTAAATGTGATTCAAAACATGATAGGGCTAGCACAGTCTAACTATGAGAATGGAGACTTTAATGAATTATTTCCTACTCACATGGAAACCTGAACTTGGTTCTTATACAGCGGAACAATTTAATGAGTTAAAGATAATCCTAAGAAGTAATGGTTCTGTCAAAACTCCTTGGTCAATGAGGGCATCAGAGGTCAATATAGGTGACGGTGTTATTTTATTTAGACAGGGAAAAGTAACTGGTTTGTATGGCTTTGGTAAGGTTACTGGATCTGAGGAAATCATTGCCAAAGACGGTTCTCGAAAATTTGAAGTCACTTTCTATAATTTAAGGGATTCAATTGATCAACCCTTCTTTTCTAAAAAAGAACTAATTGATTCTGGAATTAAGGCAACCTTACTAAATTCACAAGCTAGTGGCCATGGCGCATTACCGCAAAGCCAAGTTGATGTTCTTGAAGAATTTCTTGCCCTTAGAAAAAAGCCTAGGTTATTAGACTTATGTGGGCATTACTGTTTGCAGTGATTTTAGATATTCTGGGAGGGATTTAGTGTTTTTTTTGAGAGTTACTCAAACTTGCAATTACTTCACATGCATCAAGAAGATAGTACAAGAGAATATTTAAAAAGGGTAGGGTAAAAGTTAATTAAGCGAAAGGTACTAAAGTAATGAAATACGGACCTATAACTAGAAAAATAATTAAATGGCTTGAAAAAAAGGGTTGGGAGGAGAGGCCTGAACTGACCAATGATAAAGATTTAGCTAATGTAGCTTTTAGATTCGCTGCAGGAGGTGAATTTGGACTTAATTGCCTACTCATGGCTGACGAATCAGCTACCAGGATGCTAACGATGAGTGCTTCACCAGATTTTAGTATTTCCGAATCGAATATCGACGAGGTTAGAAAGTTTTGCGGACATTTCAGAAAGCAATACGGAAATATTTATGTAATGGATGAAGGAGCCCTTCATTATATTCACTCTCGCTCTATAGATTCATTTGAAAAAGACATAGATGACGTGCCAACTGAAATAGAAAATATGATAAATGAGATGGATGAATATATTACCTGGCTTGCCCCTTTCATCATTGATATATCAAATGGGGTCAAAGAAGTAAAACAGTGCATCAAACAAGCTGAAAAGAAAATACCACCTAGTTATATGCCGGAAGAAGAAAATGGCTAGAAAACACACAAAAGTAGTTTTAGATTTAAATGCGTTGGAAAAATTGACTGGAGCGCCTCTCAAGTTGGAAAGAGTTGGGATGAAAAAACATACGTTTAAAGTTTATGGATTTGGTGAAGAATTAAATTGGGCAGAAATTTCTGTAAAGATTGCCAAGAGGATAATAAACTCAGGCATTACTGAGGATTTTAAAGATGAGTTAATTCTTGATTCGGAGAGTGGTATCACTTCTGATGTAACAATCGAAGTCGATGGAAAATCTATTGAATTTGATCTGAATAGCCTCGATCAGAACATCGTCATTGAGAAGTGGAATGGCGGAACATCAAAAAAATGGTATTTTCTTGAAGTTCTTGGTCTCCAGGGTTTATTTTACGAAACAGTGATTAATGGCTCGTTTGATATTAAAAAAATCACTTTACAAAAAGAATCGTACCAAATAGGTAATGTTGCCCTGGAACAAGTCTTCTATTCAATTAGGTATGACGGGCAAGAGTGCATTGAGGATTTTGATTTTTCCGATCGAAAGTTCAAAAGTGCCTCTTATTATGTTCTTTCTCCTAAGGGTGAAATTTTTGAAGTAGAAATTACTGATGATGATGATGGTGGTGAAGACTTTGCTGAGGAATCTGAGTTGGGTACACTAGAATTTCTCTGTGACAACTCAACAACTGCTGAAAAGTTGATTGCTGAATTATCTACTTGGGGATCTTTTTATCATGAGATAAAGATAGAAACAACAACGTTATCTAATGCAAAAGTTGTAATGAAGGTATTTGGGACTAGGTTTAATTTAACAAGAGTAGATACAGTTACTGATCAGCCTGCAATTCAGGCTCTTGGAGATTACACTAAAAAGTTTTTGGATTAAAGATAGTAATTTCATGAAAACTAGGATTGATATGAGTGATTTGCTTCGCAATAAAGCAACTAGTAAAGATTTTATGGATAGATGTGAGGCAGCCAGTGATGTAGCAGTTACAGTAGATTTACTGGAGCTTCTCTCTAATGATTTGGATGCCAATGTCAGGGGAGTCGTAGGAGAAAATCAGATTACACCTCAACATATATTGCAAAAGCTATCACAAGATCCAGATTCAGGTGTCCGTTGTACCGTAGCTAGGAATCCTTCCACAGCACTAGAAATTTTATTAATTCTTCTAGGTGATCCTGACGTATATGTAAGAAAAGGCGCTAAAAATAACCCGAATTCAAAAATTATCCCCAGGCAACCAATCAAATCAAGCGATCATAATGAATTAGAAATTCATAATAAAAAATCTAAAATAAAAGAAAAAAAGCAGTAAAGAAATTTACTACCCAAGAGTTAACTGCGGCTCTATTAACTTATTCAATTGCTAAATTTAAATTAATTAATGTTAAAACTGTAAAAAAAGAATGGGCCGACGACTTAATGTTGAATGCTTCATCCTACCCTACCTATGTGGGCTCACCATTTGATAGTAGTAATCTTGATTTAGAGCTAAGGTACGAGGATAGCGGGTTTTCTGAGAGTGCAATTTATGTAGTTCCACATTATTTTTCTGAAAGTGCAGATTATGTCTGTAGTAAAAAAATTGATACAAACTCAATAATTAGTCTAGTCCCAATCTTAGGAAAAATAATGTTCTCTAAACCCATGGATTACGCAATAAATAATGAAAACGATATTTTTTTTGAAGTTCAGGATGTTTCAACAGGGACGATACCGTCAGTTGCTTTTTATATTGGATCTAAATTAGTGACTACTTGTGCTTTTAGCACGCTAGATGATTCAGTTATTACCGAAATAATTCTAGCTTTTAATAAAAGATAAAGTGGAGAATTTATATGGTGAAGCAGAGGCTGGACTTGAACTGACCTGATTTTTAGTACCACTCCAAAAGAGAGGATTTTTGATAATCTTCAACTTAAAGGAGTGTTAAATATGACTAAAGGTCAGCGTCTCAAACCCGAGCAAATCGTCACCTTATTGCGTCAAATTGATGTTCTTACAACCAACGGCAAAACCCTAGCCCAAGCCTGTAAAGAAGTGGGCACAGTCGAGCAAAGCTATTACCGTTGGCGCAAGATGTATGGCGGCATGAAGGTCGACCAAGCTCGCAAGTACAAAGATCTGGAACTGGAAAATACCCGCCTCAAAAAACTGGTTGCCGATCTCTCCTTGCGAGAAGCGATGCTCAAGGAAGTTATCAAGGGAAACTTCTAAGCCCTGCTAGGCGTAAAAATGCAGCGCAGCTGCTCATGGACAGGTACAGCGTCTCTGAGCGGACTGCCTGCAGTTTAGTGGGGCTATCCAGATCCGCTTATCGCTACATGCCATTGCCCAGGGATGATGAAGAGCCGCTACGAGCTGAAGTTGTTCGGATGGCGAGTACTTACGGTAGATACGGTTATCGGTTTATTGCCAGCATGATGCGCAGCACTGGTTGGGGGCAAGCTACGACAAGCAAGGTGGCTCGCATTTGGCGGGAAGAAGGTCTAAAAATCCCACAAAAGCAGCCTCCTAGAGGCAGACTGTGGTTTAACGATGGCAGCTGCATGAGGCTTCGGGCTACTTACCCTAATCATGTGTGGAGTTACGACTTTGTCTTTATCAGAGACGCTTATGGGGGCAAGATTAGGATGCTCACGATGATTGATGAGTTCAGTAGAAAGTGTTTAACGATCCATTGTGCTAGAAGAATTGGATCGGTTCAAGTCATTGAACAACTGGCCAATGCCATGATCCTGCACGGCATCCCAGAGTACATCCGTAGTGATAACGGCCCAGAATTTATCGCCAAAGAACTGCGCAGTTGGCTATCTGGTATTGGGGTGAAAACGGCATACATTGAACCCGGTAGCCCCTGGGAGAATGGCTTTTGTGAAAGCTTTAACGGCACCTTTAGAGATAACTTATTAGATGGCGAAATCTTCTACAGCCTTAAAGAAGCTCAGATCATTGTTGGGGAGTGGGTGAAGCATTACAACCATGAACGGCCCCATAGTGCACTCGGTTACAGGCCACCAGCACCCCAAACCCAAGTACCAAAACTATTACAGAATCAACCCATTTTGCTGCAATGATTTACTATAGAAAAACTCTCTCAAGTAGTGGACCTAAATTGACGGCAGTTCAGAAACATCCGAATGGTATATAGTAAAT
>Ga0194044_10001575_pt1 | contig 11578 bp, 12 predicted proteins | sample JunL4417m_MetaG_FD_155460 | JGI IMG/M metagenome (GOLD analysis project Ga0194044, IMG submission 155460) | Anoxic zone freshwater microbial communities from boreal shield lake in IISD Experimental Lakes Area, Ontario, Canada - Jun2016-L442-17m | ecosystem: Environmental > Aquatic > Freshwater...
TCATATTGCAGGATCTGGCTAAAGAGTATGGTGCGGACAGGGACCGTTTTGAAAAAGAGCCCTCCTTTTGCATTCATTGTGGTCTCTGTGTAAGATACTGTGCTGAGGTCAAGAAGAAGAACGCGGTCGGATTTGTCGATAGAGGAATAAGGAAAGAGATCAGTTTCATCCCAGAGATAGCATCTAAGGAGTGCTGGAACTGCAAAGAATGTTTTCCGCTTTGCCCTACAGAGGCACTCCAAGCCGCTTACGTTTTAATGGAGGCGCTCATATCCCCGGATTATTCCGCAGACAAACGCAGAAATGTATGTTCTTCGCTGCAACCATCTGATATGGTGGAGTAAATATAGTGACATCGAGGGTAATCAGATGGTCGGGAGTGGTGAGGAAGGGAGTAAGACAATTCGACCTGAATTCAATCGTTCAATCATGATTGATTTTCAGGGTGCCAAGATCACCTCTGACACGGGTTTTCTGTTACTGAGAGAGATAGACGACCGTTTTCGGGTTATTGCACCGAGAGGCGGGATTGAAGGCACTCGAACACGCCCTGACGAGGTCCAACGACCCGCTCATGAAGAGAAAGAAGAAGCAGCGTCTCGTCGTGGATGTTGATTCAACGGAAGATCCCGCCCACGGCAAACAAGAGAACGCGGCCTTCAACGGTCATTTCGGGAAGAGCTGTTTTCACCCCCGAAGAGCGGGATTCAGATTAGGCTGGTCGATGTCCGGTTTCAGGCAAAGAACACGCTCCGGCAATTCTACCTCCGCGGCGAGGAAGTGAAACGGTCAATTGCGATCCGCAAAACAGAAGGGGAAGACTCTTTGGCTTCGAGCGCAGACGAACCGTTCCCGAGTCTCACTGTAGAAGTTGCCGCGCAACGTTTCTCCAAAGGTAATCTAGAGGACAGGGTCGTCTCGCTAGCCAAGGAATCTCCCTACACGCTCTTTGTCAACGACCGTGAGATCCTATCCATTGCTACCCTCCCCACACATCTCAAGGAGCTTTTCATAGGTTTTCTCGTGTCAGAAGGGGTCCTGCTGCGGCCGGAGGAAGTCCTCGAATGCTGCGTAGACCATGACGCTAGGATCGTGCGCGTGGAACTCGACGTGCCGCAAGATCGCCTTGCAGCGCTGGAAAGAAAGGGCATGCTGACTTCGGGCTGTGCAGGGGGTGTAATTTTCTCGGTGGAGGCCGCGGCTGGCCCGCGTCAGAAAAGCCGAAAGTGCCTAAAAGTCTCCAGTTCCACCATCATCAAGAGGATGCAGGAACTGGACAGATATCCAGGCATTTACAGCGTGACACGCGGAGTACACGCAGCGTCCCTGGCTGATCGGGAAAATACCCTTGTGGTGCTCGAAGACCTCGGCCGCCATAACGCCGTGGACAAGATCGTGGGACATTGCTTTCTCAATAGAATAGAAACAACTGACAAACTGCTCCTCTCCACCGGCAGAATCACATCCGAAGTGCTCATTAAAGCCGCACGTAGCAACTTCCCCATTATCATTTCCCGTTCCAGCGCGAGTTCCACAGCTATAGCCATGGCAAAACAGCAACAAATAGACGTGGCCACGTACGTCAGAGCCGGCCGCTTCAACTACTTCGCGCACGGCGGCGCTCATGTGGTCGAAGGGTAGGGGGAACCCCATAGGCGCTAACTTTGAACTCGCGTTGTATCTTTGGATGCCGTATAGGACGTTCCCGGAGGGACGACTATGCAGTAACGGGACATGTCAAGTCTCCCGTTCCGCGCCCGCAGGCGTGTCGGCGCGTGGCTATTTTCCCGAGTATGCCTCGGGATGTTGCGCACTGGGTCACTTTGCCTAGATGTCTGGAGGGTCTGATCACCGGTTGACCAGCTTGAGGCGGGCCCGGCATTCCTCAACCGTGGCGGGCTCACGGCCCTGGTCGCGGACCATACGGGCGGCCTTTTCAACCAGGTCCCCGTTGGACGAGGCCATGACCCCCTTGCTCAGGTAGAAATTGTCTTCCAGTCCCACCCGGATGTTTCCCCCCAAACCGATGGCCGCGGCAACCAGCCGCCATTGATCCAGGCTAATGCCTATGATCTCCCATTCGCTTTGGGCCGGTAGGAGCTGAACCATTGAAACCAGGCTCGGCACTGTGGGAGGAATGCCGCCCACCACACCCATGATGAGGCTGAACTGGTAGGGAGCATTGAGAAGGCCCATGTCAATCAAGGGATACGAATTCCCCACATGGCCGGTGTCGAAACACTCAAGCTCAGGTTTCGTGCCTACCTCGTTCATGGCTTGTACGATGTGAACGATTTCGGAAAAAGGGTTAGGAAATACGAATTCGAAAACGAAATGTTTTTTGTCGGGATTATATTTTGCGTAATTCATGGATCCCATGTTGAGAGCCCCGATTGCAGGTTTTATTGATCTTATGTGGGCCGTCTTTTGTTCCGTAGTGATGCTTATGGCGCCTGTGGAGAAATTGATTATGATGGGACAGGCATCTATGATGGCATCGTAGATGTTTTTATAATCCTGAACCTCATAACTCGGGAGACCGTCCTGGGCCCTAGCATGTATATGAACGACGACGGCCCCGCCCTCGTAAGCCCGTTTCGCCTCGGCAGCGTACTCCTCAGGGGTGTAAGGGATCCCGGGACACTGGGCCCGGTTGGCCACTACGCCGGAAAGGGCGCAGGTAATCATGCAGGGACGCTCGTAATCCTGGTTTTCTTTGATCCATAGTGACGACATCCGACGTTTGTCCTCCTTTAGCGACCCTTCCAGACGGGCTCTCTTTTTTGCACAAAGGCTGTTATACCCTCTATTGCGTCTTCGGTCCTTGCCAGAATCCTTAACTGATCGCAGAGATAGTCGAGAGAATCGTCAAGGTTGCGGCACTCTACAGCGGCCAGCGCCTGCCTGCCCGAGGAAATTGCCAGGGGCCCCCTGGACGCAATGGTTGTGAGAGTTTCGTTTACGGTCCGTTCAAAATCCTCATCGGAACACGCCCTCGTAATAAGCCCGATCCGGTCGGCGTCAGCGGCTGACAGGGTTTTAGCGGTGAGAATCATTTCCAAGGCCTTCTTGCGGGTCGCATTGCGAAATATTAAAGCGCCTATCATCATAGGGAAAAGACCCACTTTCACCTCTGGAGTGCCGAATTTCACTCCTTCCCGCGCATAGACGAGATCGCAGGAGAGCATTAACCCCATGCCGCCGGCCATACAATGTCCGTTGATCCGTGCCACAAGAGGTTTGGAGAAAACAGCCATCTTTTTTAGCAGGCCGGCATATTTCTCGGCGCCTGCCATGGGATCCTCACTATCAACGGCGCTCACAAGATCCGCTCCTGAACAAAAAGCCTTTTCTCCAACAGCAGTGATACAAACCACTCTCACTTGATTGTCGGTTGCAGCCCGATCAAGATATTCATGAAAAAGGTCCATCATTTCAACACTGAGAGCGTTTCGGCGGGACTCCCTGTTGATGGTAATCCACGCCGTATTCTCCTTGACTTCATAAAGCAGGTCAGACTCACTCATTTTGATCTCCCTGTTCATGGGCTTCAATCTCTACGAGAATGTCACCCGGTTTCACCTGGTCCCCTACGGCTGTGTTGACCGCTCGAACCATTCCGGAATAAGGAGCCGAAAGAGTAATTTCCATCTTCATCGCTGACACCACCACCAGTCCCTGCCCCTTCGCTACCTTTTGACCCGACTCGACCAGCACTCTTACAACTGCTGCCGGCGTAGGAGGCGTCACATCACTGGGAACTCCTGAACGGGCTCGCGCTTTTCGGCGGTCCACCTTGTCCGCATCTTGAACCAGGCGGGCCCGGCCATCAACCCAGACCCACGTTCCTTCATCGGTTTTGACTGCAAAAATATTTGCTACTCGGCCGTCTATACCGAAATTGACACGGTTGTTTAAAACGGAACAGACTGAGAGGCTTCTTTCTTTTCCATCAAGAACCGTCCTTATGGATCCTGTACTGTCTGGAGCGGCGGCATCTACGTGGTAAACGGCATCCTGAATCCTTAACTTGTAGTCCATTTAAGTTTTCCCGAGCTTATTTAAGCGTTTGATTCAAATCAGCGTCAAAGTCATTACCGAACAATGTCCCACGCACCGAGCGTTTGCCAGGGGGAGGACCAGCCGGCCTCTCCTGGTCGGGCGACGGCGGACGGGATGACTCTAGGAGCGACCATATCGTAGGCCACACTGCCCAGCACGGCCAAGCAGTCAGCACTCTGGTCCGGCTTCCATGTAGCGAAATGATCTTCTTCGATGAAATGCGTATGAATGTCCCCCGCCTTAAAGGCATCGGAAGACAACACATCCAGGAGGAATTCGACTTGTGTTTTGACTCCAAGTATCACACATCCCTTGAGGGCTCGAATCATTCTGGCAATAGCCATTTCGCGGTCTTCCGCCCAAACTACCAGCTTGCCCAGGATGGGGTCGTACTGAACTGGAACCTCGAAACCTGAGTAAATACAATGGTCGAACCGTACTCCAGGGCCTTCCGGGGACTGTGCAAAAAGGATTCGGCCAGGAGCCGGCATAAAGTCTGCTTCCGGATCTTCGGCATAGATTCGGCACTCGATGGCGTGACCCCTTCGGAAAAGATCGCCCTGCGAGAAAGGAAGCGGAAGGCCGGCTGCTATTTCAATCTGGCGGCGAACAAGATCCAGGCCCGTAATCATCTCGGTAACGGGGTGTTCCACCTGGAGTCTCGTATTAACTTCCAGGAAATAGAATTCTCCATTGCGGTCCAGGAGGAATTCCACGGTCCCTGCGTTGACGTATCCCGCAGCTCTTCCGGCTGCAACAGCGGCTGCCCCCATACGAGATCTAAGCCCGCCGTCCATAGCCGCTGAAGGGGTTTCCTCAATGATTTTTTGATGTCTCCGCTGTATGGAACACTCACGTTCGAACAGGTGAACAACATTTCCATAGGAATCGGCCAAAATCTGAAACTCGATATGCCGCGGACGGTCCAGGTATTTTTCCAGGTATATTGTGTTGTCTCCGAATGCGGTCAAGGCCTCGCCGGCTGCTGATTCGGCTGCTTCGGGCAGGGCATCTGAACCGTCCACTATGCGCATACCCTTTCCACCGCCCCCTGCTGCCGCCTTAACGAGCACGGGGTACCCCATCTCTTCGGCAACATCTACCAGGCGGTTTGTATCCCGTTCGGTATGGATCATTCCCGGAATAATGGGAACACCGCTATCCGACATGATGCGGCGGGCAGTGGTCTTGTTTCCGAGAGCGGCCATCACATGCGCTGGAGGTCCTATGAAAACGAGACCTTCTGAGACCACCCTTTCTGCAAAGACCGGGTTTTCCGCAAGGAACCCGTAACCGGGATGAATTGCTTCGGCACCTGTTTGCAAAGCGGCATCAACGATCTTGTCAACATTGAGATAACTTGAGGCTGGGTCGGACTCCCCCAGGAAAACAGCTTCATCCGCGGAGAAAACGTGGAGGGACTCGTTGTCGGCATCTGAATACACTGCGACAGTCTTGATGCCCATCTCATGGGCGGTACGCATAACCCTGACGGCAATTTCGCCTCGGTTGGCCACCAGTATCTTGGAAAACATTTCTTACTCCCCTTACATGCGGAAAGTGCCGTGGCCCTGACGTCTACCCTCCAGCGGCGCATTCAGGGAAGCAGAAATGGCTAAGCCCAGCACATCTCTTGTCATGGCAGGATCCAGGATTCCGTCGTCCCATAGGTTGGCTGTACTGTAGTAGGCATTCCCCTCTTGTAATGCTGAATGAATTATGGGACCGCGAATCCCTTCGACTATTTCCGGTGGCAGAGGCGGTTGCCCAGCACGAGCCAACTGATCGTTCTTTACCGACACAAGAACATCCGCGGCCTGTTCCCCACCCATGACTCCGATCTGGGCATTGGGCCACATCCATAAAAATCTCGGCGAATAGCCCCGGCCGCACATCCCGTAATTGCCCGCTCCGAATGAAGCACCCACGATGACGGTAAACTTTGGCACAGTGGCTGTTGAAACCGCATGGACCATCTTATGTCCGTCCTTGGTGATACCGCCACGTTCATATTCCCGGCCTATGATGTATCCGTTGATGTTCTGGAGGAACAACAGCGGTATGCCCTGTCGGTCGCAAAGCGATATGAACTGGGTGGCCTTGAGCGAGCTGTCCGAAAACAACACTCCATTATTGCCCAGGATCCCTACCTGATAACCGTGGATGTAAGCCCAGCCGCATACGAGAGTAGGCCCGTACAGCGCTTTAAACTCAAGAAACTCGGAACCGTCCACCATTCGAGCAATAATTTCTCGCACATCATAAGGTGTTGAGATGTTTCTCGGGACAATGCCCCAAATTGTGCGTGGGTCATAAAGTGGGGCCTTGGTTTCGCGTCTCGGCACATAGGCCTTTTCAGTACCGGGCAGCACGCCGGCAATATCGCGAACAATCTGCAAGGCGTGCCTGTCGTCCTCAGCAAAATAGTCCGACACCCCTGACAAGCGGCAGTGAACATCGGCACCGCCAAGATCTTCTGCCGTGACCTCTTCTCCGGTTGCGGCTTTCACAAGCGGTGGGCCCCCGAGGAATATCGCCCCTGTGCCGGTGACATGGACCACATGATCCGACATGGCCGGAATATAGGCTCCACCAGCCGTACAGAGGCCCATTACGGCTGTGATTTGCGGAATGTTCATTTTCGACATGATGGCTTGGTTGCAAAAAATTCGGCCTCCATCGTCGGTATCAGGAAAGATTTCGGACTGGAGCGGCAAATAGGCTCCTCCCGAGTCCACCAGCATGATCATGGGCAGGTTGTTTTCCATGGATATGGTCTGGCAACGCAGGGTCTTCTTAACGCCCATGGGGTAGACGGTACCCCCTTTGATCATCGGATCGTTGGCATGAATCAGGACTTCCCTCCCGCATACGATTCCGATTCCGGCCCTGGTCCCTGCGCCGTGGACATTGCGATCGTACATTCCCTTTGCGGCCAGCGGGGCAATCTCCAGCCATGGTGTGTTGCGATCCAGGAGCAGGTCCAGCCTTTTTTGGACCGGCAACTTGCCCAGTTCCTTGTTCCGTTCAACGGCTTTTTCCGAACGTTCCTGCCGTGCCTTCTTCAGCTCTGCTCTGAGATCAGCCACCAGGTTTTCCATAACTTCGTAATTGGCCTTGTACTCATCGCTACCCGTGTCAATATGACTTTCAATAACTTCCATGAACATGCACCTTTTCTAGGTCGCCCAAGTGTGGATCAAGAATATCGTCTTAAGAGGTCATCCGCTATAGCCATTCGTGCAATTTCCGACGTAGTACCGGCAAGCGCAGCATATTTCGCGTCCCTGTAAGCCAGTTCCATAATGTTTCCCATCACGTAAGCCCGACCCGCCATTATCTGCATTGCCATGCCGGCGACTTTCTCAGACGCCTCAGCAGCGAAAACCTTCGCACAATGGATCAGTGTCTCGGCTTCAGGGTCTGAAATGGAGTACATCCAAGCGGCACGGAAGGACAGGAGCTGGGCCGTCTGATACAGTGTCAACATTTCAGCCAGTTTGAACCGTATCTCCTGATGGGCAAAGATCGGCTTACCACCCCGCTGATGACGCACGGAGTACTGCTTGGCTTCAACAATGGTTCTTTCCATAAGACCTACAGACGCCATTGTCAGCACCATGTCCTGCGTGAGACACACGAAAACCAACGCAGATCGGTCTTCAAAAGGCCCCATCACGAGATCTTTGTGAACTCGGACCTCGTTGAGTTGGAGACTGCTCACTGCGACGCCTCTGTACCCCAGCGTTTTCATTCTTGGACCCATGATGAGTCCGGGAATGCCTTGTTCCACGAGACAAAAAGCCGGGCGGCCATCTATATTCGCTAGAATTGCCAAATAGTCCGCTATGGGTCCGTTGGTTACAAAATCCTTCCTGCCGCTTATGACGTAGTACGAACCATCCGGCCATGCTTCCGTCGCCGGTCTTTGACCCTCGCCTTGCTCTGAGGGTTCGGTCACGGCCACTGCTCCTATCAAATTTCCATTTTCCAGGGACTCGACAATCTGACTGATACGGCTGCTATTCCCAAAGCCTCTGAGCAAACCGGCAAAGATTCGAGCCGTCACTTCCACGGCGAGAAAAAGAGAGCCCGACATGCGGGCTGTCTCCTCTTGCGCAGCCACAAGGTGCATGGTTTCAGATCTTGCCCCGGGACCAAACCCGACACGCAAGTAACCGGTCGGAGCCAGGTTCCTCAAAACGCCTGTTGTCATAGTCTTCAGTTCAGGGAGATCTGCTTCTTCCATCCTGTCCAGTTCTTCACGAGCTGTCTGGTGGAAAACGTTGTTTAGTCGTGTCTTGATTGCCCTATCTTGATCAGTCCAGTCAAAATTCATGAACACTTCCTTACATCAGGCGAGAGATAAGGACTTTTTGAACGTCGGATGTGCCGCCGCCTATGGGGGCTAAACGGCCGTCACGGAAAACCCGTTCCATGTCATATTCGTGGCAATAGCCATATCCTCCATGGAGTATCATGGCATCGTTTGTAGGCCCGAGGGACCAGTCTCCCACGAAAAGCTTCGCTATTGCCGCCTCCAGATGGTTCAACGGTCTGCCCTTATCCTTGCACCAGGCGATGCGGTAGACCAGAGATCTGGCCGCCTCAAGAAAGATCTTCATATCGGCCAGCTTGTGTCGGACAGCCTGGAAGTATGCAATGGGCCGACCAAACTGCTCACGGTCCTTGGCGTACCGACTGCAACGCTGAATCAGGAACGATACTGCACCGATGAACGGAGCCAGGAGCGCGGAGCGATCCCACTCGACAGTCTGCATGGCCATGAGAAACCCGTTGCCCTCGGATCCCAGCAAATTCTCAGCAGGAACGGCACAGTCTTGGAACGCAAGCTCCGACGTAGGCGAGGTCCTGACCCCCATCTTGTGGAGGCTTCGACTTACTGAAAACCCTGGAGTTCCTTTTTCCACGATAAAGGCTGATATGCCTGAGTGACCGGCAGATGGGTCGGTCTTGGCATAAATGACAGCCACGTCTGCTATCGCTCCGTTGGTGATGAACATTTTGCTGCCGTTTAGTACCCATTGATCCCCAGACCTCCGGGCGTGAGTCCTGATGGACGCCACATCAGAACCGGCCCCCGGTTCTGTAAGACCCATGCAACCTATCCATTGTCCGCTTGCCAGCTTGGGAATATACTTCCAGCGCTGAGCGTCTGTCCCATGACTGAAAATTGTGTCTGCGCAAAGGTAGGTGTGAGCCCCGTAGCTGAGCGTGAGGCCACCGTCAACACCGGCTTCGCCAAGCGCTTCTGCTGCCAGCACCGAAGTGATCACATCTGCACCGCTACCTCCAAGCTCCTCTGGAAAGTGGAGCCCCAATATTCCGAATTCTCCCAATCGCTTCCAGGATTCACGGTCAAACTCGGCGTTCAGGTCATGTTCCTGGACACGAGGCACGATCTCGCGGCGAGCAAACTTCAAAACTTGGTCCTTGAACATAAGCTGTTCCTCAGTCAACGCAAAATCCATTGTCCGGTTCCTTCTAAATGGGACGGGCGCCGTTGAAAAAAACTGTCAGAATACTCGATGCTATGCGGTGTTTCTGTGCCTTTCCCTTGATAGGGTAATTTTCAAGAACCAGCGTGGAGAAAAAGGTCTCTATGGCTCCAAGAAATATGTATGTCATGTACCTCGCCTTAACATCGTTCCGGACGGTATTCTCAGCTTGCCCCCGTGCGATGATGTCTTCGATCCGGTCCATGAAAGATTTGAAGAACTTCAACCGTTCCGGAGTGAGATTCGCAGAAGAACGAGAGATTTCAGTTATAAATACGTGAACCAGGTCTGGTCTTTTTTCGTATTGGTGCAGGAAATAGCCCACTAAGGCACCCAATTTGTCTTCAACAAGAGTGTATTTTTTGTCGCACTCTTCCATCATAGAAAACAGCCCGCCCCACCACTCCGCCACAATAGCGTCGAACAGGTAGGCCTTGTTCTTGAAATAGTGGTAAACTAGCCCGTACGATATTCCTGCTTCCTGGGCGATATCTGTTATTCTGGCCTGATGGAAACCTTTTTCCCTTATTACTCGGCAGGCGGCATCGAAGATAGCGGTTTGTTTGTCTTTTCGACCGTTAGGTGCGCTGGTGAGTTCTTGCATATCAAACGGGTAACAGTTGTTGATTGATTTGTCAATCGGTTCCGCTGCCGGTGACCTTATGTGGGGTCACAGCAACGCAGAGGCATCTTTGAACGGCCTCGTAGATATTCTGGAACAATTCCTCAAAGGTCTCCCCTTGGGTGGCGCAGCCGAGAATTGCCGGAACTTCAGCCCAGTAGCCGCCTTCTTCTGCTTCGTGGATAACGACTTGTAGTTTCATGATTAATTCAGCCTATCATCGAGCGGATCGCAACCGCATCAATTGTAGGGCTAAACTAAGGGGAGAGAAAGGAGCAGCGCACATGAGATGCAACAGGCAATATTTGAGAAGCATCCCGAGCGCCCTCTTTCAGTCGGAGAAAAAAGACTTAATACTGATGTGTTGTGGTTTCGACAAACAATAAGAACTTGAGGCCGTCGGCCTAAGCTTTCCGGCTCCCTATTTCTTTGTCGCGTCAGCCTTTGCTGTTCGTGATAAGATAGCCCCGGAGATAGACAGAGCAATGTAAAGACATGTCAACACCGCAAAAGTGCCAATAAATCGTAGGATCAATGTCCCGATGATCCAGGTCCAGTTATCTTTTAGTATTACTATACTGGTGCCGCCTTTGTCTCGACTTGAAATCGTAATGGAATGCCAGGGGCGATCAAGGTGTTCTTCGATGTAAGTGGACCCGCCTCTGTCCCAAAATTTGATATATTTTTCTGACTTAAGCGCTTTCTTATAAAAATTGACCGCTTCATCGTAGCCCATGTCGTAATAATTCTCGAGCCGGCTCCCATCCGAGGTCACGGTCTGTCCTCCTGGAATAACCGGCGCTCCGAGAAAGTCGTCCGCACACAAAAGTGACGGGCAAGAGATACACAACGCAACCGCTAACACCATAAGCTTTTTCATGCTCCATACTCCAATCCCAGGTTCGTTTTGATATCAGCTACCCAGGAAATGTTGCCTCATCAGTTCGTTACCTCCCGGGGTCAAAATGCAGGACTCTCCTCCCCGGAAATTCTTGATGAAAGACCTTCCCTCTGAAGGGGTCACCGCTAACTGAACATCGCGATGAACATCCCTGCAGCGGCCGCGGTCCCGATAACTCCAGCCAGGTTCGGCCCCATCGCGTGCATTAACAGATAGTTTTTCTTGTCATATTCAAGAGCAACGTTCTGCGACACTCGGGCCGCCATGGGCACCGCCGAAACTCCGGCCGAACCGATAAGCGGATTAATTTTTTCTTTCACAAAACAGTTCATTATTTTTACCGTCAGGATGCCACCCGCCGTGCACACAGCGAAATCAACCAGACCCAAACCCATGATGAAAAGCGGCGCTGGGCTCAGGAATTTTTCCGCTTGCATGGTCGCTCCAACGGACACCCCCAGGAATATGGTCACG
>Ga0194044_10001576_pt1 | contig 11578 bp, 8 predicted proteins | sample JunL4417m_MetaG_FD_155460 | JGI IMG/M metagenome (GOLD analysis project Ga0194044, IMG submission 155460) | Anoxic zone freshwater microbial communities from boreal shield lake in IISD Experimental Lakes Area, Ontario, Canada - Jun2016-L442-17m | ecosystem: Environmental > Aquatic > Freshwater >...
GATTCAACAGTAGGCGAGATAGAGCATTTGCATGGCGCCACTTTGGCTGATGAAGTAATATTGGTTGTTAAAAAAATAATTGAATTAAAAAATTCAGACACTGATATTGATTGGTCTGATTTTGCAATACTCGTGCGCGCCAATGCCTCGGCTGATGATTTTGTGTATGCGCTAGAGTCGGCTGGTTTGCCTTATGTGTTTTTGGCTTCTAAAGGATTGTATGCCAAAAAAATTGTTTTGGACTTGTTGGCTTATTTAAAACTGCTGGATAATTATCATGAAAGCACGGCCATGTATCGTGTGCTCACTTGGCCGTTGTGGCAACTGCACCACCAAGAAATCGTCAATTTGAATTATTGGGCTGGTCGCAAAGGTTGGTCGCTGTACGAGACTATTCGCCAGTCAGCCATGTTAGTGGGTCTAAGTGTTGAAATTAAAACCAAGACAGACAAGGTGATGCAGTTTTTGGACAAGCATTCTCAACTTGCCAGATCCGGCCGTCGTGCCACTGAAATCATTCAAGCTATTTTAAATGACACAGGATACTTAAAAATTTTGGTGTCCACTGATTCTGTGGCCAATCGTGAGCAATTGAATTTTTTGAATCAATTTTATAAAAAAGTTCAGGAGTTTGAAAAAGAAAATAATAGCGCCAGCCTTAAAGATTTTTTGGCGTTGGTGGAAATGGAATTAGAAAGTGGTGAAGAGGGGACACTCTCTCAAAATCAAGAAGACACTGGTCCGGACACCATTAAAATCATGACCATTCATTCGGCCAAGGGCTTGGAATTTAAATATGTGTTTATTGCCAACATGGTGGACAAAAAATTTCCAGCCATAGCCAAAAGCGACCCCTTGGAATTGCCAGTCAAATTGGTGCGAGAAAATGTGCCAGAAGGCGACGTGCACTTGCAAGAAGAAAGACGCCTGATGTATGTGGCCATGACTCGTGCCAAACAGGGTTTGTATTTTACTTCGGCTAGCGACTATGGCGGAGCCAGGGCTAAAAAATTATCCAGATTTTTAATAGAGTTGGAAGATAAGGGTTTGAAACTGGCGTCCCAAGCAGAAGTTAAAAAAAATGATTTTGAACCAAAATCAAAACCGGCTGAAAAAAAATTGTTAGCGCCCATCAATACTAAATTTTCTTTTACTCAATTGTCATCATTTGAGACTTGTCCGTATCAATATCGTTTTGCCTATATTCTAAAAATCCCACTCTCGGGCAAACCGCAATTTTCTTTTGGCAAGAGTATGCACAGTACTTTGCAGAAATTTTTTCAGTTGGAATTATCCAGGTCTAATAATCGTCAAACAGATTTGTTTTCTCAAAATAAAAATGAAGAGCCAAATCCGATTTCTTGGGAAGAGATGAAAAACATCTATGAACAGTCTTTTGTTGATGATTGGTATCCGGACACGCTTACCAAGGAAAAATATTTGGCCACCGGTGAAAAAATCTTGCGCGGTTTTTATGCCAAATATCTAGAAGAACGGCCGAAGGTGAAAGAATTAGAAAGAAAGTTTGTTTGGAAAATAAAAGTTGATGGCGAGATGTGCACGGTCAGTGGCGCCATTGATCGTATTGATCAGTTGCCTGATGGCCTTAAAATTGTTGATTATAAAACCGGCACAGCCAAAGCCAAACTGGAAGCCGGGGACAAGGAACAGCTTTTAATTTATCAAATTGCGGCCCAGGAAGTTTTTGGCGAAAAAGTGCAGGAGTTATCTTTCTATTATTTGGAAAATAATTCGGAAATGAGCTTTTTAGGCAAAGCCAAGGACTTGGAAAAAGTGCAGGATAAGATTGTTAAATCAATAGAAGAAATAAAAAGGGGAGAGTTTCCACCCAATCCCGGTTGGAGTTGTGATTATTGTGATTTTAAGAAAATTTGCGAATTTAGAGCTTAAAAATAGTCCGCCAACTGGCGGATAATCAATAAAAATGGCCTATTTTGGTCATTTTTTGTCTTTATATTTAAATTACTATTGACAAAATATTATATGTGTGCTATAATAATATATTAAATCGCAGAAGCCAATAAGAAGGGCTAGCTGTTTTACAAGGAGAAGTTTCAGGCTCCTTGCTAGGGGCGGTGTAATGGTCATCTGTTATTATCGCCCTTTAGCAAGGGTTCTGAAAATTAAAAATTATCTTTAGTTTGATACGAAGGGGGCGTATGCTTGTCACTTTTCGCTTCTAGCGAAAAACGAAGACGGCTAAAAAAATAAGTTGGCCACAAAATCATTTTAGCGCCTTAAACTTCTTTTTTAAGCCTTATTCGTATCAAAGTGAAGATAATATATATTTATAAATAATAAAAGGCGGGAGTCATTTCCTGTTTTTTTTATTTGACTTATCCACAGATATTTTTTTCAAATATTGTTTTTGTTTATAAAAGTGATATAATAAATTTCCATGGGGAAGGTAATCAAGTTTTGTTTTGATGCATTGCGCCTTAAATTTCTCTCCATTGGCACAATATCCATTAAAATAACACTACCTTCTCTAAATCCCGCCCGCGTGGCGGGATTTTATTTTTGTTGATTTAATTTTTATGCTATAATATAAATACTTATGAATTTAAAACAACTACTCATTGTTATTATTTTAGCTACCATTATCGCTTGGGGCGTATGGGTGATGTTTTTGTATCAAATAGATCCCACCCAGTCTGGTATTTTTGATTTTGCTTTGTTCTATTCCAGTTTGTTTATTTCATTGGTTGGCACTTTCTTTTTGGCTAGCTTTGCTTGGCGCAGGATTTTTAATAAGTTTTCTCTTGAGTTCCGTATTGTGGGCACGTCTTTTCGCCAGGCGATTTTCTTGTCGTTTTTGTTGGTTGGATTGTTATTTTTGGAGCATTTGAATTTGCTTACTTGGTGGAATATAATTTTGTTTGTAATGTCGGTGGTTATTGTGGAGTATTTGTTTATTTCGCAAAGGAGAGCGATTTAGAATAATTTATTTAATTTTTTTGTAGAGACGCGACGGGTTCGCGTTTCTTTTGTTTTAGATAAGGCGAGCACCCACGATTGTAAATTGACTAATAGCCGTCAAATAAGTTATAATAATTCCATTATGAAAGACTCTCTAAAAAACCTAAAAACCGAATTTTCCAAGGAAATTGGGGGCGCCAAAAGTCCAGCTGACCTTGAAGCTTTGGAGAACAAATACCTAGGTCGCAAAAACGGCTTACTCACCAATATCCTCAAAGGCCTCAAAGACGTGGCTCGCGAAGAAGTGGCTGAAATTGGCATCTTGGCCAATGAGACCAAAAATTTCATTGTTGAAGAATTAGAAAATTTAAAAAACGCATTATCTGGCAATTCGGGCCTGAGCGGTTTTGATTTTTCTTTGCCCGGAGATGTACCGCCTATCGGGCATTTACATCTCGTCACTGAGGCGGTCAGAGAAATCTCCTCTATCTTTGAAGGTATTGGTTTTGAGCGCGTGAAATATCCGGAAGTTGAATGGGATTATTATGCTTTTGAAACTCTCAATATGCCTGGCGATCATCCGGCTCGCGACGAGTGGGAAACCTTTTTTATTGATAAAAAAATCGTGGATAAAAAATTCGGCAAACGTATTTTGACCCCGCACACTTCCAGTGGACAGGTGAGGGAAATGGAAAAGGGCAAATTGCCGATTCGCATGATGAATATTTCCAAGTGCTATCGCCGTCAGATTGATATTTCTCATACGCCCATGTTTCATCAGTTTGAAGGCTTGGTGATTGATAAGGATATCAATATCACGCATCTCAAAGGCACGATTGAATTTTTTGTCAAAAAGTTTTTTGGCGCCGATCGCACCATCAGGCTTCGTCCTCATCATTTTCAATTTACCGAGCCGAGTTTTGAGGTGGATATTTCTTGCGGTTTGTGTCACGGCACTGGCAAGTTGGAAGACAATAGTTCATGCCGTATGTGCAAAGAAGGTTGGTTAGAGCTCGCCGGCGCTGGCATGGTGCATCCAAATGTCCTCAAAGCTGGTGGCATTGATTCGTCCAAGTATAGCGGGTTTGCTTTTGGTTGGGGCGTGGAGAGGTGCTACACCATGAAAGCAGACTTAAATATTGATGATATAAGATTGCTGTATAAGAATGATTTAAGGTTTAATAAGCAGTTTTAGGAATTTTTACTTTTTCTTTTTTAGTAAAAGAAAAAGCTAACAAAAAGAAAAATCGCTCGCTAATCTAAAATTTTGAGCTTCAAAGATAAAATTCTAACAAAATTTTTAAACTCGTCCGCCAGCTGGCGGACTCAAACAGTAAAAATTTAGTAACGAATTTTACTTTTCGCGAAAGTTAAAATTTTAGATAGGCGAGCACCCACGATTAAAATATGGAAAAAACAATTTCTTATTTAAATTCCACAATGTGGTTTAGGGCATTAAAAGTCATTAATTTTTTATGAATCTCAACAGCGTCTACAACTTGTTAAAGTTAAATATTAGAAATCGGACTGTTAAAGGAAAATTAGCAATTTTTATAATATTTAACGTAGTTGCTCTGCTACTTATTGAATTGTTAAATTATTTAATTACATATTATTGGATTAATATTTATAAGTGGCCTGATCAAAGTATTAGTAGTATCTCACTTGGTCCACCTATTCCTATCACGGCTTGGGGTTCAATAAAAAATATAATCACGTTATTTTTTATAGTACTGTTCCTTATATATGTAAGATTATTATTTAAGAACATTTATAAATATTTTGTAAATATAAAACTAATATTAGAAAGAAAAAAATATTGTGTAAACATAGTTAATATTATTATTTCAATTCTTTTGATATCTATTTCATATGTATTTATTAAATATATAATTTTAACTTTAATGCGTTTTCATTATTATGGATAAAATATTATGAATCTCAACATCTCCTACAACTGGTTAAAATCATACGTGAAGACAAACTTGTCGGCCCAAGAATTTGCTAAGAAAATTTCTTTGTCTGGCCCGTCGGTTGATCACATTACAGAAATCAAACAAAACTTTGAGAAGGTTGTTGTCGGTCAAATCATAAAAATAGATCAGCATCCAGACGCTGATAAGCTTCATGTCTGCAAAGTAAACGTTGGTAAAGAAGAATTGCAAATCGTCTGTGGCGCACCAAATATCCTAGAAGGCCAAAAAGTGCCAGTGGTTTTGGTGGGTGGCAAGGTGGGCAATTTTGAAATCAAATCAGCCAAGCTCCGCGGTGTGGAAAGTTTTGGTATGATGTGTTCTCAAAAAGAACTGGGTATTGGCGAAGATCACACAGGAATTTTTATTTTGCCTGACTATACCGAAGTGGGATTGCCCCTTGAAAAAATCATGCCTATTAGTGACGCGATTCTGGATTTGGAAGTCACTTCCAATCGTCCGGACGCCATGTGCGTGATTGGTCTGGCGCGTGAAGCCTCAGCCATTTTGGAAGAGAAATTTTTGTACGAAATACCCAAGCCGAATTTTGCAGTCAAAGGCGAAAAAAAGAAATTATCCGTCACAGTCAAAGAATCGAAATTATGCCCACGCTATCAAGCCATGGTCATGACCGATGTTAAAGTTGGTCCATCACCACTATGGTTGCAACAAAGATTGCTGGCCAGTGATTTGCGACCAATCAATAATCTAGTGGATATTACTAATTATATTTTACTGGAATTCGGTCAGCCCATGCATGTTTTTGATTATGATAAATTGACTGGTAATGAAATTAATGTACGCATTGCCAAAAAAGGGGAGACTATTTTAGCACTTGATGGTAAATCATACGGACTGAGCGAAGAACATTTGGTGATAGCTGACGCTAAAAATCCAGTGGCCGTGGCAGGAGTCATGGGCGGAGAATTATCAGCTACAACCCCTGAAACTAAAACCATTGTTTTTGAATGCGCTAATTTTGATTCAGTTTCCGTGCGCAAAACTTCTCGCGCCTTGAATTTGCGTTCTGACAGTTCAAATCTTTATGAAAAGGGATTGAGTTCTATGAATGTTGAGGCATCCATGTTGCGTGCCATTGAATTGGCTCAAGAGTTGGCCGGCGCCAAAGCGGTCAGTGAAATTATTGATGTTAATAATCATAAATTTAAAGCTCAAGAAATAAAATTAGATGCTCAAAATGTGGAGCGTATGTTGGGCGTGGAAATTAAACCAGCTAAGATCAAAGACATTTTGGAAAGTTTGGGCTTCAAGGTGACAGTCGCCAAGACCGAAATGAAAGTCTCGGTGCCATGGTGGCGTGATGGCGATGTTGAGGGTGAACATGATCTTATTGAAGAAGTGGCTCGCTTGTATGGCTATCATAATTTGCCAACCAAATTAATGGCTGGCGATTTGCCAGAAAATTTTTCTAGTGATAATTTTTATTGGCAAAACAAAGCCAAAGATATTTTGGCGGGCATGGGACTGACAGAAATTTACACTTATTCTTTTATTTCCGAAAAACAAATTGCTAATTGTCGCTTGGACGTCGCCAGTCACATCAAAATTTCCAATCCGTTGAGTTCTGATTTTGAGTATATGCGCACTTCGCTCGTGCCTGGCGCTTTGCAAATTATCGCCGAGAATGTCGGTTTTTATCCTGAGGTGCAATTGTTTGATTTATCTAATGTTTATTTACCACTCAAAGCTAATGATTTGCCACAGGAAAAAGAAACTTTGCTCATCGCCGTCTCATCTAAAAATTCTTCGGATGCTTTGAGTAAGGCCAAAGGAATTTTTGAAGGTTTGGTTAGTAGATTGAATATAAAGATTAAATATAAAGAAACCACTGATAGTGCTGGTGCTTTTGGTTCGCCTGTGGCTGAAATTTTAGTTAATGAAAAAAATATCGGCTCAATCGGCATGACTAGCCAAAAAGTTTTGTCAGCTTATGGCATCAAAAATAGCGTGGCCATTTTGGAAGTTGATTTTGCGACAATTGCTATAAATACCAAATCAGCGCCAACCTATCAACCTATTCCCAAATTTCCAGCCATTGAACTTGATTTGTCAGTGGAAATATCCGGTGGCATCACTTTTGCTGAGGTGGCGAATGTGGCGACTGATGCAGGCGCTCCGCTCGTGGAGAAAGTGGAATTTTTGTCATTGTATCAAGGTGATAAAATCGCTGACGGTCAAAAGGCACTAGCTATCAGGATTGTGTATCGCGACTTGAATAAAACCTTGGAATCAAAAGAAGCGCAAACCGCTCATGATAAAATTGTCACTGCTTTGAAAAAAGAGTATAATATAAATATTAGATAATTAATTCTTAATTAATTTCAAATGCTTGTCACATCAATAGACCTATTCTGGGTCGTCTTATCGTTCGTTATTCTTTTTGTGGGCGTGGCCGTGGGTTGGGGCTTTGTTTATATTGCTCTCATGCTACGCGACATCCAACAAATCACCAGCGGATTGCGCAAAAAATCAGAAGTTGTGGATGAAATTTTGGATATTATAAAAGATCGTGTTAGTAGTGCGGCTAATCAAATTCCGACTTTTGTGAATTTTGCAGCCAAGATAATACAAGGTTTTAAAGAAAAAAAGAAGAGCAGTCCAAAAAAGAAAAAATAAATAATTATTATTTTATGTTATCAGCTATCGCTTTAATGCCAATCCTTGGCAAGCCAGCTATTATGTATGGTGGAATTATCACGTTACTTTTATTGTTAATGACTGCCTTTATTGGCTATCGTATTAATAAAGGCACTTGCAAATTCAAAAATCCTATCAAAATGCATCAGCTTTTTGCTTTGATTGTGGTTATTTTGGGCTTAGGGCATGCAATACTGGGATTGGCTATAATGTTTGGCTTTTAGGTTGATTTAGACACAAAAAACGCCAAAATATGGCGTTTTTTTTGATGCCAAAATTAGGCTTGACAAAAATATTAATTCATGTTAATATTTGGGATTGCTTGGCGGACTAGGGCACGTTTGTGCATAACTAGATAAGAGATGTCCAAAAAGTAATCTCGTATTTTGACAATTTGGGTTTTTGCCAAAGGACTATAGAAATGCTGAATAGTCTGTTCGCGATGTGTCTTTTGGCAAAAAGTTTTTTTGGTTTTGCCGACTATTTTTGCATTGCAAAGCTAGGGTATAAATGTTGGCAAAACCTATTTTCAACAATGTCCTTCTGGACTAAACAGAAAAAGGAGAAAAAAATGGAAACAAAGAGAGTGATAGGAATTGTTCACAGGGTCAAGCAGACAGCCGAACAAGAGTCTCATCCAACCATGTTGTGCGTAATGGCGGAGAAAAAAGTTTGCCATTCACTAGAAACAGAAACTGACGAGTTGGATTTTTTGTTGGGACGTTTTCCTATTAAGTTTAGGAAAGTCGTTCCGACCGATAATCTGTCCAAGTTTAAACCACACCAAATCAAGTGGAAGAAAGTGACGGACGAAGCGGATTTTGACGCCGTCGCCGATATTCAAGGCAATGAACGGATAGTCAACCCGCAGTTTATCAAAAAAGATGGCAAGTTGACTTATGTGGCTGATAAGGTGCCAATCGCTTTTGATGGTCTGCATGCTGGTGACACTGTGGTTATGTGTCTTGGTGGTAGTGGTGATCGGTTTGCTTATGCGCTCGCACGTCATGGTCAAGATATTGGTGCCGAGGTTTATCGTCTAGCGCCAAAACACCTCAAAGCAAATAGAGTTAATGACGACAAAAGTCATGACCATGAATTGCTGGTGCGAATATATTTAGAAAATTCTGAGTTATTCCAAGAAGCCACGCCAGCCGAGCTATCACTAATCCGCATACGCGAACTTTTTGATCAGCGTATGGATTCCATGAAAGCGCGAATTGAATGCGAACAACGTTTGTGTCAACGGTTAGTTGGAAAAATATTCCTAAACACAGAAGGTAAGTATCCTGAAGGTGCGGTGGAAGATATGTTTGATGCTGAAAAGGCCAATGACAAAATTTTGCAGTCGCTCATAGCCGAAGAAGAAAGTCGTAATCGTGAGCTGTCCAAAGAAGTGTCAGCACATCCATTATTTGTGGCCGTGTTTGATGATATTGAAGGTTTTGGCATACGTATTGCTGCTCCGCTCATTGCTTTTATTGGCAACATTCTTCGTTTTGAGAGTGTGGCTTCATTTAAACAATATTGCGGTGTGGCTCCCGATGCTACTGGCCACTTTCAGCGCAAGCGTCGCGATTCGGCCATGCGTTATCGTCCAGAGATTAGGCAGGCACTTTTTTTGTTTGCTGATCAAATGAATCGGCGTCCCAATTCAACTTGGGGTCGAGTGTTCATGGAAGAAAAGACTCGTCTGCGCGCTAAATATCCGGATGAAGTTATAGAAAACCGTCCTGATCCAAAAAATCTGGAAAAAATCAAATCGGTTAAAATGTACACTAATGGGCATATTCACAACAAGGCTCGTTGGCATGCACTGGGTCGTTTCTGTGAGTGGTTGTATGGTGAATGGACCAAGGCCATTGAATTGTTAGCTGAAGTTGAAAAAAAAGTCGCATGAGTTTTGTTTTTTTACCGAGAACTAAAATAATACTTGTTATTGCTGGTTTTAAAACTAGGAATGCAATGTTCTCGGTTAATTTTTTTGGAGAGTGTCTAGCGAAGAACTGCCATTATTAATATGGCTAAAGGTAAGCGGGTCGCTCTCCACTTAATTTGTTCTTTCCAAGAGTTTGGCTATACTTTGGATGTTCTTACTAGAAGGTCGTTGCCAAACTCTTATTCAGTTTTTCAAATGCTTTGCCTATCCATAAAATGTGATCGCTATGATTCGCTTGGCAAGGCATTTATTTTGTTCTTTGGTGATTTGACTAAAGGTGTCCTGTATTAACTAAAGTTGAGGCGTCAAATCACCACCTCAAGCCGTGTCTTTATGAACGGCTTGTTTTTTTTGGCCATTTTTTGTAAAATATAGATATCCTAATAATTTTTATTTTATGTCAGAAACCAACGAATTAGACGAGAAAACCATGCGCCTCAAACGCTTGGAACAAATCAAATCTGCAGGTATCAATCCTTATCCTGAAAAGTTTGATAAACAACAGACGCTGGCCGAGGCCAAATTAGCCCAAGAGGGGACTAGTGTTATGACCGCTGGGCGCATCATGACTCGTCGCGCCATGGGCAAAATTGCTTTTTGCCATCTGTCTGATTGGTCGGGCAAGTGCCAAATAGTTTTGAATATTAATGAAATCGGCGAAGAAAAATTCCAATGGTTTGTGGAAAATTTTGACATTGGTGATTTTATCGGTGTGGAAGGTGAAATTTTCACCACCAAAGCAGGGGAGACCTCGGTTTTGGTTAAAAATTATGAATTCTTGGGTAAGGCCTTGTTGCCACTGCCGGACAAATTCCATGGCCTCAAAGATACTGACACAATTTATCGTCAGAGGTATTTGGATTTGATTATGAATGAAGAATCCAAAAAAACTTTTCAATTCCGTTCCGATTTTATTCGCGCTATTCGCGAATTCTATTGGCAAGAAAAGTTTATGGAAGTGGAGACACCATCATTTTTGCATTCTGCTACTGGTGCGACAGCCACTCCATATAAAACACACAACAATGCCTTGGATATTGATTTAGTGTTGCGTATTTCTCATGAGTTGCCACTCAAAGAATTGATTGTTGGCGGTATGGAAAAGATTTTTGAGCTGGGCAAGGCTTTTAGAAATGAAGGTGTTGACCCGTCGCATTTACCAGAACATACTCACTTAGAGCATTATTGCGCTTATTGGAATTTTGAAGATAATATCAAGTTTACCGAGAGATTGTTTGATTATATTTTTGATCGTTTAAAATTGGATAAGGATATTGAAGTAGAAGATCGTGAAGGTAAAAAACAGAAGGTTGATTTTACGACGCCTTGGCAGAGAGTTGATTTTATTGAGATGATAAAAAAAGACACCGGACTAGATCCAATAAAATATTCTGACGCCAAAGAATTGCTAAAAGATATCAAGAAAAAGAAAATTGAATTTGATGGTATGGATGAGATGAGTTTAGCAGGCTTAGTGGATAATTTATATAAAAAAGTCAGTCGGCCGAAAATTGTCGGACCGGTTGTTCTTTATAATTATCCGAAATATATGCAACCTTTGGCGCGTCTAAATGACGCCAATCCTAATATTGTTGATCAGTTTCAGGTATTAATTAATGGCTGGGAAATATTAAAGGCCTATTCAGAATTAGTTGATCCTATTGATCAAAAAGAAAGATTTGATGAACAAAAAGTTGCCAAAGAAAAAGGCGAGGGAGAGATTACGGAAGGTGATGATGAGTTTATTACTGCTTTAGAACATGGCGCGCCACCAATCTCTGGCTGGGGCATGGGCATTGATCGAACTATTGCGATTTTGACCGGCCAAAATAATTTAAGAGATGTGGTGTTGTTTCCATTACTTCGACCGAGAGATAAAGAATAAAAATATGAATGATTTTTCATTGTCATCAGTTTTGGCTTCATGTGTTATGATAATCGGAATGTCACTTGACATTTTAGAAAATCCACTCAAATATTTTTTTATGAATCCAATATTGTTAGCTGTTGTTTTATTTTTTTCTATACCTATAATTTTAATTATAATAAAAATGGAAAATTCAAATAA
>Ga0194044_10001577_pt1 | contig 11577 bp, 8 predicted proteins | sample JunL4417m_MetaG_FD_155460 | JGI IMG/M metagenome (GOLD analysis project Ga0194044, IMG submission 155460) | Anoxic zone freshwater microbial communities from boreal shield lake in IISD Experimental Lakes Area, Ontario, Canada - Jun2016-L442-17m | ecosystem: Environmental > Aquatic > Freshwater >...
ATATTTAATTATTTAATATCAAATATATTATTTTAAAAATTAAATATATAATTAATTAATAAAACTTTTTTCTTAAATTAAAATATCTGCACAACTTTAACAATGGAGGCTTAATATGAGTACAAAAAAAATTTACTTCATTTTACTTGTCCTTATTGTAGTACTTATTTTTACTTCAGCGGCAATATGCGGTAATTGCACTAATGCCTCAGCTGTATCCAGTACTGAAACTTCAGGTGGTTCAGGCCAAAATACCTCAAGCTCCGTATCATCTGGTGGATCTCCCACTACATCAGAGCAGGGAAGCTCATCAACGCATGCAGGAAATCCATCGTCTACAAGCCAGGAAGTTACTACTTCAACTTCTTCTTCAGAAGAGGGCAGCCCTACAATAAGCCTTACCATTTATGAAGGTCCTAATTATTCACCTGCGGATAATATCTATTATTTCAGAATTGAGGCAACAGTGACTGGTTCTCCAAAACCGGTTGTTACCTGGAGTAAAGATGACAGTGGCAGTGCTTGGGGAAATAAAAAGGCTCAGGTAAATCTTAACCCCGGACAAACTTACACTTTAATCGCAACAGCCAAAAACTCAGTCGGCACTGCTTCTGCAAATATTGTTTTGACTGCACCCGGCGCTGCAAGTTCTTCAAGCTCAAGCTCCAGTTCATCATCAATTGCTGTAAACCATCCACCTGATGTTGCTGATATAAATATTTCAGGAACTCTTTATTCAGATACCGTTTATGCAGTTTCAGCAGCTGCATCTGACAGCGATGGAGACACTTTAACGTATGCCTGGTCTTCAACAGGCGGGTTATGGACAGATCCCAATATTAACCCTGCGCAGTGGAGAACTCCGGCTGCTGCTGGCAATTACACACTGACACTGACAGTAAATGACGGACATGGCGGTATAACTGTAAGAACCAAAGAGGTAGCAGTTGTCCCTCTTTCTTTAATAAACCTGAGTGTACCGGCGGTGTACTCAGAAGGTGGATATATCGAAAATGGCGGTATAACTAATGCTGGAGGCTGTGTTTTTGCTGGTGACACAGGGGCAAACAAGTATGCCAGAGGATATATGAGCTATAATATTTCGTCACTTGCAGGAGCTGCAATAGATACTGCAACTTTCACTTTTATTTTAAAACAGGTTTATGGCAATCCAACAGAGCACGCAGGATCAACCATGTCTCTTCAGATAGTAGACTATGGGGCAAACCCAATCTCTCAGGCAAGTCTGCTGCTGCCAGGTACTCCAATATATAATGCAGCCGCTCCGATATTTTCGTTTAGCGGACCGGCACTTAAAACACAGCTCCAGAATGCTATTAATGCAGGAAAACAGAGATTCCAATTATGTGTCGCATTTACTGCACCAAACTTTGACAGCGACGGAGTCTGGGACGGATGGGAATACGATCAGACAGGAATTACTTTAAATATCAAGTATTTGCCAGCTCACTAATTATTTCCATAATTCCAGAGCTAGCTTTAAGGATTCATTGCCTTTTTCCTGGGCAAAGGCGTTAATATCAAGATCTTCTCCCAAAGCCTCTGCCAAAATGTGCATTGCCAATGCTCCTTTACCGGGTCCATGAGGATGTCCGAATATTGCTCCTCCGGATGCAAGAATTATTTCTTTTCCGAGATCTTTTGAAATTTTTATCGCAGAATTAGGATGAACGCCGCCACCGACTACAGGCATTGTCGGTTTTATATTTTCAAGAGGAAGAGTCAGCGCATCGGCAATCTGGAGGTATCTTCTTTTTATTATAGGGTATGTGCTGTATGGAGAACTAAACATGCACGCATCAGCGCCGGCAATTCTGGCAAGCTTTCCAAGAAGCAGATTCGAAGAAATACCACAGTAAGGAGACTCAACCATTACTCCTGCTGAAGCATAGTGACCAAATACCGGGATATTTATGGAGTTATTTTCAGATAAAGCTTTAAGAACACTCAGACCTGCAGCAATAAAATTAACCATTACAGCTCCTGCACCGGCTTCCTGGGCTCTTTGTGCATTTTCAATAATTTTTTCAGGGCTGTCGGTAATATTTACACAATATTTTGTAAGAAATCCTGTTTTCTCGTATGCTTTCATGGCAGCCTGAGTATAGAACTTTACCCTGTCAGGAATTGAAGAATATTCTGTATTACCCAATAATTCATCATCTTTAATGAAGTCTAGCTTGCCAAGTGCAGCACTATAGAAAAGATCAGCTCCAGTTTTTGCATCAAATCCAATACAGGGCTTTATCATGTTAAGGATCAAAGGCCTCCTTTTTTCCATGCCCAGATATTTATATATCCCGTCAGTGCCAAGCTTTGGTCCCTTAAAATAACTTAAATAATTTTTTGAAAATTTAATATCTATTAATTTTACCTGAGCAGAGGTAGATACATCATTTCCAAGCAGGGTAGTAAAAAGCATGGGAAAATTTGGCGGGAAATTTTTATCAGGAAATGCAATCTGTATAATGTGTCCGGTTATTGAATCTTCATCGCTTGTAAGTTCAGCAGGAGGCAGGTCATAAATTGCTGCAACTTTTCCTCCGTATTTCTTTTTCATTTCATCTGTTATTCCTGGAACTGGAAGCCAGGTTCCAAGTGTCTGGCCTATTGCGAAAGATTTTGCTTTTTCATATACATCTGTCCCTGGCTGGGATTTATAATAATAAGAAGCAATAATGTAATCGCCTTCAAAAACAGTTTCCGGCAAACTTAAGGGAGATATATTATCCATGGTATTTCCTTTTCTACTAAAATAGTCTTTATGTAAAATGTTAATAAATTTAAATTCATTTGAAAATAAAAATATGGAAATGCTGGATGAGCCACATTACTTCAGGCTAATTGTATAATAAAATAACTTTAGTTAAAACAAACTGGTGAAGGTTAATAAAAATAGATGCTTAATTACTGTTAATGTCATAAATGAAGTGGAAGCACTACAGGCTGAGCAGGAAATAAGAGTATATGCTAAAAAGCACTATAGAAAGCTTCCGGAAAAATATTTACTACAGCATTATCTGGTTGTAGTCTGAGACAAAATAATTAATCCCAGAGCCTTTAATTTATATATCAGAAAAAACATGATAAATATTAAAAAAATATTTTGCACCTATATTATAATTATTGCTATTTCTAAAAAAATGTTTAACATTAAATTAACACAAATCTTATTGACAAGGATGTTACCAGGTATATAATTCATCGTTATGAATTTTTTTTATACATTATTTTTCAAAAAATCAAAATTATTATAATAAATTTTATTAATTATTAAGTGAGAATCATATGGCTGAATTTTATGCTCTAAATACCGAAGAATTATACAAAGAACTTGATGTTACTTCTAACGGGCTTTCTGATGAGGAAGCAAAGAAAAGGCTAGAGATCTACGGCCCCAATTTAATCAAAGAAAAGAAAAAAAGATCTTTGATATTAAGGTTTTTGGATAATTTTATACATATTTTAGCAATTATTCTTTGGATTGCAGCGGCCCTGTGCTTTATTCCAGGGGTTGATATGCCACAGTTGGGATACGCAATCATAGTTGTCATACTTATAAATGCAACATTTAGCTTTATGCAGGAATTTAGAGCTGAAAGAGCACTTGAAGCTTTAAAAAAAATACTGCCTTCATATGCAAGAGTGTTAAGGTCTGGAGAAATACAGGAAATTTTGTCAAGTGAACTTATCCCGGGTGATATCATAATATTAAACGAAGGAGATAATGTTTCAGCAGACGCCAGACTGATCGAATCTTTTGATTTGAGAACTAACAACTCAATATTAACAGGCGAATCTGATCCCCAAAGAAAAAGTACGGTTGCTATTGTAAACAGGGAAGTCGATGTTTTAAGGCTGACTAATGTGGTTTATGCAGGAACAAGTATTTCCTCAGGAACAGGAAAGGCAATTGTATACGCAACTGGAATGAACTCTGAATTTGGAAAAATTGCCGGCATTACTCAGTCAGTAAAAGAAGGGCTAAGCCCTCTGCAAAAGGAAATCAACAAAGCCAGTGGTGTTCTTGTATATATCGCAGTGGGAGTAGGGGTAATATTTTTTATACTTTCACTATTTGTTATGAATCTTGGGTTTTTAGCTTCTTTTGTTTTTGCAATAGGGATTATAGTTGCTTTTGTGCCAGAAGGACTGCTACCTACGGTTACTTTGGCACTTGCCATGGGAGTTCAAAGAATGGCAAAAAGAAATGCCTTAATCAAGAAACTTTCATCTGTTGAAACTCTCGGAAGCACAACCGTAATCTGCACAGATAAAACCGGAACATTAACTCAAAACGAAATGACCGTTAGAGAAATTTGGGTTAACGGGGAAAGCTTTGATGTTTCAGGTGTAGGATATTCTCCTTTTGGTGAGTTTAATAAAAGTGGTGCATTATCAAATATTGAAGATAAGGAAACCACCTTTAAGGAAATTTCAAGAGCCATGTCTTATTGTAATAATTCAAGACTCTTAAAAGATAAAAATACAGACCAATGGGTTATTAAAGGAGATCCAACTGAGGGATGTCTGCTTGTAGTTTCTAAAAAGGCCGGTTTTGATTATGTTGCAGAGTTAATTAATGAACCCAGAGTATTTCTTCTTCCATTTGATTCAAACAGGAAAAGAATGACTTCAATACATGAAACAGCAGAGGGTACCTTTGCTTTTATAAAAGGTGCTCCAAAAGAAATGCTTTCTCTTTGCAGTAAAATAAATATTAATGGAAATATTGAAGAATTAAATCAGGAAACATTACAGGAGATTTTAAAGTTTAACGATAACTATGCTAAAAGAGCTCTAAGAGTTTTGGCTATTGCCAGTAGGGATTTGACTGATTACAACAAAGAGTACGATGTTGAAAATGTTGAGAAAGACCTTGTTTTCCTGGGTCTTGTTGCCATGATAGATCCTCCGCGTCCTGAAGTTGAGGCTGCAGTTAAGGAATGCTTTAGAGCAGGCATAAAGATTATTATGATTACGGGAGATTATGGACTTACCGCAGATGCAATTGCCAGAAAGATTGGAATAGTAAAAGGTGAATCCAAAATATATCTTGGTTCTGATCTGGAAAAAATGACCGACGAAGAATTAGGAGAAGCTGTCAAGCAGGATAATATAATATTTGCCAGAGTATCTCCGGAGCATAAAATGAAAATTGCCCAGGTTCTCAAGAAAAATGGACATATTGTTGCCATGACAGGTGACGGTGTAAATGATGCACCTGCACTGAAGGAAGCTGATATCGGTATTGCGATGGGAATTTCAGGTACTGATGTTGCAAGGGAAGCTGCGGATATGATTTTAACAGATGATAACTTTGCCAGCATAGTACATGCCATTGAAGAAGGGCGTGCGGTATTTGAAAATTTAAGGAAATTTATCGGATATATTCTTACAAGCAATATTCCGGAAGCAGTACCATTTATCATGATGGTTATTTTTAAAATTCCTCTTCCTCTTACCATAATGCAAATTATTGCTATTGATCTTGGAACAGACATGCTGCCCGCACTTGCTCTTGCGGCGGAGTCACCAGAGCCTGGTATTATGAATAAAAAACCACGCCCGCGAAGAGAGAGGCTTCTAACAGGGAAAAGCCTGGCAAAAGCATATCTTTTTATGGGTCCTATAGAAGCCGCAGCTTCCATGATTGCGTTCTTTTTCGTATATTATAATAATGGAATTACATTTAGAGAGCTAGTAAAAAATATCGGGGCTATCCCCGCAAATTACATAAATGATCCTGTTTACCAGATGGCCACTACTTTAAATCATGCAACCATTACAATGACTCAGATTGGGAACTCGTTTGCCTGGAGATCCAACTATGAATCAGTCTTTAAAATAGGGTTTTTTAAAAACAAACTTCTCATATGGGGTATACTTGGCGAAATTGTTCTCCTGAATATTTTGATTTATGTTCCGGGTATAAATACTCTTTTCAATCATTTTCCTATAAGCTGGAATTACTGGTTGGTAGCGATAGCTTTTGTTCCTACGGTATTAATTGTTGAAGAATTGAGAAAATTAATTATTAAATATGTTAATAATCACTCAAAATCTCTCGTAGTGGACTAGTAAAGATTATAAAAGTAAGTGCTTACAATTAATTACTTTAGGAATTATAATAAGATTAAATTTTACAAATTGAATTAAATGTGAGGGTGCCTAGATGCAAATAATAATAATGGGATGCGGCAGGGTTGGTTCTCAGACTGCAAACCTACTTTCAGAAGCAGGTCATAGTATCAGTGTAATCGATATAGACAAAAAATCATTTGAAAGACTGGGAAAGAATTTTAAAGGCAAAAAGATTCTAGGATTCGGATATGATAAAGAGGTGCTTGAAAATGCAGGGATTGAAGAAGCCGATGCTTTTGCAGCCTTATCTCCTGGAGATAACAGAAATATTGTAGGTGCATTAATTGCCAAAAAGGAGTATAAAGTTCCAATAGTTGTTGCAAGAATTTATGATCCCGTCCGAGCAGTAGTATATAATAAATTGGGTATAACAACTATTTCACCCACCCGGTGGGGAGCTAATAAAATAAAAGAGCTTATCTGCTACAATGATATAAATTCACAGCTCAGCCTGGGAAATGGTGAAGTTGAAGTAATTGAAATAGAAGCACCACATGGCCTTGCTGGTTTTACATATGAGAAAATAAATGCTCCCGGGGAAATAATGGTGACTGCTGTCACGAGACTTGGAAGGGCATTTGTTCCTGTAGTTGGAACAGAAATAAAAGAAAACGATGTAATGGTTATAACTGTAGCTTCAGAGTCAATTTCCAAATTAAAGGGTATTTTAGGAGTATAGGAGAATAAATGAATATTTTAATTATAGGAGCAGGTAAAGTTGGCTTGCATCTGGCAAAAGATATGTCTGAGCGAAACCATACCGTCAGGATTATCGAAATAATTCCGTCTATATGTGAAAGTGCCGGAAAACTTAAAAATGTTGAAGCAATATGTGGTGATGGGTGTGACCCGATAATATTAGAAACTGCCGGGATTAAGATAGCTGATGTAGTAGCTGCTGTTACCGGTGACGACGAAGATAATCTTGTCATTGCACAACTTTCTAAAATGCAGCCAAACAGGCCAAAAGTAGTTGCAGTAAACAATCACCCAAGGAATGAATGGCTTTTTAACAAAAAATGGGGAATAGATGCATCAGTAAAAACTACAGATGTTCTGGCCTGTTTAATTGAAAAAGAAATGGATAAAGTTCAGTAAGTTATAAAAAATATTTTTATTTTTTATTTTTTAAACATTTTTTTTGTTATAATTATATTTCATGAAGGTAATGATTTTTTAAAGATTTATTTTTTGAGTTCTTAATATTTATTATTACAAAAACATTCCAAAAAAATATATGGATTTAAAAGACAAACAAATTTTTAAAAAAAATATTACGTCACCGCTGATAAAAAATATTAAAGAATATTTTTTATCAGACAAAACTGAAGAAGAGAAATTTTATAGATTTGAATTAGAGATTGATGATACTGCTGGTGATTTAGACCCTATAAGCTGGCTGCTTGAACAGGATGAACAGGTTAAAACTTACTGGAGCAGCAGAAATAAAAATTTTTGTGTCGCCGGAATTGGATCTGCCGACATGATAACTGGCAATGTAAGAGAATACTCCGCTAACCGGTATTTTGTAAAAGATATTTTTGCAGTAATTAAATCAAGAGTATCTAATTCCAATATGCCCGTAAAGTATTTTGGCTGTCTTGCTTTTAATGAAAACGACAGAATGGATTCGTCGTGGGAGTCTTTCGGAAAGGCATATTTTTTAGTTCCAAAGATCGAAATATACACTCTGGACAGGAAAAAATTTATTGCATGCAATATTTTCTATAAACCATCTGAAAACAAATCCAAGAATGATATTTTTAAAGAGATGCAGCAGTTTATTGAAAATATCGAACCTTTGGGCGAGCAGACGGAAGTAAAAAAAGTTCGATATGAGAGCAGGAGCGATAATCCGGGAAAAGAAAAATGGTTAAAAAACATCACTCTGGCTATTTCCACTTTCGATTTCGAACAAATAAGCAAAATTGTTCTTTCGAGGAAAACAATATTCAAACTTAGAAAAGTCATAAGTCCGGTTTTGCTTTTAATGCTTTTAAAAAATATTAATATTGAAACATATGACTTTTGCTTTCAGAATAAAGAAAACAATGGCTTTTTAGGATGTACCCCAGAGCTTCTTTATTCAAGAACAAATGATGCAATATACAGCGAAGCACTGGCAGGTTCAATACCCAGGGGCAGCAGCGCAAAGCAGGAAAAAGAGTTTGGGGAAGATTTACTTAAATCCAAAAAAGATTCTGATGAATATAAATTTGTTTTTGACTATATCAAGAAAACTTTGGAAAAATTATGCAGGAATGTAAAAGTTATTAACAAGAAAGAAATATTAAAGCTCAGTTATGTTCAGCATATTTATAGCAGCTTTGAAGGTACTCTAAAATCTGATTCAGATGATTATGAAATTATTTCCACGCTGCATCCTACACCTGCCGTTTCCGGGTATCCAAAACAGAATATGAATGAAATATTAAAAAGGTACGAAACTTTTTATAGAGGATTTTATGCCGGTCCGGTTGGCTGGATCGGGAAAGATAATTCTGAATTTGCAGTAGGCATAAGGTCAGGAGTATTAAATAATAATTATCTTTCTGTTTTTTCAGGAGCAGGCATAGTTAAAAAATCTTCTCCTGAAGATGAGTGGAATGAAATTGAAAACAAAATATCCCCGCTGTTAAAAATCCTTCAAAATAAATAATTAATATAGTCTGACTTTACTTTTTAAAATCAGTTATGATGCAAAAAAATGTCAATTTTAATGAGTTGTGGGGAAAAATAATAATTGAAGAGCTTGTCAGAAATGGTGTAAACTATTTTTGTATTTCTCCAGGCTCAAGATCAACACCTCTTATTGCGGCTGCAGCAAGGAATGAAAAGGCACAAAAAATAATTTGTTTTGATGAAAGAGCGAGTGCGTTCCATGCATTAGGTTATGCTCAGGCTTCAAACAGGCCGGCTGCAGTAATAGTCACATCAGGTACAGCGGTTGCAAACCTGTTTCCTGCAATTATTGAAGCACACCAGAGTAATATTCCAATGATAGTTTTAACCGCAGACAGACCGCCGGAACTGCTTGAAACAGGAGCAAATCAGACTATTAACCAGGTTGATATTTTTGGCAGATACGTAAAATGGTTTTTTGGTTTTCCATGCCCAGACGGCGCAATAGATCCCAAAATGATTCTAAGCGCAATTGATTATGCTGTGTATCAAAGCACCGGAAGTCCTAAAGGTCCCGTGCATATCAACTGTATGTTCAGAGAGCCTCTTGAGCCTGATGAACATACTGACAAAAAAGAGCCTGGACCAGAAAATACGTTTAATTTGAGCGATTGGAGCAGATCAAAAAGCCCGTATACTTTGTATTCTGATTCTAAAATAACATTCGGTAGTTCAGGAACAGTAAAGCAGATTGCTGAAATTATAAATAAAGAAAAAAAAGGTCTTATTTCGATAGGATCCTTAAAGACCGACGAAGAAAGAGCAGAAGTTCTTGAGCTTGCCGGAAAAATAAACTGGCCGGTTTATGCTGATATTACTTCCTGCTTAAGACTTAACAATAAAATAGGCACCAATATTATAAAACATTTTGATCAGGAAGTTCTTGCTCCGGAATTTAATAAAAAAGTCTCGCCCCAAACCGTTATACATTTCGGCGGGAAACTGACTTCAAAAAGATTTCATCAGTTTCTAAATCAAAATCAGCCTCAAAACTATATAATAATTAAAGACAATCCCATCAGATATGATCCTGTTCATTTAATAACAATGCATGTGGAAACTGACATAGTTTTTTTCTGCCGTGCAATTTCTAAAATTATTAATACCCCAGGACAGTCAGACTTTAAGGATTTTTATGATTTAAAGGCTAAAAAAGCACAGGAAATAATTGAAGAAAATATAAATGAAGAAGCTGTTGCTGATGAGGTATTCATTTCAAGGTGTATCTCTGAGGAAATACCTGATAAATCGTGTTTATTTTTATCAAACAGCATGCCCATCAGAGATCTTGAATTATACGGAGCAGGCAGCTCTAAAGAAATAATGATCGGATTTAACAGAGGGGCAAGCGGGATTGACGGCATCATTTCATCTGCAACAGGCTTCATAAATGGAAAGGCAGAGATGTGTACATTGCTTATCGGTGATATTGCCTTTATGCATGACCTGAACTCCCTTTCAATAATAAGATCTCTAAAAAAACCAATAATTATAGTGGTTATCAATAACAACGGCGGAGGTATTTTTCATTTTTTGCCTATTGTAAAAATTAAAGATATTTTTGAGGAATATTTCGCCACTCCTCATAATTTCAATTTTGAGGGTGCAGCAGCATCATTTAAAATTAATTATTTTCGCGCATCGTCTAATAAGGACTTCAGAAATATTTATAAGGATGCCATAAAGTCAGCCCAGGAAAAATATTCCTCTTCCATTATTGAAGTTTTTACAGACAGAGAGCACAATTTAAGACTAAGAAAAGAAATAAAAGATAAAATTTTGAAAGTATTCTAATCAATATCAATTTTAAAGGAAAAATTTGATGTCAAAAATACCATGGCAAAGCTTGGGAGATTACAAAGATATTAAATACCATAAATTTGAAGGTATTTCAAAAATTACCATAAACAGGCCAGAAGTAAGAAACGCGTTTCGGCCGCTGACTGTTAAAGAAATATCTGATGCATTAAGCCTGGCTACTTCTGATAATGAAACAGGTGTAATTATTTTAACAGGGGAGGGTGACAAAGCTTTCTGCTCCGGGGGTGATCAGAAAATAAGAGGAAATGCCGGCTATAAAAATGAAGAAGGCGCAGAGAGCCTTGGGGTTTTGGAGCTTCAAAGACAGATAAGGACCTGTCCTAAACCGGTAATTGCAATGGTGGCAGGGTTTGCAATTGGAGGCGGCAATATTCTGCAGCTTGTGTGTGATCTGACAATTGCAGCAGAAAATGCAGTTTTTGGGCAGACTGGTCCCAGGGTTGGTTCTTTCGATGGAGGATATGGGTCCAGTTATCTTTCAAGAATAGTAGGCCAGAAGAAAGCACGGGAGATATGGTTTTTGTGCAGACAGTATAATGCAAAGGAAGCTCTGGAAATGGGCATGATAAATCTTGTCGTCCCTATCGAAAAACTTGAAGAAGAAACAATAGTCTGGTGCAGAGAGATATTAAGTAATTCACCAACTGCAATAAGTTGTCTTAAAGCTGCATTAAATGCGGATTGTGACGGGCAGACAGGCCTTCAGCAGCTGGCAGGGCTGACAACCATGCTGTTTTATCAGACAGCAGAAGCACAGGAAGGAAGAAATGCCTTCGTTGAAAAAAGAAAACCTGTATTTAAAAAATTTACTGATAATAAATAAAAATACCGGGTACCCGCTTCACTAAGGTGATGACTATATATTGCGTGACTGGCCAAATTATTTTAGTGCTTTAAGGTGAATATAGC
>Ga0194044_10001578_pt1 | contig 11576 bp, 7 predicted proteins | sample JunL4417m_MetaG_FD_155460 | JGI IMG/M metagenome (GOLD analysis project Ga0194044, IMG submission 155460) | Anoxic zone freshwater microbial communities from boreal shield lake in IISD Experimental Lakes Area, Ontario, Canada - Jun2016-L442-17m | ecosystem: Environmental > Aquatic > Freshwater >...
CGGTATAAAATCGCAGACCAAGAGAGGCGCATTTGGTCAAAGTTGGTGGGCAAAACGCTGGGTATCAGTTCTGGAGAGCTTCAATATCGGAGCAAGGCTCCAACGAGGGAGGTCTTACGCCCGTGGTGGGCAAGTAGCCTCCATAGAAATCTCCGAGGGTTTAGTCACCGCCAAAGTTCAAGGTTCCAGAAAGACCCCTTATTCTGTAATCATAAAGATCAAAACCCTCTCTAAAACGGAATGGGGACAAATTGCTTCGGCCTTGACTGGCCAAGCGTTTTTCATCGCCAAATTGCTGTCAGGCCAAATGCCAGAAAATATTGAGGATGTCTTTAAAGAAGTCAAGCTAAGCCTTTTTCCTGATAAATTGAAAGACATTGATACCGAATGCTCTTGCCCTGATTGGTCTAATCCCTGCAAGCACATTGCTGCAGTATATTATCTTCTGGGCGAGGAATTCGATCGTGACCCCTTTTTGATTTTCAAGTTAAGAGGTATGGATCGTGATGAACTTTTAGGGATCATGGATGTTTCGGTCTCTTCCAACGAGATTGCGCAGGATGAATACTTGATGGAATCCGACGAAGAACCGGAAGTAGGCGCCATCTTTCCGCCCGAACCACTGCCTTGCGACCCTGAATCATTTTGGCGGCACGCTAAGACCAGCGGCGCCAACTATTCTGAGGTTTCAATTCCCGCAATTCCAGCAGTACAGGTCAGGAGGCTCGGTAGTTTTCCCCTATGGAGGGGACAGGATAATTTTTTCGAGCTCCTCGATCAGGTTTACAGTAAGGCTTCCAGTGTTGGTCTTGAAATATTCCTCGGCGAATCAGGATCCGACACAGCGATCAAATGATGTCCTTATGGTAGCTCTGAACGGACTTTATCTCACCCTCTTTATTTCTAACCGCACGGATGCCTCTTGCGGCCGCAAAGGCCGCCGCCAATGTCGTGACATAAGGAACTTTGTACCTTATTGCTGATTTTCGTATGTACGAATCGTCGTCTTTACTAAGCCTGCCATTGGGCGTGTTGATCACGAGATGAATTTCCCGGTTCTTTATGTGATCGTCAATATTCGGACGACCTTCATTAAGTTTTAGCGCAAGCTCGGAACGGATGCCGTTTTCCAAGAGATATAGGTGAGTTCCTTCAGTGGCTTTTATATCGAACCCAAGTTCAGCAAATTGTCTCGCCACCTCCAGCACTGCCGGCCTATCTTGCCCCGTAACTGAAATTAGGACCGTACCATGCAACGGAAGCGGACTCTGTGTTGCTTCCTGCGCCTTGAAGAACGCCAGCCCGAACGAATCAGCCAACCCCAAGACCTCGCCGGTGGAACGCATCTCGGGTCCGAGGACAGGGTCAACCTCCGGAAACATGTTGAACGGGAAAACCGCTTCTTTGACCCCATAATGGGCAAAGGTTTTGGGTTTTATGTCGAAGTCGGCAAGCTTCTTGCCCAGCATGATTTGGGTCGCGATACTGGCCATGGCTATATTGCATACTTTTGAAACGAGAGGAACTGTCCGTGAAGCCCTTGGGTTGGCTTCAAGAATGAATACCGTGTCGTTCGCAATGGCGTACTGAATGTTCATAAGACCTACCACACCGAGTTCGACAGCAATCTTTCGGGTATATTCATTGATAGTTTCGAGATGCTTGGCTGGGATACTAATAGGAGGAATTACGCACGCCGAGTCTCCGGAATGAACACCGGCCAACTCGATATGTTCCATTACCGCCGGCACGAAAGCGTCCGTACCGTCTGACACCGCATCGGCCTCAGCCTCAATAGCCCTCTCCAGGAATCTGTCAATCAATATGGGTCTGGCAGGACTCACATCAACAGCAACCTCCACATAATGCCTCAGCATTTCTTCGTCATGAATGACTTCCATAGCCCGTCCACCCAAGACATAAGAGGGTCTCACCATTAATGGATAACCTATTGTCTTGGATATTTTTAGCGCTTCTTCCAGGTTGGAAGCCATACCTGAATCCGGTTGAGGAATTCCAATTTTGCGCATCATCTGACGAAAACGGTCTCTATCCTCCGCCAAATCAATAACATCAGGGGATGTCCCGATTATTTTGACCCCAGCCTCCGCAAGCTCGGTTGCTATGTTTAGAGGGGTCTGCCCACCAAATTGAACAATTACCCCTTCGGGTTTCTCCTTTTCATAAATGCTCAGAACATCCTCGACTGTCAGAGGCTCGAAATACAATTTGTCGGAGGTGTCATAATCAGTCGACACAGTTTCAGGATTGCAATTGACCATAATGGATTCATAGCCCATATCTCGGATTGCAAAAGCAGCGTGAACGCAGCAATAATCAAATTCTATACCTTGCCCGATACGGTTTGGTCCCCCACCTAAAACCATTATCTTTGGTCTGCCACTCGAATCCACTTTATCTGTCGCGTTGTACGTCGAGTAATAATATGCGGCATTTTCAACACCACTAACGGGAACCGGCTCCCAAGCTTCGACAATACCTATTGACTTTCGTTTGCGCCTAATCTCTTTCTCCGGAATATCAAGTAATTTTGATAGGTAGCGATCTGCAAATCCATCTTTCTTGGCTTGCTCAAGAAGGGGTTCAGGGATATCCTTTCCTTTAAACTTAAGGATTTTTTCTTCAGTCTCCACTAGTTCCTTCATCTGCTCAATAAACCAAGGTTTGATGTATGTCTTTTGATGGAGACTATCAATACTGGCCCCCTTGCGTAACGCTTCATACATGATGAACTGACGCTCACTAGAAGGCTCGGCCAGCAAGTCCATCAATGCTTCCAATGGCTTATGGTGGAAATCCTTGGCGAAACCAAGTCCGTATCGGCCTGTTTCAAGCGATCGAATGGCCTTTTGCAGGGCCTCTTTGTAGTTCTTGCCGATGCTCATGACCTCGCCGACCGCTCGCATCTGAGTCCCCAGTTTGTCTTCCGCTCCTACGAACTTTTCAAAAGCCCATCGAGCGAACTTGACAACTACGTAGTCTCCGCTGGGGGTATATTTATCGAGTGTCCCATCTCTCCAGTATGGTATTTCATCCAGGGTCATACCGCCAGCGAGCATTGCCGAGATTAAAGCAATTGGAAATCCAGTGGCTTTGGACGCCAAAGCGGACGAGCGCGAGGTTCGGGGATTTATCTCAATCACAACAACCCTTCCAGTCTTCGGATCGTGGGCAAATTGTATATTGGTCCCACCTATTACTTCTATCGCTTCAACTATGTCGTATGAATATTTCTGAAGCCTCTCCTGCAACTTCGCATCTATGGTAAGCATAGGAGCTGTGCAGAATGAATCGCCCGTGTGAACACCCATCGCATCGACATTCTCTATGAAGCAGACTGTAATCATTTTGTTCTTGGAGTCCCGAACCACTTCCAGTTCGAGCTCCTCCCAACCCAGCACAGATTCCTCGACCAGAATTTGACCTACAAGACTGGAAGCGATTCCCCGACTGGCTATAACCCGGAGCTCTTCAGCATTGTAAACGAGACCTCCGCCAGTGCCACCCATGGTGTAGGCCGGCCTTATCACAACAGGGTAACCAAGTTGGTCCGCTATTTTTTCGGCTTCGGCAACGCTAAATGCTGGGTCGCTACAGGGCATTTCTATTCCAAGACGATTCATCGTTTCCTTGAATGCGATTCGGTCTTCGCCTCTTTCAATAGCCTCAGCCTGAACCCCGATAATTTTGACACCATATCTGTCGAGAACTCCGGCTTTATGGAGCTCTGATGAAAGGTTCAAACCTGATTGCCCTCCTAGATTTGGCAAGAGGGCATCCGGTCTCTCTTTGTCAATTATTCTTGTCATGGTCTTGAGATTCAGGGGTTCAATGTAAGTAACATCCGACATGCCAGGGTCAGTCATAATAGTTGCGGGGTTTGAATTCACGAGGACAATCTCATAGCCGAGTTTCCTAAGAGCCTTGCAAGCCTGTGTGCCGGAGTAATCGAATTCACAGGCCTGCCCTATTACGATGGGACCGGAGCCGATAATCATGACTTTCTTAATGTCGTAGCGTCTTGGCATGTGGAAGTTCCCCTCATAGTTTGAATAATAGTCTTGGAGCAACTATCATTGATACTAAATACGCGGGTTAAGGGCAATCCAAAAGTGCGAGATTCGGGTTCACCGATCTACATGATCATGTAATAACGGTACCAGAATAAAGAGGTAACGGGAATCGCATTCATAGCGGATGCTCCTCAACACGAGGGCAGCGAAGCCGTGAAATCTTCATTCCGCCTTAAATAGATCTGTATTCCAGCTCTAAACTGACATGATTGAGAAGACAGCCTATCAGTTGAGAAGCCCATTCATGCTTGGGAATGTTGCTCCAGAAAAGAGGTTGCGCGTGCCTCCGACCAGTATTCTAATTCTCTGTTTCGTGCCATGAATCCCACGTGGCCACCGTGTTTAGGGACTTCGAGAAACAGGTTTTGATTAGCTTCGGCTTCCTTGGTGGGAAAGCAGGTAGCTGACAGAAAAGGATCGTCTGCGGCGTTGATAAGGAGGGTTGGGATGGAAATCGTATTGAGAAACTGTTTGCATGATGATTGACTGTAGTAGTCATCAGCGTCCTTGAACCCATGTAAAGGGGCTGTATATCTATCGTCGAATTCTTTGAGAGTTTTTATCTGATCATAACCCGCAATTCTTACTATATCAGGAGCCATCAGTGACTTGGTCTCCATTTTGCCGCGTAACATTCTCAGAAATCTTTTCAAGTATGGACGATTAAGAAATTCTTCAAGACGAATTGAACATGCACTAAGATCGCAAGGAACCGAGATTGTGACAGCGGCTCTCAAGATAGGCGCCACGCCGGCGCCCTGCTCTCCGAGGTACTTCAGAATTGCATTACCGCCCAGGCTAAACCCCACAAGAGCCAATTGTGAATAGGCGCCAAGTGCGGACGCATGGTTGATCACGACTTGGAGATCTTCAGTCTCGCCACTGTGATACATCCGGAGTTTTCGATTGGGCTCTCCGCAGCATCCCCTGAAATTAAGCGCCAATGCGTCCCATCTGCGGCGGTTCAGCGCCCTCACCATGCCCCTCATATAGGGACGACCTGAATTTCCCTCCAGTCCATGAAGCACAATACACAAACGTTTCGATCCAACTGAAGACCAGTCAAGGTCCAGAAAATCTTCATCCGCCGTGTCGATTCTTTCACGCTTATATATTACTCCCGCCACTTTCCGGAAAAGCGTAGGTATTATTGTCTGGAAATGAGGATTTCCAAACAAAAAAGGGGCTCTGTAATCGGACTCAGATATCAATGGCATTCAAAGCTCCAGATTATTTCTAACGCTTTCCTGAGTAACCCTTAAAGCTATCCTTTTGCTCAGGGTATTCCGGCAGAGGTCATATCTATGACGACGCTCTTATTTCTTACGATTGATCAAATCCGCCAGGCCTGCGAACGGCTTGAAGGTTGAAGACGAAGTCTGTTCACCGCCGGGGGTGATCTCATCATCAAGATACTTAGCGTGTTCCATGTCATGACAGTATATGCAAAGCAACTCCCAGTTGCTACCGTCAGGTGGATTGTTGTCATGGTTGTGGTCCTTGTGATGGACTGTCAATTCTCGGAGTCTCCTGCCGGAAAATTCTCGACCACATCTACCACAGATCCAGGGGAACATCTTAAGGGCCTTTTCACGATAGGTAGTCTCTCGGATCTCCTGTTGTCGACGAGCCTCTCCGACAATTCGGTCCAGCTTCCCATTTTCAGACGACGGCTTAATACTCACCATGCTCATACACTCCGGGCTTTGCTTTAGTTTCATCAATGAATAGGCAAATCTCCATAACTAAAGAAGCGGGCGCTTCGTTGAAATCAACAACTCCAATCGCTGCAAATTATCCCTGAATCCAGTGTCTTCAAAGAGAGGTCCGCATTCCCTTAATTGAGTCATCCCCGCGGCCAGTTTTAGGCCAAAGTTGAAGCAGGTGTTCTCTCCGCACAATTTACAGTTTGTCTTGGGAAGCAAACGATAGAGTTCCAGCGGTTGAAGATTTTCGTGCGTTCTATCGTCTGGCTCAATCTCGCTGCGCTTCTCCCAAATATCGTTGACCATTTTCACCAGATGATCTATGATCTCTTTTGCCTGATCTCTCGAATCAAGGTGGTCTGCGGCTATACGATCATGCCAGAATCCAACCTTGTGGTCATCAATCCTCCATGAAAAGACGGGACCATCTGTGTAATAATTTCCACTCTTAAGAGTTCTGTTGAGGAAAGGAAGGACCTCTCTTATGTCTACGGGTAGATACGCTATGGCTTCATACTCGAAGACCTCGGCGCTATGATCGGCTACCTCAATTTTTAGATCGTAGGACTCAATCAGCATTTTCAATCCTCTTCTTCATGCTCGTGTTGGCGTCGAAACGCGCCGACGGTAAACTTGTGCAAGTGAGTCTATCCGAAGTCGCAATTCTTAATGTGGAACAACCACGATGTCTTCCACCTTCATCAGGATATTCCTGTTAATAAGAATAATAAGCAATCCATCGTAATTATCAAGAAATGCTACTTATAGAAAGAGAAAAGACTTTGGAATAAACCTTTTCTAGCCTCAGATAAACATGCTCCATCGGAGGTTTTTTGAACATGGATCTTGACTCTCAGAGACTATTTTCGAAGTTTTTACCGTAATGTTATTTTCTTACGTCTTCCCACTGGCGATTTTCCAATTATGCTTTATCAATATGTTTAGAATTTTATTGGCTCTATTGAGTTATTCAGATGGAGGTGATGAGGTTGGAATATTCACGAACAAGAGAAGGATTCAATTACAACCCTAGGTTTCTTGAATTCATTGAACTCTTTGCCAAAATAGGAGCGGATTCTAGGATTTTCCCAAAGAAATGCGGTACTTGTGGGGCTCTGTTCAGAAGCTTTCCAGATTATATACATTCTACGGAACCAGTAGCCCACGGACTTCAGGACTACTCTGACGTTCTAGACGTTCCTCGAACCATGCAATATCGTAATTGCCGCTGTGGAAGCACTCTTACGATAGTTTTCACCAAAGAAGTTTACCCTATTCTGGACAGATTCTGGGAGATGCTGGGGAAGGAATCCAAAGAAACAGGACAACCTCTTAAAGAGGTTGTGTCTGAATTCAGGGATCAGTGTAACAGGTACATCATAGCCCACGATTCAGCGCAAACCGAATGAGCCTTTGACTTGGCGTTCTAAGAGAAAAAACTTCGTCCTTACATTATACTTTACGCCAAAACCGAATCGGATTTCGTCGGAATGAGGGGGAACAAACCAACAAATTCTTGCCGGCGTAATTTTCCCGGAATATATAGACACTGAACTCGGGGGCGTGCTAATCTTTTAGCAATCTTAGATCTTCATTCGCAAAGATTTTGCAGTCCATTTACATTATGAAACAGTTCAAAACAATGCGTGGTTCACGATATCCCATGGGAGCAAGATGGAAACCCCAAGGGACTAATTTCTCAATTTTTAGCAGACACGCCACCGGCGCCGAGCTGGTTCTTTATGAACTAGCAGACAGTCCGGAACCCTTTCAAGTTTTCCAGTTGGATCCATCAATCAATCGAACATTCTTTTTCTGGCATATTTACGTTCGTGGGCTTCCCCAAGGCATACATTACACATGGAGAGTCGATGGGCCTAACGATACGAAAGCACACGGGTTTCGTTTTGATAGACGAAGGGAACTACTCGACCCCTGGACCAGAGCGGCTTCATCAACACTGTGGGATAGAAATAGAGCTCGCCAAGTGAATGCGGAGAACTGGCCATCCATGCGTTCCATGATTGTGGAAGATAATTATGACTGGGAAGGGGACCGTCCCGTTAATCATGCTCCAGAAAACATGATAATCTACGAGATGCATATAGGAGGATTTACTCGCCATGATTCGTCAAGAGTTGCCCACCCTGGCACATTTGGCGGAATCATAGAGAAGATACCGTATCTCCAAGACCTTGGCATCACTGATGTTGAATTCCTTCCTGTGATGGCGTTCGATGAACAGGACTTGCCTGAAAATGTTGACAGAGAAAAACTCTCGAATTTCTGGGGATACAGCACGCACAGCTTTTTCTCACCGCATCAGGGATATTGCGTTACCCCCGAACGAGGATCTCACCTGAATGAATTCAGGGATATGGTCAAAGCTTTGCACAAGGCGGGGATAGGCGTCATACTGGATGTCGTCTACAACCACACGGCTGAGGGAGGGGCATCAGGTCCGACCATCAATTTCAAAGGTTTCGGGAATGAGACGTCATATCACCTTGACCCTGCCGACAAGAGCATCTACCGAGACTATACGGGATGTGGCAACACAGTCAACTGCAACCATCCTATTGTCACCGCATTCATTTTGGAGTCTCTTGAGTTTTGGGTAAAAAAAATGCACGTGGATGGATTCAGGTTCGATCTCGCCAGCGTTCTGGCCCGTGGAGAGGATGGCCATCCTCTCCAACATGCGCCATTGTTATGGAATATTGAATTTTCATTCGCCCTGGACAAGGCAAAAGTAATAGCCGAGGCATGGGACGCCGCTGGTCTCTATCAGGTTGGAGCTTTCCCCGGCTTCCGATGGGCCGACTGGAATGGGTGCTACAGAGATGTCATAAGGCGTTTCATTCGGGGAGACAGCGGCCTTATTGGGGAAGTCGCGACAAGGATAAGTGGAAGCAGTGACCTGTACGAGAAAGACGGCCGAAGACCTAGTAATGGAATTAATTTTATCACTTGTCACGATGGTTTCACCCTCTACGATCTGGTCAGTTATAACGAAAAACACAATGAGGCGAATGGTGAAAACAACAGAGACGGCTCAAATGACAACCTGAGTTGGAACTGCGGATTTGAAGGTGAAACTCGAGATCCTGAAATTGTAGATCTCAGGAAGCGCCAGGCCAGAAACTTCATTGCAATATTGTTGTTGAGTCAGGGAGTTCCTATGCTCCTCTCCGGAGATGAGGTCCTCAGGACTCAGAAGGGAAACAACAATGTATATTGCCATAACAATGAATTGGGATGGTTTGACTGGACCTTAAGCGAAACAAATCGCGACATGCTCGTTTTTGTAAAAAAAATGATTTCGTTTCGGCGAAGTCATTCATCGCTAATGAGAGACAGGTTTCTTACGGGACAACAAATGCCTGATCAGAGGCTCCCTGATATTTCATGGCATGGCTCAACTCTTTATGATCCGAAATGGCAAGATCCCGATTCCAGGATTCTCGGTTTTACTCTTGCGGGATTATCTGACATGGAACCGGACATTCACGTCATGATGAACATGTCATCAGAATCCGTTTTTATTGAACTTCCTCTTGTTTCAGAACGACAATGGTTTAGAGTTATAGATACGGCGGATCCTTCGGCTTACGAGTCCCAATATAGTATTGAAACCATGTCGGCGCTGAACCAACTTGAGGTTGAAAGAAAAAGTGTAGTAGTGTTTGAGGGTAGACCGCTAAAAACTTAAATCAACAACGCATTGCTCGAAGGGATGCCGCCATGAGTTTCTCAAATCTTCGCAACATATATTGGCCTTTGTTAATACTGCTATTGGCTGTATCGGGGTGCGAAAAAGGTACAGACTCTTTTGTTCCTCCACCTCCTCCCGAGGTGACAATAAGTCTGCCGGTAAAACATGAGGTCACTGATTATCTCGAATTCACCGGTAATACAAAAGCGGTTGAATCAGTCGAGATCAGAGCCAGGGTGCAAGGTTTCCTCGACAAGATGAATTTCCAGCCCGGACAAAATGTCAAGGCAGGAGATCTCCTGTTCATAATTGATCCTCGTCCTTTTAAAGCCCGGGTGGATCAGCAGGAAGCCGCCCTTAAGGTTAGGGAAGCTGCGCTCAACCTGGCGCAGGTGAAAGAGGAAAAAGCCGCTAATCTGCTTAGAACATCCTCTATCTCGGAAATAAGCTTCCTGGAAGACAAGGCGAATCGGGACATGGCTCTGGCCCATGTGGGAGCGGCAAAGGCCGACGTCGAAGAAGCCCAACTTCAACTTGATTACACTCAAGTCAAATCACCGATAAATGGCAGAGTGGGACGCAATCTGGTCGATTTAGGCAATCTGGTGGGAGCCCAGGAGAAAACATTGTTGACGTCAGTAGTAAACGACAGTTCAATATACGCCTATTTTAATCTTAGCGAAAACGATCTCCTGATGTTGACCCGACTCTATGTGGATAAAAATTCGAAAGAAGAATCTCATAAGCCGGAATCGCCCTGTTTCCTGGGGCTTGCCGATGAGAAGGATTTTCCTCATGAGGGTAAGATAGATTTTGTAGACACCCAGGTGGACCAGAGCACTGGGACACTGACTGTTCGTGCGGTGTTTGCCAATAAGGACGGCCTGCTCCTTCCCGGTTTGTTCGTAAGACTGAGGGCGCCTCTCAAGAAGAGGGAAGCCCTTCTTGTGCCTAATCTTGCGCTAGGGATAGATCAGGGTGGTCGATACCTCCTCGTTGTAAACAAAGAGAATGTAGTTGAGCAGAGACCGGTAAAAATTGGCCAGCAAGTGGACAACTTGAGGGTTATTGAATCAGGACTAAAACAGGATGATTGGGTAATTGTTAATGGACTTCTGTCTGCAAGACCGGGGGGCAAAGTGACTCCGATCAAGGCTGCAACACCGTCTCCGGAATCCTCCGGCAATTCATCACGGACTAAGGCTCAGGAATAGTGAGGGACGCGATATGTTAAGTCGGTTTTTTATAAATCGGCCGATCTTCGCGTCGGTCATCTCACTTTTGATCGTTTTGGCTGGAACTACTTGTGTGTTCGTACTTCCTGTCGCCCAATATCCAGACATTACGCCTCCGGTTGTCCAGGTAAAGGCTTTTTTTCCTGGAGCTGACCCTAAAGTAATCGCCGACACAGTGGCCTCCCCAATTGAGCAGGAAATCAACGGCGTTGAAGGCATGCTTTATATGTCCAGCACGAGCGCTGCGGATGGTTCTTACACTCTCAGTGTCACGTTTGAGCTTGGGACAAACATTGATATGGCCACCGTTCTTACTCAGAACAGGGTATCCTCGGCCATTCCCAGGCTGCCTCAGGAAGTGCAGCGTCAGGGTGTAACAACAAAGAAGGTTTCGTCCGCTCTGGTGGCGGTGCTATGTGTTTATTCTCCGGATGGGCGATATGATGATCTGTATCTTACCAATTATGTTAGCCTCAGGCTAAAGGATGAACTGAGTCGAATAAAGGGAGTTGGGAACGTCGAGGTGTTCCCACAAAAAGACTATGGTATGCGTCTATGGCTGGACCCAAACAAAATGGAGTCTCGAAGTATCACAACCAATGATGTGGTAGACGCGCTGCAACAGCAAAACGTTCAGGTAGCCGCAGGCGCCATAGGACAACGCCCTAGTCCTAAGGGCCAGGATTTTCAGTTAAATGTCAACACATTGGGCAGGCTCTCCGATGAATCCCAATTTGAAGACATAATAGTCAAGACCGGCGAAGGCGGCAGGCTTACGCGTGTCAAGGACATAGCCCGAGTAGAATTAGGGGGCAAATCATATGAC
>Ga0194044_10001583_pt1 | contig 11556 bp, 10 predicted proteins | sample JunL4417m_MetaG_FD_155460 | JGI IMG/M metagenome (GOLD analysis project Ga0194044, IMG submission 155460) | Anoxic zone freshwater microbial communities from boreal shield lake in IISD Experimental Lakes Area, Ontario, Canada - Jun2016-L442-17m | ecosystem: Environmental > Aquatic > Freshwater...
ACTATGGGTTCTAAAAGGTATAGGTTGCGAAGAGCTTGCCTTCTTCAAGAATCTGCTCCGCCGTACCACATAAGCTAGTCTTTTGGCTGCGTAATATCCTCGGACACGGCCGCTTGCTTGAATCCACGTCGTTCTTTTGGCGGCTAGTTTCAAGTCTCCTAGCGAAAAGAATTTCGACAGCTACAGTGAGCGTCAGAGTGCTAACCTGCTCGCTCGAACCACTTCAACATTGCGTGTTCTGTTTGTACGCTCCCGAGCTCTGTCGCTGATATGGAGTAGCCTACAACTTGCGTAACGAGCTTGTTTGCTTGAAAAGATTGAAATTTTATCGCGTCTGCTCCCACTTCAAACGCAGCCTCGACTATTCTCTTTCCCTTGTCGACACCGTCCTTCGTGGTTCACGCCAGCTTCAGCAATGACCAAGCAGGGCTCACCCGCGTCAGTCACTCTTGATCCAAGTTATTTTTTCATGCGCTTCGACTTAGAGCATCTGTCGATCCGTGGAATGACAATAGCCGATCATGGTGCGCTTGTTGATCAGATACTCCAGCCTCCATCAACTACAATATTTTGTCCCGTAAGATACTTAGAGGCATCAGATAACAAAAAAACCAAGACACCGGTTACGTCATCCGTACTTGCCATTCTTTTACCTAACGGGACGCTTTGTGAATATCTTTTAACAAACTTAGCTGGTTGCTTGTTAAATACCCCCCCTGGAGAGATGCAGTTGACCCTGATGTTGTATTGCCCTAAATATGAAGCAAGGTACCTTGTAAGATTTATCACGCCGCCTTTGATGACCGCATATTCTACCGGCATCGTCATAGTAGTCCCCTCATACAACTCGAATTTTGGCGCGTTGGACCCATAAATCGACCCGATGTTTACGATGTTTCCTGAACGCTGTTGAACCATAATCTTAGCGATTTCTCTAGTGGTGAGGAAATACCCACCCAAATGGGCGTTCAGATTCTCGCAAAAATCTTCAAATGTTACTTCTTCGAATTTTTTTCCGTAGTTCTTGTTTCTCGGATAAGCATTGTTAACTAATGCGTCAATACGTTCATACTTTTGCAAGACAAAATCAATGAGGTTTGACAAATCTTCCAGATTCGTTATGTCGCATTTCTCAAAATGGATCTCAGCATGGTGCGAATCATGTTCAATTCGTCTTACTAGTGCATCCCCAGTCTGCCTATTCCTACCCGTGATAATAACATTTGCACCACAATTTGCACAAGCTCGCGCAAATTCACTCCCGAGCAACCCAGTCCCACCCGTTAATACGACGGTCTTTCCTTTTAAACTGCTATTAGCGGTCATTTTGATCAAGCTGCAGATAGTTCCTTATAAAAAGTTCTAACCACTGATATATAGTTACGCCATACGAAAAACTAATCAGACAATTGGCAGAAGTTTGACTTAAAAAAGATTTTCTGCGACATCCATCATTTTGTCTTGTTCTTCTGTCAAATACTGTTATTCCTTCCTGGCAGATTAACAAAATATCGAGTTATAACATTTTTGTTGGTAGGATGGTATCCAGCAGCATTAACAACAGAATTATCGGGAATATTACTATCCATAACCGTTGTGTTAATGGACACCAAAACATTATTTCCGATCATGCAGTCTCCGATCACTGCGCTACCCCCATATATCACGACTCCACTTCCTAATGTCGGATGTGCACAGTCGTAACTACCGCCAACAGTAACACATTGGTATGTTACAAAATAGTTCCCGTAGTTGGCCCGTCCCAGTACTGTGCCAACGGGGTGTACGAACAGAAAAATATCCGGTAATTCAACCTCGTAAAAAACATCAATCCCATGTAATGCTTTATTTAGGGCATATATCCTGCTTGCCAGATCCTTATTTTGATCTGTCCGGTAGATGGTGTTTGATAAAAAATATAGAAACATCGCATATTGATCGGTATGCAAACAGTTGAAATGACTGAAATATTTATTATTTACACGCAAGAAACAATATTTTGCCCGTTGAAAAGCCGCGTCAGTATAATCGCGGAGTTCCCGAGGACTGCCATGGTTAACGTCGGGGAATAACGACTCCAGCTGTTTTGAAACGTATTTATCTAATTGCTCATTCGAAGGAGATAGATTCATTTATGAGCTCCTAACGTGAACTTTTGGAACAGTTGAGAAGCAATACGTTTAATAATACTTTTGGGCAACATAATCGCGGTTTGAAAGGATAGAGGTACAAACTTCGTTCCTGTGCCGTTTTTAAAGAATCCTGCCTTTCATTATCTATGTCGATAACTCTTTAATTGTGCAAAATAGTTCTGCGATTTCAATTCATTTTGTGTTTACAATATTATCGGCCACCTACGTTAAATGTATACCCAGCACCACAACTTAGAACTACGATATATGCTCAGGGCCTCTCATTGAACGGAACTACAGTAGCTTTTTAGAATACTTATGTCTGGTACAGTTCGAGTACGCACAAAACAGCATATCTCAAATCTCTAAAAGAAATCAGTTTCGTTTATGAACTCAAAACTTAGTTCTTTGCAAATATTTCGATGAAGGCAGTTTGAACGAAGTAAGACAGTTCTCGCATAACTTTTAAATACTCGATGCTGATTGCAGTAGCCTTTGGTTGTCGGTCTTCTCGAAGGCCATATTAGGTACAATAACAACCCAAGAAATTGGGGTCTAAGCGTATATAACCACTCCCTATGCAGCGGTCGGCGCCTTGCTTGTGACTGCGTAATCGATTCTCTTGCAAGCCATAATCCTGAAAAAGAAGACTGCTGTTGTGATGCTTGCACTGCACGGATCTACTACTAGCGAGTGCGCCTTTCTTGAGGCAAATTCAAACGCCTTGGATAAGCGACAAGATGCAAAAACTTAATGAGCCAAGCGTGCGTCACTTTTTTGAGGTCGAGAGCTCAAGTAAGAGAAGTATGTAGCAATATGCCGGATGTTTTACGTGTTTTGTTGATCGGGTACGGATCTATCGGTAAGAAACATTTGGCGAACTTAATAAAGCTCGGAACTAAGCCTTACGTCGTAACACAGTATCCTAATCACTCTAACGCTCAATTCATTCACGATATCCGTGATATTCGAGATACCCCAATTAGCCGATGCATCATTGCTTCTCCAACAGCCAGACATTTACAAGATTTGGAGAGCTGTTTTTCTTTAGTCGCTCCTCCAAGCGATGTTTTGATCGAGAAACCAATTGAGAGTTCATACTCCAAGGCAAAAAAAATACAGTCTTTATCAGAAGAGTACAACGTCAACATATATGTTGGATATAACCTCCGCTTTCTAAATGCATTTGACTTGATCAAAGAATTCATGGAGCAGCATCGACTAGAACTCCGTATAATCGAGGTTGTTGCAGGACATGACTTAAAGCAATGGCGACCCGATGCGAAATACGCCGCGAAATCATATAGCACCCATCGGGAGCAGGGGGGTGGAGTTGATCTGGATCTGTCGCACGAGATCGACTACGTTCTCTGGCTATTTGGCTGCAAATACAATACAAAGTTGATGTACAGAAACAAAATATCATCACTACCAGGCGACTCGCCAGACATTTTTAAGTTGATTCTCGATTACCATACTTTCGTTGTGGATATCACCCTCGACTATATACGGAAGACTAAGGAGAGATTCATCAAAGTGATTTGTGAAGACGGAAATTATCTATTGTACGATCTTACAAAAAACGTCTGTCAGATTAATGATGAAAACTTCCGATGTGAGGATAGTATCGCCGGCACATACGAAAAAATGCTTAAAGCGTTTTTGTCTCACCATTACAGAGATAAAACCAATCTATGTTCGATCCAACAGGGTTTGAATGTTCTAAAAGTGTTGGAGTTATAGATGTACGAGGATTTTAATGTTATTTGTACGGTGTGCGCTCGAGCCGGTTCAAGAGGGGTGCGAAACAAAAACAAAGCAATTTTAGCTGGCAAACCATTAATTCTCTATACATTGGAAACTGCGAAAGCGTGCGATTTTATTGATGATTTGATAGTGTCAAGTGATGATGAAGAGATTCGAGAAATTGCAGAGGCTGCGGGGGTTCGAGCACCGTTTCCGCGACCACCCCATTTATCGATGGATGGGACCCCTAAAATCGAAGTGATACGACACGCGGTTTCGTGGGCTGAACATCACTATAAGCGGTCTTATGATATCGTCTTAGATTTAAGCGTTGTATCTCCTCTAAGAATGGCAGACGATATAAAAGCATCAATCGACTTGTTAGTCCATCAAAATGCAGAAAATGTTTTCTCCGTTTCTCCCGCTTCTCGAAATCCGTATTACAACATGGTTGAATTGATAGATAACAAAATTAGGCTAGTAAAAGAGTCTCCAATCGAACTGTCGAGGCGACAAGATGCACCATTCGTTTATGATATGAATGATTCGATTAATGCGTGGTGGAAGCACGTGCTGTTCGAAAAGGATTCACTTTTTAACGACACTACCAAAATTCACGTGATGCCGCGTCACAGAGGCGTGGATATCGACGAGCAGTTTGATCTCTTCGTTGCAGAGATCATTCTTGAGCAGCCTGAAAGATTTAGCGAGCTTTAGTAGGTCCAAGCTTCGCTTTGAGGTCTCTACATTTTTTGAGCTTTCGTAAAGTAGCTCTTACCTAAAAAGCAGTTGATTGCGATTGATTCTAATCTCCGTTACTGTCACGTCTTGCTGGTCACCGATTATGTTGGACGCTTCACAGCTAGCGCTCCCTGAGGATTTTTCTGATCTCGTCTTCGGAAAGGCGGGTGCTGAAATTTGATGTATAGTCCGCTTTCGGACTATCGGTTTGCGCGTCACGGCTACCTAAGTCGATTACGTACAGGCCGTCCGTTTCAGTGGCGTGCTGCGCTTCATCCTCGGTCATAAGCTCTTCGTGAATCTTCTCACCGGGTCGTTTTCCAATACATTTTATGACCACGTCTTCCGGAGTGACCCCGCAGCTAGGACCGAGCTCCGCTATGACGGCTCGTACTAGATCGGTGATATTGACCGCTGGCATCTTGAGGACGAAGATTTCACCACCCCGCATGCGCATTGTTGCTCGGAGTATTAGATCGACCGCTTGTGATATGATCATGACGAATCGCGTCATCGAAGTGTCTGTTATGGTAATGCAGCGACGCTCTCTCATTTGTTTAGCAAAAAGAGGGACAACAGAACCGCTTGAGTTAAGCACATTGCCAAAACGCACACAAGAGAACGCGGTCTTCCTGCTACCTTTGTAGTAGTTTGCTGATATCGTCAAGCGTTCCGCCAGTAATTTCGTCGCACCCATTACATTTCTGGGATTCACGGCCTTGTCGGTGCTAATCAACATGACCTTATCGATTTCGTGATCAAGGGCCGCATCTATCACATTCTGCGTGCCGTTGACATTAGTCTGCACCGCTTCAAAAGCGTTGTACTCGCATAGTGGCACATGTTTTAAAGCAGCTGCGTGAAAAAGTATGTCGACGCCTTCAACAGCTCTATTGACCCTATGTTTGCTTCTCAAATCGCCGATGAGGACGCGGATCTTATTTGACAGTAAGTCTTGCTGAAGCTCATAAAGACCAGCCTCATTGTTGTCAAAGATCCGAATAACTCGTGGGTCAAATTCGAAGAGGCGCCTCACCAGATTGCTGCCGATAGAACCGCAGCCTCCGGTGACAAGGATGGTCTTGTCTTTATAAAAAGCGTCTAGCTCAGTCATCATCTCCCCGCAAATCGTAGAAACGTTTGATCTCATCCACCATAAAGTCGATATCTTCGTTTCCGAGAGAGGGATACATTGGCAAAGTGATAACGCGCTGTGCCACTTCCTCGGTGATCGGAAGCGTGTCGGCGTACTTAAGGATATGCCTATAGAAGTGTGTTAAGTGAACGGGTTCGAAATACACCTTCGATGCGATGCCTTTGCCCGCCAAAAAACGCATCAAGTCGTCTCTTTGCGGCGCTTCGACGGTGTACATTTGGTAAACGTGATCGTAACCGCTCGGCGGGTTCGGTGGAATAACGGCAGACACATCGCTTTGCAGCTTAGCAGTGAGCAAAGCTGCTTTCTCTCGCCGCATGGCAATCAACTTATCGACTTTCTCGAGTTGGGCGATTCCAAGCGCTGCTACGATGTTCGACATTCTAAAGTTGTGCCCGAGCGTCACGTAGTCCATACGCTCATTCGAACAGAAGTAATTATCATGCTCAACCCTTCCATGTGACCGAATGAGCTTGAGCTGCTCATAGATGGATGGCGAGTTCGTGACTACCGCGCCGCCTTCACCTGTCGTAATAACTTTGTTTTGACAGAAGCTCAAGATGGCGGCGACGCCAAATGTTCCCACAGGCTGTCCGTCCACGGTGGCGCCAAGCGTTTCCGCTGCGTCTTCAATGAGTAACAAGCCGTTGTCATCTGCGACCTCTTTTAGTTCCCGTATTCTGCAGGGGCAACCTCCGTAGTGGACGGGTACGATAGCCTTCGTCCTTGACGTAATTTTTTCCTGTACATCACCAGCGGCAAGCCCGTATGTGTCTTCCTCAATGTCGGCAAAGATTGGACGTGCTCTGACAAAAAGTGGAGCATTAGCTGTGGATATGAATGTGAAAGATGGCACAATCACCTCGTCGCCTTCGCCAACGCCGTGAGCCAAGAGCGCCGCGTGCAGTCCTGACGTCCCTGAATTGAATGTGACAGAGAATCGATTGCCGGTGTAGCGCGCTAGCGCTTGCTCAAATTCTTCAACCTCGGCCCCGATTGCCCAGTTGCGTCCCGATGTAATGGCTTCAGTCACGCGCTGAACGTCTGCATCGTCCCAGTAGATCGCGAATAGCGGGACGCGCTCTGTCATCTGTATCACCCGTCCGCCATCTCGTCGACTGTCAGGTCCCGTATGATTCGCACCGGAACGCCGTAGGCAAGCACGCCATCCGGTATGTCACGATTCACAAAGCTAAATGCTCCAACAATCGAATTCCGTCCGATAGTGACACCAGGCATGATGACCGAATGGCTGCCGATCTTACAGTTTTGTTTCAGCACGACTCTTCCGCTCTTGTTGTCAATGGTCGAGATCGAGTAAACGGCGCAATGCGAACCGATTTGCACGTGATCCTCAAAAATAACCCCTTTTTTCGCGTTAATGTAGGTAAAGGCTCCGATATCGGTCTGGTTCCCGAGCTCAAACCCCGATTTCCATCGAACGATCCAGTTGTAGACTGTTGGCTTTCCCTCCTTGATCTCAGGGGGTTCCCAGCGTTCAAACCTCGCCATTCTCCGCTCTCACGCGTCAGTACGTCATATGCTTTTGGAGCAGTCTCGCGTCAATTTCGACTTCGCGCAAGACTCCTGCGATTCGTACGCTTGCTGTTCCGTCGCCGTATGGATTTTTGCATTGGTCTACTATTCCTCTAAACATCGCGTCTTCAAGTGCAGTTTTGGTAGCAGCAATGATCTGACTTGTATCGTAGTCAACGTTAATAATGTTGCTCGCGCACTCGCGTCCTTGCTGTCTTGTCCCAATGTTCACCGCAGGGAGATGAAAGAGCGGTGACTCGATTATACCGCTACTCGAATTCCCTACAAGCACGCCCGCAACGTTCATTAGACTGAGGTAGTGCGAACGCGACATGGTTTCGAATGCTCGTAAAAACGCAAGCGAGCGATATTTTTCCAGCACGCGGATCATCGCCCTGCCGCCGGCATCGGCATTGGGAAAGATCACGATGGTTTGGTGCTTGAGCTGGACAATTGCGTCGAGCGTGGCCCGCATTTGTAGGGATGCGTCATCTACTTCACCAGATATGGGGTGCTGAACCACCAGTATGATGGGTTTCGACAGATCTAAGTCATATAAGCGGGCAATTTCATTAGGATCGATAAATCGCTCGTTGCGGATCGCGTCAATCGCCGGCGAGCCAACACAGTGTATTCGCCACGCCTCCTCACCCATTTTAATGATCCTTTCGGCGCTCTTTTGAGTGGCTGGAAAATGAATGTGCGCCAATTTCGTGATTGCATGTCGGACGTGCTCATCGACAGTAGAGCTCACGTCGCCGCCATGTACGTGAGCAATTGGCACACCGAGATATGTCGCTGCCACAGCACCTGCTAGCATTTCAGCGCGGTCTCCCAAGAGGAGTACGACATCCGCATTCGTCTCTTTGATGGTGTGTGTAAGCCTTTTGACGAACGCGCCAACAAAAAGAGCGGCTGATTCCCGCCCATCTGTCGAATAATCGGCGTTGACGACGTGAACGTTTGGGTGATCGGCTTTGACTTCTTCAACAGTCATCCCAAACTCCGGCATTACGTGCATGCCACTCGCGACGATCTCCAGCGCTAGAGTGGGGGTGCTTTCAATTACGTCGAGCGTTTGATTCATCAATCCGTAGTCCGCTCGAGTTCCGGTCACGTAAAGTATCGTTCTCACTCGACCATTTGCCATGTCACTGCGGTTCCCTTCTTGATGTTACGCCTCGCTTTCTTCCCGATCAAGCACTCGAGATCCTTAGGCGTTATCCCGAGCGCATCGCCAGCGCGTTTGGGACCGATCATTTCCTCTCGTATGGCGGTTCCTGGGGCGATGTCGGTTTCAGCCACCAGCGTCTGTCTTACGAACGCCCTCATGCGCACTTCACTCTCCGTGGGGAGCTTTACCCCGTCACCGAGGGCCCTCTCGACGATCCTAATGGAATTGACCATCTGCTGGAGTTCGCGAGGCTCCAATGACGCTTGCTGATCGGGACCCGGGAGCGATCTGCTGAGAGTGATGTGTTTTTCGATAACATTCGCACCCAAAGCGACCGCTGCGATTGGCACGGCGATCCCGGCGGTATGATCAGAGAACCCGACAGGTACATTAAACGCTCGTTTTAACGTAGCAATCACCCTCAAGTTCGCATGCTCAGCAAGGGCGGGATATTCTGACACGCAGTGAAGGAGGATTAGGTCACGTACATTATGGCTCCTCAGCTCGTGGACAACCTCCCACACCTCGTCTAATGAGCACATTCCCGTTGACAGTATGATGGGTTTCTTCTGTTCTACGACGCGCAAGAGGAGCGGTCGGTTCGTTATCTCTCCTGATCCAATCTTGTACGCCGTAACGCCAAGTTCTCTGAGCAGATCGACACTGGCTAAATCGAATGGCGATGAAAGAAAGATGATTCCCACCTCGTTTGCATAGTGATGCAACTCTTTGAAGTCGCCTGAAGTAAGTTCTAGCGCTCTTAACATCGAACGCTGCAAGCCATCGCCAGTAGTTTCTTGTTGATAAGTGGCCTTTGGTGCTTGAGGTGTCGTCATCGCGACGGCTCGAAATGTTTGGAACTTGATGGCGTCCGCTGCTGCGTTCACAGCTACGTCGACAAGCTTCTTCGCGAGCTCGACGCTCCCGTTATGATTAACGCCTGCCTCGGCGATAATGAAACACTGCTCGCCATCTCCGATCGCCTTGTCGTCCACTTTTACCGTTTGCAACGAACTACCCCACAGCGTATTGCCCGATCGTGTCAGCCGCAAAGACCTCGCGATGGCACGCTTCAACGCTTGCGGCCAATCCCAGTTTTACGCAAGCTCTTCCTCCACGCACACCAAAGCGCGGCGTGCTGGAGAGCCACTTCACTTCTTTCAAATCAGCCCTATATGAAGTCATGTATCCGCACGAGGCTTCGTTGCGCGTGAAAGCGCAACGTCACAAAGAAGCGCAGCCGCGCACGCGCGGGCGAACGATCAACCCTTTTTAGCGCCTTCAAGTGCCTGTGTTTGCCCGTGCGGCAATAACGCTCGCAACTCGCACCGCTGCAAGCCCGTCTTGTAGATAGGCGTGTTCATAGACGTAACGCTTCCTCGCCTCTGCAAGGCCGGCGCGTATCTTGCCGTCAAACAGCACCGCCGCGATTGACGAGGCAAGTTCTTTTTCGCTATAAACGCCGACTGCGGCGCCATATTGCACATAATCCAATGCGTCTTTCTTGCTGGTCGCGTCATCACCTTCGAAGATGATGACGGGCAATCCAAACAACATGGCTTCCAATCCGATCGTTGAACGGCCTGTGAGCAGAGCGTCGCATGCTGTGAGCACGGTTGCTAAATCGACCTCATCCTTTATGACGGGTATCCGAACGTTGGTTATCTTAGACAAGAGAGAACGATAACCAGCTACCCCTGTCTCTCTCGGATGTAGTTTTATGAGTGGCTGCCCCGCACTCCCTATTACTGCTTTAACGACGAGCTCAAGAAAACGCGCTCGTTGGGCCGACGTCCACAAACCGATTTCCACAAACGGCTGTGTCGCCACCACAACGACCGGTGTTCCCTTGTCGAGCCCCAAAAGCTCCATTACTGAGTTTTTGTCTTTCTGTGCGTCTATATCGACTAATGAATCATAGCGCGGCTGCCCGGTGACGACTACTGCGTCTTCCGGGATGCCGCTCTTCAGAAAAAGCACTTTGCTCGCCGGTCCTGCTGCGCACGCAACGTCCCACAGCCGGTCGATCGACCGACTCGAGACGAACTTTCTGGTCCAGATTCTCGCCGCGCCTGCTAGGCATCCCGACGCAAAGTATCGCGCTGCGTAGGTAAAAATATCTGCCTTCGCATGCGCGGCAATGAACTTAAGCCCAGTGATCTTTTCCCGCTCAGCGCTTAGGGCGCCGTGCGGAACGTACACCGAAGCGATTCCAAGTTTTCTTGCCGCAAGCAAGAACAGGGCGCCTATAAAAGATGCATCGTGTGCTGTAAGAATAAGGGAGATGCGATTCTCCGTTAGAAATTTCCTCACATCGAACGGAACCGATCCGATAGGTATCTTGGAGATCTCGCAATTGCGCACGTCATCGAGCAGCTCGAGTACGTCATACTGCGGATCGACAACCACCGTTACCGTGCACTCTTTTGGAAGTTCTTTCAATACAGGCACGAGTGTCTCTAACTCGACGCGTGTATAACAAGGAATTAAGACGTGCAAGCCTTCACCTTTTAGACTACCTGCTCTCGAACGAGACCGTTATGCATCTCCTCAAGTCTCCAACGCTTCTCTACAGCAAATATATCTGTTTACGCCATTCATAAAGCTGTTTGTTGTTACAACGTTCTAGAGACGCACGTTTCTGATTCTTGATGTACCGTGCTTGAGATAGATGCCTAGCAGCGCCTCAACGCACGTGCGTCCAAGCCGCTCAAACGAGAACAAAAGCAAACGGACATATAATAAAGGGCAACATTGAGCTTCACTACGGGTTTTTCAGATGAGAACGAGGACGGTATATCACTTACTGCCGATATTGTTGATTCTCTTACTCTTGCTTGGGTCTCTCCCTGCGTCTAACGCACAGGTGACGACGGGGGCGCACGCCAAGCGGGTGATGTTCCGAGATGATGATGTTACACCTATGTCGTTGGACGCGCTCAAAGCGGTGAACCAGGTGCATATTGACGAGGGTGTGCCCGTGACGCTCGGCGTGATACCAGCTCGATCGTTTCCGGTGCAAACCCAATGTGGTAACTACGTGAACAACAGCTCATCTGAGATGTTTGTCG
>Ga0194044_10001589_pt1 | contig 11520 bp, 3 predicted proteins | sample JunL4417m_MetaG_FD_155460 | JGI IMG/M metagenome (GOLD analysis project Ga0194044, IMG submission 155460) | Anoxic zone freshwater microbial communities from boreal shield lake in IISD Experimental Lakes Area, Ontario, Canada - Jun2016-L442-17m | ecosystem: Environmental > Aquatic > Freshwater >...
TTCCATGCCGCTCCTGACGGAGCTTGCGGAGACCGTTGTTGGTTGCGGTTCCTATAAACATGCCGCTCCTACGGAGCTGGTGGTGTCCTGGCGATCCGTCTCAGTGTCCGAGCGCCAATGGAACAAAGTGTTTGGTGTGCTCAAAGTGCAAGACACGACACCCGTAGTTAATCATCGTCCGCCTTCGGTTCGTTGGCGAGAACCAAGCCGAGCTGTTTCAAGCCTTTGCCGTGGCCGCCGACGAATTCGGACGGGTAGGGGGCATCACCTTTGACAGTGAACCAGATGTAGCGATTGAAGGTATCTTCGTTGATGCGGTCGGGTTTGGTGAAGTCCATTTTCTGGAGTTTCCTGGCCCAGTGTTTTTGTTTGGGTGATGTAGTGGTTTTGCCCCCGATGCCCGAGGCGAGGTCCACATTGTTTGGCAATGCGGTGTAGGCGGTGAAATCGGGGGTGTTGGTGAAGCAATCGAACATTAGCGGGGCCATGGCGTCCTGCTGGTTCATCGGGGGGAGACCCATGATTTGTTCCATGGTATGCAAGACCCCGGCTTGGTTATAGAACGTGCTGACGACCTGCCCGCGTTTAGTGTAAGGGCTGATCACCAGACACAAGGAACGATGCGCATCCACATGGTCGTAACCACTTTGCGGATCATCCTCGATGACAAAGATCACTGTGTTGGCGCCGAAGGCGCTTCGGGTGATGGCTTCGACCACGCGACCCAGCGCCAGGTCATTGTCCGCGACCTGTGCCTGGGGGCTGGGCGGCCCGCCGGTGTGGTCGTCTGGCAAATAGAGCAGGTGGAAAGTGGCCCAGACTCCTTTGGCCTGGGCGGCAATCAGTTCCTGGATGAAGCCATCGGCTCGAACGACATCCGGGATGCCCATGTTCCAGCCCGGCACGTTGGTTGAGCTGTAGGGCCGCAGGGAGGCGACGCCGATGTTTTGGGCATAATGAATGGCGTGGGTTCCGTTGGTGAAGTCAGTGTAGATTTGCAGCCAGGTGGCGTTGCTGGGCACGGGCGAGGCATAATCGAACTCGCCATAATTCCGGAACGTCAGACCATGCTGCAGGACGTTATTCCAAATGAACCCGGTCGAGGAATAGGTCAACGCATCGTCGCCAAAGGTGTAGCTGCGGGTGAACCCGCCAAACGATTTCTCGAGGTGGTCGGTATCATTGCCTTCGGTGCTCCAGGAATGGCCGTCGGAGGAGTTGACTCCATTGCAGTAATAGTTGTCGAGCAGGACATATTGCAGCGCCAGCGCATGATGATTGGGGGAGACCCATTGCGGATAAATGCACAGGCTTGGGTTGCCGTTTCCCTGGGCGATGTCGCCGAAGACCTGATCGTAGGTCTTATTCTCTTTGAGGATGTAAACCACGTGCTGGAACACCGAAGGCTCGCCTGCGCGCCGTGGCACCGGCACCGGCGCCTGGGCGGGCAGGGGCGGCTGTTGGGCTTGCTTGATTTGCGGGATGCGCCCGTTTTCATAAACCTGGGCGGTGTATTTGCTCAGCGGCTCGGAGGCTGGGATTGGAATCTTATTTGCGGTACCGAGGAAAGCCGTGATTTGCCACGAGGTTGTGGCGGGCTGGCCATAACGGCTGCCAAGGCCTTTGACGTTGGCGACGTACAAGTAGTTGCTGTCCGCCACGACTGCGCCCGGATACCAATCAGTCGGAAGAAAGCCCTGCACCAGGCCGTTGGTATGCTGTTCGTTGGCCAGTTCGACTACCGCGATGGCATTGATGCCGCCGCTGGTTACAAACAGACTCTTGCCATCCCGGCTCAGCGCCAGACCATCGGCCGCGCTCCCATACGGGAAGGCCGGATCGGGTCGCACCAGGATGGTTTCCTTCACCGCTCTCGACCGGGTGTCGATCACGGTCACTGTATCCGAATTGGCGTTGGCCACGTAGAGGGTGTTTCCGTCCGAGGTTAGTGCGAGGGCGGACGGATGCAAACCGGTGGGCACCTCCGCCGTTTCGAGTCCTGTCGTCAGGTTTACAAAGGAGACGGCTCCGCTGGCGCCAATCCCGCGACTATCGATCACCACCGACGTGCCGGCCGAGGTGGCCGTCAGATCGCCGCCCACCGGGAATCGGCCGCCCCAGTCGGAAACATACGCGGTGTTTCCGTCGGGCGAAAGCGCCACGTCCCAGGGTGCCACGCCCAGATGGACCTGGCGGCTGATGGTCGCGCTGACAAGGTCCACCACCGCCAGAGTGTTAAGAATGGAGAGGCAGACGAAGGCTTTGCTGCCATCGGCCGAGATCGCAATGCCACAGGGATCTGAGCCGCTGCCCAAGGGGATGGTCCGATAGAACGATACGGCACCGTTTGTGCCGACCGCCCAATCATACAACTCATTGACCGAACCGGTGACATAAACGTGTGATCCATCCGGCTGCATGGCGATGCCGTGCATCGAGGCTCCGCTCGCCGGATAGCTCAAGGTTTGGCGCAACGTCCAGGACGCGGCATCCAGCACCAGCAAATTGCCCATGTTCTTGATGAACACCGTCTTGCCGTCGGGCGAAAGCACCAGGTCCACTGGCCGGCCACCAAACTCGATCGTCTGGCCTGCGGCACGAAGGATTTGCTTGGAAGGCAGCGATTGTTGCCTGTTGGGCAGTTGGCCCACCTGAATGTCGGGCTGGATCTCCATCACTCGATAGAAAGCGGTTGCCGCACTGGCAGGCGCGCTGAGCGTTCGGTTGGTGGTCATAGGGCTGATGCTTTGCCAGATTGGGTTGCTAACGCTGCCCGTCGTCTGGACTTGAAACTGGCCATCGGGTCCACTCCAACCCAAGTTGATGATCGAGGAAGCCTGCGCAATGCTATTCAGCCGGAGGGCGGCATTCCCGGGCGGCAGCTTGCTGGCGCTGGGCCCGGCCAGCGCCGCGAGCGCATCCGGCGCCAACCAACCGTTCACGAACTGGATGCTGCTGACGAAGCCCGGTTGCGTATATCCACCATTGCTTAGCCCGGTCGTAAAGAGCAAGGCGGTTGGGCCCAGCGCATAACGGCCGTCAATGCCTCCCGACAGGGATTGACTGCCCACTTTCACGCCGTTCACATATTTGGCGAGCTGCTGGCCCGGTGAACCGGCCAAATCGACGGCAAAAGCAATCCGATACCACGTATCCGGCGCGAGCGATCCGTTGAACAGGCCTTCGGTGCCGATGCCGTTGGCGTCAGGCGACGACGTTGCATTGCCTACATAAAACTCCGCGTCGTCGCCAATGTGGTTGAACGGATCGGTCTGAAACAAAGCCCGCCACTGGCCGCTGCTTGCGGCCGGAAACATCACATCCATGATCAGCGTGTACTGATTGACAAAATGCCCGCCGCCATTCGGCTTGGCGCCGTGGCGCACACAAAAACCTTCGTTGACGGAGTTGCTGCCAAAGCCCATGACTCTGGCCGTCTGACCGCTGATGTTCATCACGGGAAAAGTCGTCAGCGCCGATGTATCTCCGTAATACTCCAGGTCCGTTCCGACCGTTGCCCGCAGATCGCCCCGTTGGAAGTCCCACTGGCCAGTGATCACCGGTTGATAAACCGTCAACACCGCGCCGCTGCTGCGGACAGCGCCTGCCCCGTCGCTGATGACCACGGTATAGACACCCTGGCTGGACACGCTGACGGGCGATAGCACGAGCGAGGCGCTCGTTGCCCCCGCGATGTTGACGCCGTTGAATTGCCATTGGTAAGTCAACAGACCCGATCCGGTGGCGGCCACGGTGAAAACAGCGGTTAACCCGGCGGACACGGTTAGATCGGTCGGCTGGTTGGTGATCACGGGCGCAACGCCCGGCAGAGCCGCCGTCAACGGTTGGTGGTTCAGGCCGGCGCCGTAGATACCGGTTATTTCCTGCGGCGTCAGCACCCGGCTCCAAATACCCAGATCATCAATATTCCCGGCGCCGGCGTAGGTGCCATTGCCACTGGAACCGATCAGCGTATTGAAGCGGGCGTTAAGTGAAGCGGTGCCCGAAGGGCTGATGTCGCTGGTGTTTGCCCTGGCACCGTCGATGTAGCTGGCCACCTGGTTGGCGGCGCGATTGAACGTCACTGTCACGAGGTGCCAGCTTCCGTCCGAGAACGGCGGGTTCAACTCCACATCCCGCCGCGTGCCACCGACCGCATTGTAGTTGAGATTCTTCGGATCGAGGCTGGAGATGACCCAGCCGACGTTAGCGCCCGAGGTCCAGTCCTTGTTGCCCATGAGGGCGCCGTCGCTGCTATTGGTGGTTCTTTCCCACAAGGAGACACTGAAGCTATTGGAGTACACCCACTCCAGACTTCCTAATGTGATGGCCCAATCATCGGGCTGGCCGGCGGTGGCGGTGTTGGCGAAGGCAGCGGCGGAACCGATCATACCAGTCAGATACCGCGGACCAGAGACCGCCCCGCCGGTGTAGAGCGAGCCATTGTTGGTTGTGCCCGCCTGTGCGTAAATGTTGTTGTCGAAGTTCAAATAGACAACCAGGCCGGTCGTCACACTGGTCGCCTGGCCATGCGGAACCACTGTGAGTGTCGCCACTGCGCTCGTGGTGGCCCCGCAGGTATTCGTCACCACCACGCTGTATTGAGCCGTGTCGTTGGTGGTCGCCGTCGCAATGGCGTAGCAAGCAGCAGTCGCGTCGGCGAGGTTGACGCCGTTTCTTCGCCACTGATAAGCCAGCGGCCTGAGGCCAGCGGCGACCACGCTAAACCGGGCCGCATCGCCCTGGTTGACGATCAGGCCCTGCGGCTGGCTCACAATCACGGGAGGGCTGGTCGTGGAAACAACGGTAATCGAGCCGTTCACGACAAGATTCGAGGTGTCCCAGTCAAGGCTGCCCGATAGTGGCGGCAGGGCCAGGTTGGTGAATGCGCCGCTGTAGCTGTTGGCTGCGAACAAGGTAAAACTGTCGCCTGCCGCGAGGGAGCCAGCGCCAAGGTTCGTCGCCAGGAGCGACCCGCCGTAACTGAGGGTGGTGAGGCCCGCCACCTGGTCGTTCGACAAAATGACGCCTGTCCTGCTCAGTTCCATCACAGTGGCACCGGCCAGGCTCAATGAGTTATTTATCGTCAATACACCTGCGCCGCTTGCGCCCGGCGCCAGCCTGCCGCCGTTCAGAACCGTAACCGCGCCGTCGAGCTCGCCCGCACCCGTCAGTGTCGCGCCGTTCTGCACCGTGACGGCGCCGGTGTTCAGCCGGCCATCCACCTGGAGTGTGCCTCCCGAAACCAAGGTCGTTCCTGAGTAGGAGCTGACACCCGAGAGGCGCAGGAGGGCGGGGCCGGTCTTGAGAAGATTCAACGGCCCGGTGGCGCCGCTGCCCGCGCCCGGATATTCGGCGCAAGCATCGGTGAGGGTGCCACTGAAGGTCTTGTCATTGTTCTGGATGACGGTCAAGGTAACCGGCCCGAGGGAGAGACTTGCGCCGCTTTGCAGGTTGCCATTGGCGATCAGCGCGTTCCCGACGCCCGGCGATGAGAGGTCCGAGACGCAAGCATTGTTGCCGTAAAGGAAAAGGCGGGAGTTGATGCCGGGCGCGGCGTTGAAGGTCAGGACGTTGCTGCGGGTTAAGGCGTTTCCATTGCCGAGGTACACGGAGCCGCGCTGGATTTCGATCGGTCCGGTGAAGCTGTTGCTTGCGTTGAGCGCGAACGGCACTTCCATCGGGTCGGAGCCTGTCCAGTTGTTCTGCGCGATGAAAGTAAGGCCGCCCGCTCCGGAGATGCAACCTGCAAACTGGCAGTCGGCGCTGGTCAGGCCGTATTTGCCCACCCCGTTATGGCCGGTGTTTCCGAAGACGTAGCGCTGGGCACTGCCAAGGTCCAGGCTCGCTGCCAGGCGCGCGCCCCAGCAGGCGTTGCCGCTATGGTTCGGGCCGAAGCAGAGGTCCGGGGAGGTGCTGCTGTTGGTGGTTGCGGTGAGGCGCAAGGTTCCGACACCCGACACGTCGATGGCCGTCGCTGACGTATTCACGGCGAGGTTCAGCGTCCCGGCTGACTCGACTGTCACGCTGGAGCTTGAGATGTTGAGGGGACTGGCGGCCGAGAACGTCACTGGTCCAAATCCAAGCGTGCCCGCGCTGGCTGTCGTTGTGCCCGTGTAGGTATTGGCGCCGCCGAGCACCAGCTTGCCTTGGCCGGACTTGGTCAACCCGGAGGTGCCGGCGATCGATGTGTTGACGGTGGTGGTCGCGCTGAGCACGGTGATGGTCGGGTTGGCGCCGGCCAGGGTGAGGGTGCCGGTGTTGCCGGCATTGACGGACCAATTATGTTTGGTGGCGTTCTGGTCGTCGAAACCAAGATTGCCAATCGTGCGGGGCGCGTCGAGCGTCACGGTGAGGTCCGCGGACAGATTGAGCGCAGTGAAATTGGCAGTGCTGCCCGAGCCGTCGGCGATGACGCCCGCATTCCAATTGCCGGCATTGGTCCAACTGCCACCGCTGCGGTTGGTCCATGTGCCACTGGCAGCACCGGAGGCCAGGGCCCAGCCCCAGCAGACAAGAGCCGCCAGGCAAGCTAGCGCGCGATTCATTCAGGATTAATGCCGCAGGCGGAAGAACTGAGTTCCTGTTCCGACGGGAACCGTCACCACCGTGTTTCCGCCAATCACGCTCGCGTTGGCGCCAACGGGTGTCCACGCCCCGGACGACAGGTTGGTACTGGATTGGAGAGCGTAGCCGTAAGCCCAACCGGGGTAGGTCAGCGTCAGATGGCTTCCGGCGGGCGCTGCCGAGAGCGTCGGCGCGCCAAAGGCCGCCTGCGGGATGCCCTTGTGGGCCAGGCCGCCCTGGTAAATCCCGACCACTTCCGCCTGGCTGAGCGGCCGCACCCACATCGCCAGGTCATCCACCGCACCGAAGGCGCTCTCGTTGCCGGGGCCGCTGCTGCCAATGAGCGTGGTCATAATGTCTGTTGGGGTCAACGACTCCTGCCCCGTGTTGCCCAGCGCCGCCACTGCGGTCATTGCTCCGTCAACATAGCAGTAAACCACGTTGGCGTTGCGGTAGAAGACGGCCACCAGATGGTGCCACGTGTCATCCGCCCAGTTAAAGTTGCCGATGTCATTGCGCGCAGCGCCGACGGCGCGGTAGTTCAGCCAGTCGGTGTAATACTCGCTGATACACCAGCCGTAATTTGCGCCGGAGTACCAGTTTTTATTGCCCAGCAGCGCCCCGTAGGTATCCGTCGTCTTGACCCAGATCGAGAAGCTCCAGTTGTTGGTGTAGATCCATTCGATGTCGCCGAGGGAAACTGCCCAATCGCTCACGATGGCGGAATCGCTGTCGTTATTGTTGAAACTGGCCGCGTAGTTGCCGACGATGCCAGCGGTGTATTTCTCGGTCGGGTCGTTACCAATCGCCGTGCCACTGGTGGTGGTGCCGGCCTGCGCCACAATATTCGACTCGAAGTTCAAATACACCACCAGGTTGTTCGTGATGGCAGTCGCCCCCGGCGTCACGGCCAGGATAGCCGGCGGGCTGCTGGTAATGGCCCCGTAGAGATTGGTGATGACGACGGTGAACCCCGAGCCGGCATCGCCGATTGCTGCAGGTATTACCAGGGTTGCGTTGGTTTGTCCGACGAGATCCGTCCCATTCCGACGCCATTGATAGGCGAGCGGGGCTGTTCCAAGGGCGTTGACGGAGAAACTGGTGAACAAGCCTTCCGCGCGGGTTTCGGCCACAGGCGGGTTGAGTATCGAGGGCTTAATCCCCCCGGTGATGGCGGTCGTCAATGGCCGATGATTTTGTCCCTGCACAAAAATGGCGAGGATTTCCTGGGCGCTCAAAGGCCGCTGCCACATCCCGATGTCATCCACCGCGCCGTAGGCACTTTCGCTGCCGTTGCCGCTGCTGCCGACCAACGTCGTCATGATGGCGGTGGGCGTCAAGGATTCCAAGCCGGTGGTGCCCAAGGTATTGGTGGTGCTGGTTGCGACGCCATCCACATAAGTCACGACCCGGTTGGCATCGCGGTCGAAGGTGGCGGCGACATGGTGCCAGGCGCCATCGGCCCAGGGGTAGTTTCCGATGTCGTGGCGAGCCGCGCCCACGGCGGTATAGTTGAGCCAATTGGGCCGGTATTGGCTGATCACCCAGCCGATATTACCGCCAGAATTCCAATCCTTGTTGCCCAACACGCTGCCATAGGTATCGGTGGTGTTCACCCAGATGGCGAAGCTAAAGCTCGTGTTGTAGAGCCACTCAATGTCGCCGAGCGAGACCGCCCAATCACTCGGGGGCGCGGAGGCATAGGGATCGTTGTTGAAACTGGCGGCGGAACCGATGATACCGTTGGTGTAGGTGGGGACACCCACATTACCCACGGGGGCGCCACCATTGGTCGTGCCGCCCTGGGCGGCGATATTGCTGTCGAAGTTCAGATAGACGGCCAAGCCGCTGCTAATCCCAGTAATCGGAGTAACGGTCAGAATCGCGGGCGGGCTGCTGGTGACCGAACCGTAACGGTTGGTAATCACCACGGTATAATTGCCGGCATTGTTCGTGGACGCCGGATAATAGAGCAAGCTATTGCTGGTGGCTCCGGCGAGCGCCGTGCCATTCCGGCGCCACTGGTAAGAAATGGGCGTGGAACCGGTCGCGGCCACGGACATGCCCGCCTTCTGGCCTTCAAACACGGTCATGCCTTGCGGCGACGCGGTGATTAAGGGGCGCACCGCTGTGCCGGCGACGGCGGTAGTCAGCGGTTGGCCGTTCAAGCCCTGCGCATAAATGGCGAGAACTTCATCCGCCGTGAGCGATCTTGCCCAGATTCCGAGGTCATCGATGGCGCCAGCCCCGCTATAGGCCTGGTTGCCGCTGCTGCCGACCAGTGTCGCGTTGGGGGTAAAGGTGGTGGGCGTCAGCGATTCCCAGCCCGTCAGGGCTAGAGTGGCGGAGGAGGTTGGATTACCATCGACATACACATAGGTTGTATTGGCATCGCGATTAAAAACGCAGACCAGATGGCGCCACTGGCCGACTCGGACATTGGAGCCGCCGATGTCTTGGCGCGAGCCGGGAGGGGCACAGTAATTGAGTTCAACACTGTTGTAGGGCGCGAAGACCCAGCCAACATTCGCGCCGGAAGTCCAATCCTTATTGCCGAGCAGACCGCCATCCAGGTTATTGGTGAGATTGACCCAGAGCGAGAAGCTCCAATTGTTCGTGTAGATCCACTCGATGTCACCCAGCGAGACCGCCCAATCGCTTGACCAACCAGCGGGAGAACTGCCGTCGTTGTTAAAGGTTGCGCCGCTGCCGATTTGGCCGGGGATATACTTCTCGGTTGGGTCATTGCCGATGGCGGTGCCGCTGTTGGTTGTGCCGGCCTGCGCGACGATATTGTTATCGAAGTTCAAATAGACGGCCATGCCGGCAGTGATCTGGGCTGCCGAAAGAACCGTCAGGGCCGCCGGGGCGCTGGTGATGCTGCCAATGCCGTCGTTGGCCACCACGGTGTAGCTGGCCGTGCGGTTGGTCGTGAGGTTGCTGAGGAGGAAGCTGCGGCCGGTCGCGCCTGACAGGATGCTGCCGTTTGTGTACCATTGATACGTCACCGGCCCACGGTCATCCGCCAGCAGACAGGTGAGCAAGAAACTGTCTCCCGCATAGCGTCTGCCGCCTTGAGGTTGCCGGGAGAAAACAGGTGTCAACGACCCGTTAACACTGAGGCCGCTGGTGCCCTTGACATAGGCCGCCGCGACTTCTTCCGCGGTGAGCACGCGGCCCCAGATGGCCGACTCGTCGAGGTCGCCGTTAAAGGCGGTCCCGCCGCTGATACCATGGTCATAAGTGAGCGTGGCATCCTCACCCAAAGCGAGAATGTTGTTGGTGATCCATGTGCCCAGGGCTGGCCGGATGCTCTTGCCGTTATTGGCTGAGATGCTGGTGCTGCCCACCAGCACGCCGTCCCGGTAGAAGGTGGCGTTGCCGCTCCGCTGGCAGGTCACGACCCATTGATGCCAGACGCCTTCGAAGAGGGTGATGTTGGTATAGTAATCAGGCCGGAAGTCCACACGCGTGCCGCCTGGCGTGGCGTCGAGGTTCCACCAGAGACCGTTGGGATTGCCCGACGCGGAGTTCTTGGCCAGAACCCAGCCAACGTTCGCGCCGCTGTCCCAATCCTTGTTGGCGGCGAGGGCAAGATCACTCTGCGGCTGACCATTCTGAGCCGTGGCAATGTCGGCGGCGCGTTCCCAAATCTGGAAAGAAAAGTCGTTCGTGGCGGGGGTCGGGTCGCTGTACCAAACAGCTTGTTTGGGGTTGGCGCTGTCATTCTGCAACTGCAAATAGCCTCCGCCTCCAACTCCGCCGGAGGCGGGAGTTGTTGCAGTGCTCAGCAAGTGCCCGGGCAACCCGCCGGCGACATCGTTGATCGAGCCACCGGTAAACGGGGCGTAGAAGATGAGGTTATTGGTTAGAGTTTGGGCGGTTAGCCCGAAACCCGCGGTGAGCAGGGCGGCCAGGACCGTATGCCGGAGCAGTTTGATGGACGGGCTTGTTTTCATAAGCATTTCAGACGGTTAGTAATTTCGCAATTGAAGTACCTCATAACTAATGTTTGGATTGGCGGCAAGGGTTATTTGCAGGCTTGGTTTGCGGGCAACTGGAGGCCGCTTGGCAGGTTCTGGGTTCATCGACGAGAGGTTTTTCTTCGGCGCCTCATTTTTCACCCTTTTTGTTTATTTCGCGTTCGTCCAAGATGCCTGTATGACGCAAGAAAACACCAATTTGATCGATCTGCGCAGCGACACTGTTACCAAGCCAACCTTGGCCATGAGGGAGGCAATGGCGCGAGCCGAGGTGGGCCTACTGTCAGCGTCTGCTTTTCCAAGGGCCTCGGAGCCCCCGTTGGTTCCGCCCTGGCGGGCCCCAAGAGTTTCATCCAAGGCGTTCGGCGATTTCGAAAGATGTTCGGTGGCGGAATGCGGCAAGCGGGGATTATTGCGGCTGGCGCGTTGTTCGCCTTGCGCAACCATCGTGCCCGATTGGCCGAGGATCACGCCAACGCTAAAGCGCTCGCCTTCGGACTGGCAGGTGTGGAGGGACTGGAAACAAATCCCGCCGAAGTGGAAACCAACATGGTGCGAATCCGAGTCCGGCCCATCCCGGCCCAAGACTTGGTTGAACGATTGAAGGCACAGGGTGTCCTCGTGCTGGCCCTCGGACCCGACACAATTCGGGCAGTGACGAACTTAATGGTCTCCGCCGAGGACATCCAGGAGGCCGCTGCAATTATCTCCAAAGTCTTGCGGAGAGCGATCTGAAGCTTCACGGCAAACTGCTTCCTTAACAGTTCTCCTGCGGTTTCCACACAAAAGCATTAACAATGCCGGCGTCCAATACTATTGAACTGAAATGAAAACAACTGTCCTCGGTTTTGGAATGGCGCTGCTGGCGGCGGTGTCTGAGCCGTCGTCGGCGTCAGGAGAGTGGCCTCGTTTTCGCGGACCGGACGGGTCCGGCATCGCGGCTGCCGACGCCAAGCCCGCCACCACCTGG
>Ga0194044_10001592_pt1 | contig 11506 bp, 11 predicted proteins | sample JunL4417m_MetaG_FD_155460 | JGI IMG/M metagenome (GOLD analysis project Ga0194044, IMG submission 155460) | Anoxic zone freshwater microbial communities from boreal shield lake in IISD Experimental Lakes Area, Ontario, Canada - Jun2016-L442-17m | ecosystem: Environmental > Aquatic > Freshwater...
ATGTTATTCCCGAACTATATAATGTTGACAGAAACAACCCCGTTAGCTTCGGCGAAGGGGCGCTGAGCCGGCCCGAATGGGTCGGCTCTTGCTTTTTCCAGGGGGCGTCCTAATGAAAAGACGATCGTCTACGTGGATGCCTTCAACCTCTACTACGGCGCGGTGAAGGGCACACCCTATAAGTGGCTCGACTTGCAGGCGCTCTGCAGGGTCATGCTCCCGCGGAACAAAGTCACCTGCATTAAGTACTTTACGGCCAGAGTCCAGCCGCGCTCAGATGACCCCGACCAGCCGAACCGTCAGCGGCTCTACCTCCGTGCGCTTCAGACCCTCCAGAATCTCCAGATCATCTACGGCCACTACCTCTCCCACGTTGTCTGGATGCCGCTGGCTGCGCCTATACCAGGGCAGAAGCCCTTCGTCCATGTCATCAAGACGGAAGAAAAGGGCTCGGATGTAAACCTGGCCTCCCACCTGCTTATGGACGCGTTCACCAACTCATTCGACTGCGCTGTTATCATCAGCGGAGACTCAGACCTGCGAACCCCCATTCACATGGTGCTCAACTGCTTCCACAAGATGGTGGGCGTGCTGAATCCTCAACAAAGACCGTGCAAAGCGTTGGAGAACATAGCCAGTTTTTACAAGCACATCCGTGAGTCAGCCATTCAGGCCAGCCAGTTCGCCCCCGTGTTAACGGACTCACAGGGAACATTTCACAAGCCGCCCACATGGTGAGACAATGACTGATAGACCACGCTCATGGTGGCGGTCTCGGCCCGACGAGACCGCCCTCAACGACTCGGCGCTTGAACTTGTCCTTCCCGAGGCCGCCGAACTCACAGACATCTCGCCATCACTTCTTGCCCCCAATATACTGCCCGGCCTTTGGTCCGGAGATGAGATCACGGTCAAGACCGTGGTTGACTACTTCCAAGGTTCGACCATCGTCCAAGTGGATCTGGACGGATATCAGGAGCCGATGCACATACCAAAGGCCGCTCAAGCTGTTGTCGAAAAGGCAATTGGTTTGGCGGTTGAGAGGGGGACCGTGTGGCTGTTGTCAGACCCCGCAAGCATCTTCGTCGAACCCATCCCTGCGGGTGTTCTCAACGCCAGCGCAAAACTCTGCGTTCCGCCTGCCATCATTGGTGCGGCTGAAATTCTGCCGGAAAACCTGCAGGATGCCTGGAAGAACGGCACGGCGTCCGGGTTGTCAGTAGCCACGGCATTGTCCATCAAGGCGGGCAAGACGCTTCCATGGAAGACGGTGAGGGATGTCATCACCGATGCACTGAAAGCCCGTTTTCTGGAACTGGAGGAAGGTTCGCTGTCGTGGCCTTGCGACTTTCCCTCGGCTCAGTTGGTGAAACTCAGAGTCGCCACAGCTACCTCATATAGCGGGACAGAAGGCGTTAGACCAAACGTGCTTGTCGCCGTCGCCGATCTGGAGCCGTCGCAGATTCAGGATCTTGGCGACATCATGCCAAAGTTGCTGGAGATTAAAGCAAAGTCCAACGAACCTATCCGGTTCCACGTCCGCATTGAGATGGGTGATGGGAAAAAGCCACCCTCGGATGAAGCGGCCAAAGAGGTTAACTTTTTACTCAAGGAAGTGAAGAAAGAAATGGAGTTGAGATAGGGAATCAAAATCGTTGACACATTTGATCAGTGAAAAAGATTCCGTGCGAACAACGGCTTCCATCCGCCGGGGCTATATTAGACGAAAACCTATGCACCGGCACCAATGCTCCATCTAAGTGAGGTCCAAGTTGCTTTTCGATTTTTTGAGTCAAATAATCCGAGAGCTTGCTGTATAATAAAATTTATGTTGCGAATTATTCTGCGTGAAGTAGTCCTACTGGTGGTGTGTCTCTCGGTCGTGCCTGTCGCCGTGATCATTCTGCTTAGCCAGGGCAACTCCCTGCACGCCGCAGCCAATTTCCTGACCAGGCATATACTTTCCGGTGGGACCATGCTGGGCGAAACCTCCGTTGGCCTGTGGCTGAAGTTTTTTTCTCCGTATCTTTTCGTTCAGTCAATCCGGGCATATTTATGGTCTCAAAGAAGTTTGAGTGGGCGAAGATGGTCCAACCTTTACTTTTTCTTGCTGCTGGCAGTAACTGGAGGTTGGTCTGCTCGGAATGCGTGGGACTTGTTCTATCTTATGTTTGCTCTCGGTGACATCCCCGCCGAACTGATGCAGTTCTTTGAACTCGAGGGAACCGACATTCTGATCGCAGTGGCATCAGTTCTGCTCGCCATAAATTGCTTGCGCATTTTTATCAATCCGGCGCGGAATAGATATGCTGGATCCAAAAAGGGAACAACCATTTCATAGAATTTTCAATTTCTGATCTATGACTTTTAACATTGCTATATTTTCGGTGTGGCCAGTAAGTTTTGCCACTATTCTGCCCACAAATGGACGCCCCAGAAGATAAAAATCCCCAATAATATCTAGAATCTTATGGCGTACGAACTCATCGGGAAATCTCAGCGGCGGATTTATAACCTTTTCTTCATCAAGTAAGACGACATTGGAGAGCCTGCCACCTCCTGCCAGACCCATCTCATCCATCATACGCATGTCTTTGAGAAAACCGAAGGTTCTGGCTGGGGCTATCTGCTCTTTGAACACTTCCGGACTCTCGCATCGAAAGACCATGTGCATAGTTCCCACAGGCTGCGGATAATCCAAGTGATATTCTATTTCTAGACAATCCGAGGGCTCGATTCTGATCCTCTTTGGGCTATCGGGATCTGTCTCCAATTCAATGGTCTCATGCATTCGTATTGGTTCGATGGGTTCGTCCTGGGTGATGATCTCGGCACTCTCCACCAGGTTACAGAAATCGAGTGCTGATCCATCCATGATGGGGACTTCCCCAGATATTTTCACTAGGACGTTGGTCAGCCCATACACGTGAAACACGGCCATCAAATGCTCAATCGTCCTTGCCAGTGATCCATTTCGTTTGAGGCTGGTGCTGAATCCGGTTGATTCCACATTATACAGTAACGCCGGTACTGTTCCTCCCGAAGTAATATGGCCAAAAACTATACCGCTTGATGGCGGCATAGGAGAGAGTGTCAGACCAGTTTTGACCCCTGAATGGAGCCCTTGTCCGTACACTACGACCCGTCCCCTCAGTGTTTTCTGCATGAGCACAGCCCTATCTTGTACAGGGCCTGTAACAGACGGGTTCGTTTGGCACTGATCTTCCACCGTGGCGAGAATTGGCCTATCAGAGCTTTCCGCTATCACATTCATTGTAAATTCATCGGAAATGCCCGAGGGTTCCCCTTCGTATTCTTCGCCCTTTTCACCTGGGATCAACAGGTCGTTCAGTGTTATCATAGGCCCAGGAGCAGTCATTACCACATGCTCGATGAGGATCTTCAATTCCTTGACATTCCCCGGCCAAGAATACTCACACAAGCGAACCAGGGCGTCTTCATCAGCGCCGACGAGGTTGCGGTCGAATTCCGCCCCTGCCTCCTTGAGAAAGTGGTTTATCAGCAGGGGGATATCTTCAGATCTCTGGCGTAGGTTTGGCAACCTTATCACTCTGTGGCCAAGGAAAGCCGCTAGAGTTTCTGGAAATTCATCATCCGCTACGAGTGTGTCAGGATCCTTCTGAGACGTGGAAACTATTCTAACGCCAGATTTTCCGTTGAACCCGGCCGCGGCATGGTCTTTGGACAGGGCGACAATCAAGTCGTTTAGACGACCTCTCAAAGATTGTTCGAGACGGTCAATTCGAACGAGCAGAAGCGTCCCGACCAAAGGTTCAGATACATTTTTCTCGCGTCTTTGCAGCAGACTATTCTTAGCAAGGAGAATGTCTTCAATATTGTCAACTGTTAAGTCCTTACAACGTATCTTCTTGAGGCTGGTACGGTCTTTCCCCTCCATGTGGTGCAGAACTCTGGCAATGAATTCCTTGCCCGTACCTTTCTCCCCTGACAGCCATATTGTCCCGGAATCATCCATTGCTCTTGCAAGCGATTTTCTGAGCCTGACCGCCCTATCGGATTTGCCGATAAACACCCCTGGAGACGCGTAGTCAGCTTCGTGGGCTTTCTTTGACGAGGAACGGTAAGAGACAGCTTTATCAACCAGATGAAGTACATCCTCAAGATTGAGTGGCTTCTCGAGGTAGTCGGCAGCACCGAGCTTTATGGCTTTTACGGCGGTCTCGATGGTTCCGTGACCGCTCATCATGACCACGGAGCATCGAGGATCGACTCGTTTAATGGCCTTGAGCGTCTGCATCCCGTCAATACCGGGGATCCAGATGTCCAGAAAAACCACGTCGGGAGAATCACTCTGAACAACATGAAGGGCTTCCTGCCCATCACGCGCGCAGATCACCTCGTGACCTTCGTCCATTAGGACGGCCCCGAGAGAATCCAGGATTTCCTCCTGGTCGTCAACTATAAGTACACGTCCTCTTTTCATGGCAACTCGCTGTAAGCTATTGCGAATTCTTGTTGTACGGGCTTCCGGGGAGAAAAGTCATGCCTGAAGCCGACTATTCTCTGTCAGGTCTTGGGTTACCCACATGAGAGTGGAGCCCACGAAAAGGAAATGATCCTCCGGCGCCCCATCGCGAGCATCGATCTTATCCGCACGGCTTCGACTGAGCAACACAAAAAAACCGTTAGAAACTAATCATGAGGGGAGAAACCTTTTCCCAGCGAGCACGGGAGTAGTTCCAGGCAAACGACTATTTTGTGAGTTTCAAATCCCTTTGCTCAGGATGATTTGCTCGTATAAGATCTTCCAAGGCCGAAACAAAATGTTCGCCCCTCAAGTTTGGTGGAATTTTTTTTCGCTCGAAGAAGATTTCCGGAGTGGAGTCCAGGCCTAGTTTAGTCCCTAGGTCCACGTCTTCCCTCACCTTTTTCTCCGCCGGAGAACCTGGTTCCATAAGTGCTGTGAATCTTGCTGTTTCCAGCCCCATTTGTTCTGCCAGAATATTCCAGGGCCTACTTTTCAATTGCCTCTGCTGAGCGTAAACAAGATCCGCGTAATCCCAGAATGACCGCACTCCCCCAATGATAAATGCCGCGTGAGCTGCTTGGGCAGCCTCACAGGCCACAGGATGGAGGTTGTTCACTATCCTGGCATTACATTGAGATGACAGAGGATAATTCTTGAAAACCAGTTTCAAATAACTTGGGTTTAGATCGACTACCGCACGGAGAAAAATCTCCTTTCGCAAGCATACAGGGCACTGAAAATCACTAAAAAAAATTATCGGGTAGGGGGCCGAGGACTCACCGTACACTGGGTCAGTTTCTTGGACCGTGATTTCGTAATCTGGGGATACTTTTAGCAGCGATGCCACCACTATGGGATTGTCTGAAAGATCATCGTATTTTTTCTTTACATCGTTGTAGCTCAACGAATTCTCCAGGAATCCGGTTACAAAAAAAACTAACAGCGCTGCCATAGCTCCGCCCAAGAACACACAGACTCTCTCCCCTACCGGGGCAGTTGCGGGAAGTTCGAACCGTCTGCGCTTCTTAACTGCTATAGTCAAAACAACGGCCAGAGCAACAAGGTTCACGAGATGGACCACCACGCACCATGGGCAAATGAAATCCAAATCGAACAGCATGATGTATGCGTAATACCAACTGAAGACTATGGCGACGAACAAATAGATGAGAAGGCCCGCCCAAGCCTCCCTTCTAATTCGAGGATTGAGCAATCCGCTTAAGGAGAGCCACAATAGGAAGGTAAACCCTACCAAACCCAGCACAGACGAGGGTATAAAATCAAAGATAACAGCATACGGACTTAGAAGAACGGCATCGCAATTGATATTGTTCACAGAGCGACAAAGAAACGATTCATCCACTGCTCCGGCTTGGCTTGCCAGCAGCACATGTCTATAGGTAAGGAAACCCGCTGCGAAAGTTCCAATAAATCCTAGAAGAAGAATGGCTAGAAACGGAGGCGCTCCCGAAAAGAATTGACCATCATTCGTGTCTGTAAGGACCAGGCGGTCAGGATTGGCGTCCTGTTTTTTTTCAATAGGGTTGCTCACCATTTGACCCCTTAGCTAACAAATGGCTTCTAACCTCTAAGCCTTCTACTTTTCCCACTCCTCGAGATCAGCTCGGCTCGGATCAATTAGCGTTACCTTGGAGTTCTTGAGTGCAAGCCACTTTCCGCACTTATTGCAATGGATTCTAACTCCGGTCTTTTTAACGGTTTTCCCAACGGGAATTCTGCAATCATCGCAAATTATCTCGGCCGTCTCCAGAGAGTCCAGTGCATAAGCTTCCCATATCTGCCCGCTGGCCGGTTCCATTTCTATGAGTTGCTTTACAGCTTGCACCATGTATGCCGCGTCGGAAGCTAAGAACCTGTCCATGGCGCAGGTGTTCTCAACGATTTCCACTAGGGCGTTAAAGTTTTTCTCAGACTTGGCTGAACGTTCAGGTTTCCCACTTTTCTGCCTACGCTGAGGTTTTCTTGAGGCTGGACGTTTCGATGCAAGAACACTCCTGAACTTCTCCGGGTATGTTCGGACATACCACACGACAAATATGATTACCCAGATGGTTATTCCTACAACAGTCTCCATGTACAATGCTCTCGTGACGGATAGACCTTTTACAGGTGTTCTTGATCGCTAAGAATATCTATCTCTTCTCTGAATTCAGGGATTGGGGAGCAGCTTTTTTCTTGAGATCAGCCATTTGGCTTAGTCTTCTCATTATATTCTCTACTTGCAGGCGGGTATAGTCGAGCGAGCCGGTGTTGTCTACAATCATGTCAGCTCTTTTTCTCTTGTCCTCTATGGCCATTTGGGAATCAACCCTCGAACGAATCTCATGTGCCGACATGTTGTCCCTCTCGGCTAGCCTCTTTTCCTGAATTTCCCTCGGGACATAGACCACTATTACCACATCAAAGTTTTTCTCCCACGCGGCTTCGTAAAGAAGTGGGACATCGACTACTACAAAAGGAAGCCCCTGCTGCTCGAATTCCGCTATTCTTCTATTTTTTTCTTCCGACACCCTGGGATGGATAATTGACTCAAGCATCCTGCGCTTAGAGGTGTCTTTGAAAATCAGCCTCGCCATAACGACTCTATCCAGAACTCCATCTGCGTCCAGTATTTCATCCCCGAACACTCTTCGGATATCTTCCAGCGCTGGGCTGCGCGGCTTCACAACTTCGTGAGCCAGTTCATCCGCACAGATCACAGGCACTCCTGCTTGACGGAACATAGCGCTAACAGTGCTCTTGCCTGAGGATATTCCCCCAGTCAGCCCAACAACAAGCATAATATTATTTCTGTGAATACTTGACCATTTAGGAGTTTTGGAGAAGACTTACACCAGAACGTTGCCTTGCGCAAGGGCTTGACATCGGCCATCGTATAAAATAAGACGCATACCTGTTACACGGCTGATCATTCCGTTTAGTTTGTAACGAAGTTTGCGCCACAACTCGTTGTCAGCCGTTCGTGATTCTCAATGTAACTTCATCTCGAAACACGTTGGAGAAAGTCAGCTATGGTTGAATTCAGGCCCTTTTCCCGTCTTGATCAGATCAGCCCGCTCAATGAAGATAGTATACCGTGGGCTGAAATCGTGGAATCCCGTCCTGCCGGCAATTCCGTCTATATTGAGAAACTGAAGTGGCTTTTCTTAGGCTGCGGATACCCTCCTGTTCCGGTAATGCTGTCGGTCATTATGCTTGTCGCTATTATGCTTTATTTTCTTGCACAACAGCTTTATTGACATATTGGCAGCTTCCTGCTAAAAATTTTTAAAAATCCTTACAACAGAATATTAACCTTGATCTGTCACAAGACATTTGCGGAAAAATGGGGGCAGAGAGGATGGAAGTCGGGAAGCCCCAAGGCGTATTTTTTCAACCTGTTTGTGGAGTCTCACAGGTCTATTGTGCGCAACTTTTTACCAGAGTGTTTCAAGACTGACTGAGAAAGGAGAAGTTACTCGTGAAAGTCCTCGTGTCGGACAATCTATCTGAATTGGGCGTTCAGATCTTTCGCGATGCGGAAGGTATCGATGTGGATGTAAAAGTAGGCCTAACTCCGGACCAACTAAAAGAGGTTATCCCCGACTATCACGGGCTAGCGGTACGCGGCGCGACCAAGGTAACAGAAGATGTCATCGCTGTCGCTCACAACCTTAAAGTCGTTGGTAGGGCGGGAACCGGACTCGACAACGTCAATGTCCCTGCGGCCTCCAAGAAGGGAATAGTGGTCATGAACACCCCTGGTGGAAATACCGTGACCACTGCTGAGCACGCACTGTCAATGCTCATGTCCCTGGCCCGAAATATTCCGCAAGCAGACTATTCCATGAAGCAAGGGAAATGGGAAAAGAAAAGATTTTCCGGCACGGAAATCTTTGACAAGACCTTAGGGGTAGTCGGATTGGGGAAAATCGGATCCGTTGTTGCGGATAGGGCCATGGGGCTTGGAATGCATGTCATCGCCTACGATCCGTTCCTCTCCGAAGAGCAGGCCAAACAGATGGGCATACGTTTAGAAACACTTGATCAAGTTTTCAAAGAATCAGATTTCATAACACTGCATGTTCCGCTCACCGATGAGACACGAGGTCTCATAGGCGCTAAGAATATAGCGAAAATGCGGGACGGGGTGCGAATAATCAATTGCTCGCGCGGACCGGTGGTCAACGAGGACGAACTGGCTGACGCGATTGAATCCGGTAAAGTTGGCGGGGCCGCTATCGATGTCTATTTGACTGAGCCACCGGGAAAAACAAGACTGATTTGCCTGGATCGGGTCATTTGTACACCACACTTGGGAGCTTCGACACAGGAAGCCCAAGACAATGTGGCAATTGCGGTAGCCAATCAAATCAGGGATTACCTCCTTTATGGAACCATTCGTAACGCCGTAAACGCCCCCGCCGTCTCAGGGGAAGCTCTCGAAACCCTGAAACCTTATCTGGATTTGTCCCAGCGTCTCGGTTACTTTATGGGTCAAACCATTCAAGGTGGTATCAGGAGCCTGGAAGCTCAATATTCAGGCGCTGTCGTGGATATGGAACTGAAACCTATCACGACTTCGTTCCTCACCGGTTTTCTTACCCCTATTATGAAGGAGGACGTGAACCAGGTTAACGCACCCATGGTCGCTCAGGAAAGAGGCATCGTGGTGTCCGAAACCAAGGTCAGTAAGAGTGAAGACTTTCTGTCGCTGCTCCGATACAAGGTGGCAACTGAGAAAAGTGACTTTGTCGTTGAGGGAACCTTATTTGGGCGGTCTGAACCTAGAATGGTCCGGTACGGACCATTTAGAGGCGAATTTGACCTATCCGGCGAACTCCTCCTTATTCACTGCGTGGACAAGCCTGGACTCATTGGAAAAGTTGGAACAACGCTCGGACAAAGAGGAATCAATATTTCTCACTTGCAGTTCGCTCGGCAGACTGTGGGAGGCGACGCACTTCTTTTCCTGAACACAGATGTGAGGGCGAATGAATTAGCCCTTCAGGAACTTCAATCACTTGACCACGTGGTTTCAGTTCGTAGATTAACGATTTAAGCGGGTCTCTGGCATGCTCAATATCAAAGATCTTTCCCGTCCGGAACTTCCCAAGCAGGATAACTACGAGCAGGCTCTCAAAATCGGCCTGGAGATTTTTCATCGGAAAGATCCCGGCAGGGTGGCCATCAAAGCAGGGACTGCCATCATTGGGCGCTCTCTGATCATTCCTCACCTGGACAGGAACATCGTCTTTGAATTGGATCGCCACGGATTCTCGGTCAAAGAAAGTGGCGAAGATGCTCCAATTTGGCTTTCAATTCTTGTTCTTCATTATTTGAATAACTCCGATGGAAGACTCCCCAGTGGCCGATTGAAGCATTTTCGCGAATTCAAAGAGGGGCACTTTTACGAGCCCGCGTTTAATCGGAGGACCAAAGACATTCTTGTTAGTACGTTCGGTAATGATCCGGCCCTGATGGTAAGAGCCGGCGAAAGACTACACGGCAAAATAATCCAAACGGGCGACTCGGCGGTGGAGCTATCTTATTTCCCTTACCTGCCAATCACTTGCATCCTGTGGAAGGGAGATGAAGAATTCCCTGCGGAAGCGAGTGTGCTTTTTGACGAAACCGCAGAACTCTTTTTCAGTGCAGAAGACATGGCAGTGGCAGGTCAGATGGCTGTATTGGAATTGCTGAAAGCCGCACGAGGGTGAACTTCCTTCCATGCCTGCAAGTGCATAGAATCCTATAGTGATTGGAACTAATATTTTGAGTGTGGAAGGTGATTAAGATGAAGATAGCCGTATCAGGAAAAGGTGGAGTAGGAAAGACGACTTTGAGCAGCCTCCTTGCCCGTTACTGGGCTAGAAGAGGTTACAGGGTTTTGGCGGTGGATGCCGACCCGGACGCCAATCTTGGCTCTGCCCTCGGAATAGATACCACTGGGATTACTCCGGTCGCAAAAATGGAGGAATTGATACACGAACGTACGGGGACCAAACCAGGCACGGTGGGGGGATTCTTTAAGATGAATCCCCGCGTGGATGATCTGCCCGAGTCTTTAGGACGCGATAAAGACGGGGTTCGGCTTCTGATAATGGGCACAGTCAAGAAGGGGGGCGGAGGGTGCATCTGCCCCGAAAGCGTCCTCCTGAAGGCGCTCATCAGCCACTTGGTCCTGTACCAAAAAGATTTAGTAATTATGGACATGGAGGCCGGTATTGAGCATCTTGGCCGCGGTACTGCTCAGGGAGTGGATCGGCTGGTGATTGTGGTTGAGCCTGGCCGCAGGAGCATCGAAACAGCAATAAAGGTACAGGAACTCACCAGGGACATCGGTCTGAACAGGGTGGTAGCCGTTGGCAGCAAGGTCAGGAATGCCACTGAAGAGGAGTTTATCCAGAGCAACCTGGACGGAATACCGTTGATAGGAATACTGCCGTTCTCAGAGGAGATAGCTGCTGCCGACCTTCAGGGTAGACCGCCTTCGCTGGACGATCCTCCAATATATGCAGCAATAGAAAAGATCGCTGCGGCATTGGAAGAAAACCAAGCCTGACGAGTCGATCGTGATTAAGGTCTGTCCGGCCAGTTTTTCCGGGACCATGCGTCCCGGCGAAAGTTTACAAATGGCGTTTGAATCTTTTTGAAAAAGGAGGATTGTATGTCGGCTAAAATCATAAGCGGAAATGAAATTTCACAGCAACTCAAAGACGAGATGAAAGAAGAGGTGGTCAAACTTAAGGCCCAGGGATTGCAACCGTGCCTCGCGGTAATATTGGTGGGAGAGGATCCGGCATCAAGGGTTTACGTGACCAACAAGAAAAAGTCCTGTGAATACATTGGGATCACCTCCCTTGAATCCAGGCTGCCGGCGGAAACCACGACCGAAGAACTACTGCAAGTGATTGACGGGTACAACAAAGACAAGTCGGTTCACGGAATACTGTGTCAGCTTCCACTTCCCAAGCATATTCCGGAAACCAAGAT
>Ga0194044_10001593_pt1 | contig 11500 bp, 13 predicted proteins | sample JunL4417m_MetaG_FD_155460 | JGI IMG/M metagenome (GOLD analysis project Ga0194044, IMG submission 155460) | Anoxic zone freshwater microbial communities from boreal shield lake in IISD Experimental Lakes Area, Ontario, Canada - Jun2016-L442-17m | ecosystem: Environmental > Aquatic > Freshwater...
TTTGATTTTTGTCTATAGTTGTTATAAATTCATCACTTTTTTACATAAATATTTAATAATTTATCAACATCTTTTTAATAATATTAGCAAAAAACAACCATAACCGTTTATACCTTTTTATTTCCTATCCAAGGTGTTGACAGATATTTTAATTTGCCCTAATATAATGAGTACGTTCGCGTGTTTTAACTTTAGGCAAAATTTGCAAATGAGTAATTACTAGCAACTTACGCCCGTTGAAAGAAAAAACAGCGATGTTAGTTTCTAATATCACTGTTTTTTCTTTCAAGAAAAGAACTTTGACAATAAAATAATGTTAGCATCTATAATTCAACCAAGAATTATAAATACACGTACAACAACTATTTTGGTGCGAACAGGCACCAATTCGTCTAAACTATTCCGAAGAGTAATAATCTTCACATACTGATTATGTCGCTTGCGACACTAATCACTTGGCAAGTAAACCAAGTCAAAAACTTAATGAGAGTTTGATCCTGGCTCAGGATGAACGCTGGCGGTGTGTCTAAGGCATGCAAGTCGAATGTGAACTTCACCTTCGGGTGGAGCCGAACATGGCAAACGGGAGAGTAACACATTGGTAACCTACCTCGAGGACGCGCATAACTCGGAGAAATTCGAGATAATTCGCGATAAAAAAGGGGGGACATAAGTCATTCCCTTTTAAAGTAACAACGCCTTGAGAGGGGCCTATGGCCTATCAGCTAGTTGGTAAGGTAACGGCTTACCAAGGCTACGACAGGTAGCGGGTGTGAGAGCATGACCCGTCTCACTGGGACTGAGAAACTGCCCAGACTCCTACGGGAGGCTGCAGTCAAGAATCTTCCACAATGGCCGAAAGGCTGATGGAGCGACACCGCGTGTATGAAGACGCCCCTCGGGGTGTAAAGTACTTTTATCTGGGAAGAAACAATGACGGTACCAGATGAATAAGGAGCTGCTAACCTCGTGCCAGCAGCAGCGGTAATACGAGGGCTCCAAGCGTTATCCGGATTTATTGGGCGTAAAGAGTTTGTAGGTGGTCTGATACATCTCCTGTTAAATCTGCGGGCTCAACCCGTAGTCTGCGGGAGAGATGGCCAGACTAGAGACCGGAAGAGGTAAGCGGAATTGCTGGTGTAGGGGTTAAATCCGTTAATATCAGCAGGAACACCAAATGCGAAGGCAGCTTACTGGGACGGTTCTGACACTGAGAAACGAAAGCGTGGGGAGCGAATGGGATTAGATACCCCAGTAGTCCACGCCGTAAACGATGAATGCTAAACATTGGGAGTATCGACCCTCCCAGTGTTGTTTACTTAAGTTAACACGTTAAGCATTCCGCCTGGGGAGTACGAGCGCAAGCTTAAAACTCAAAGGAATAGACGGGGACCCGCACAAGCGGTGGAGCATGTGGTTTAATTCGACGATAAGCGAGGAACCTCACCAAGGTTTGACATACGGCTGCAGAACTCTGGAAACAGAGTAGCCTTCGAGGGTGCCGTACAGATGCTGCATGGTTGTCGTCAGCTCGTGTCGTGAGATGTACCGTTAAGTCGGGAAACGAGCGCAACCCTCACCCTATGTTTTATATGTCATAGGGAACTATCCGCTATAAGTGGGAGGAAGGTGGGGATGACGTCAAATCAGCATGGTTCTTACACCTTGGGCGACACACGTGCTACAATGGGCAGTACAACGGGACGCCAAATCGTAAGATGGAGCAAATCCCTTAAAACTGTTCTAAGTTCGGATTGAGGTCTGCAACTCGACCTCATGAAGCTGGAATCGCTAGTAAACGCGCATCAGCCACGGCGCGTTGAATACGTTCTCGGGTCTTGTACTCACCGCCCGTCACGTCAAGGGAGTCGGTAACACCCGAAGACTCAGCCTAGCTGGGGACAAGGTGGGATCGATAACAGGGACGAAGTCGTAACAAGGCATCCGTAGCGGAAGCTGTGGATGGATCACCTCCTTTCTAGGGAGCTATTTCCGGCCTCACGGCTGGAATAGGTCGGTCTCTGCTGTCCTCTCGAGAGCAGCAGAGTTACAAAGTTATTCGAATTGGCGCCTGTTGACCTCAAAATAGTTGAATGTTGTATCAAGCAGATAGTATTATGGGCCTATTTGCGTTCAAGCATTATGTTTGACAGAAAAAGACTGGCCTTATACTATAGATAAAGACAGTCTTTTTTTGTTGTTACAATCTATGAATAAAGAAAAGCTAATTGATTACCTATTAATACTGTTCACGGTTATTTTAACTATACCAATATTAATAGGAATTTTTAATGATTACCCTTCAGCTGAAGATTTTTTTATCAACTTTTTTTTATTGGGCGGTCTTAGTTCACTATATTTCTTTACCTTACCATTGATAACAACTACAGTTCTTTTAAGAAAAAAAATAAAAAACAAATCACTTAAGTTTGTACTATATTTTTCTTTAGCTGAATTCATTTGGTTTCTACTAGCTTTTGGTGCAATGATCTATGGATTTAATAAATATGGAATAATATAAAAATGACTGAAAAACTTGAACAAATAAAAAAATTTTTTAGCTTTAAGAATAGTGATGGTAAATATACCAGTAAATCGGTGCTAATAAATATCATTTCCTTAATATTTATTTTTGGCTGGATAATTGGAATTATATTAATCGGAATAGCAATGCTGTCTAGCGAAAATGGTTTTTCACATATGCGAATATAAAAAATTATGGGCGTGTAGCTCAGTTGGTTAGAGCGCGACACTGATAATGTCGAGGTCATAGGTTCGACTCCTATCACGCCCACACACATTAATCCTTACCTATCTATTTCACCCTAATTAGTGTAAAATAAAATAGCAAATTATAGCGGGGTAGAGCAGTTGGCAGCTCGCCAGGCCCATAACCTGGAGGTCGCCGGTTCGAATCCGGCCCCCGCAACAATTAAGAGCCGAGGTAGCTCAGTGGTAGAGCAAAAGACTGAAAATCTTTGTGTCGGGAGTTCGATCCTCCCCCTCGGCACCAGATTAATTTTCGATTATCAATTCACGATTTTCATTCCACGAAAATTTAAAAATTGAAAATTGGTTCTTGAGAATTTTTTATAAATCGGGGTGTAGTATACCGGTAGTACGTGTGGTTTGGGACCATATAGACAGGGTTCGACTCCCTGCACCCCGACACTATATATTAACTTACAAAATGATTTTAGGTAGTGAATTAATCAAAAAATTATTAATTGATTTTGTTTTTTTGTTTGTATTTTGGTTTTTTGTTGTTCCAATAATCATGCTCCCTTTCTGGTTTTTTCAAATTGTTTTTCCGCCTATTAACTTATTATTTAAAGAGGGGCATTGCTCAGATTTTATATGCATCCCCTATTCCGGTGACGGATATGATTATAGTTTGATTCGATTAATTATTTTGGTGATAGTTATTGCTTTAATCGGTGTCAGAAAAAGATATTATAAATACTTAAATCAACCAACTCTTTTAACTAATACCGTTCCAGAAAATCATACAACAAAAAAATCAAAATCAAATAAAATATTTTGGTGGATATTCCTTGGATTCAATTTGTTTAGCTTTATTTTAGCACTAATTATTATTTTAATATTTAAAATACCTCCTCCGACTTTATTTTTTATAATATTAATTTTTGCCTATTACTATCTGTCAAAATTCATTGTAAAATTTTATTTCAAAAACAAAATAGATTTAAATGTAAAAATTACCCAAAAAAATCATCAAACAAATATAACACATTAGCAAAAAATGCGGGTATCGTATAACGGCTTTTATATCAGCCTTCCAAGCTGAGGATGGGGGTTCGACTCCCCCTACCCGCTCACATCAATAAAAACCACCGATTTTTCGGTGGTTTTTATGATATAGCACACATTGTTTAGCTATTTATTTTAAATTTAGCTATCATATCGACCTCAGCTTGGTGACAAAATCGTCTATCCTGCTATTGCCCGCCCCGTCAACGAGATTCGGACCGCCCGTATCAATTATTCTTCCGTTTTCCAAAAAAATTATTTTATCACTGATATTTTTAGCAAATTCTAGATGATGAGTCACCAGAATAATTCCGATGCTATTGTTCTTGAGTTCATGTAAAACTTCTATCACATTTAGGGATTGTTCTACGTCTAGTGATGCCGTAATTTCATCGAGTAAAAGATATTTTGGGTCCAATAATAAAGCTCTGACTATTGCAACTCGTTGCTTCTGTCCGGCAGATAATTGATTTGGATATTTACTAAGATGCTCGGTCAAACCGAAACGCTCGCACAACTCATCAAACTTGTCTTGCTTGCTGGCAAAATTTTCGATTGGCAGGATAATATTTGTTTTTGCACTTAAGTGCGGCCATAGGTATAAATTTTGGTAAATTATTGTCACCTTCGGCCAAATCATTATAGGATTAACGTGTCGTTTACCGTCACTCGCACACTCAACTCCATCAATCACTACATTACCTTTTGCGGGAATATCCAATAATGCACAAACTTTTAATAATGATGTCTTGCCGCCCCCGCTAGGGCCGATTAAAGTCAGAACTTCACCGGGGGTAATGGCTAAACTTATGTCCGTCAATATTTCGCGACCATCTTTAATCTGAGAAATGTTTTTTAATTCAAGCATACGTTTCTTCTGATAAATCTCTGGTAAACCTGCGCTTAAAATACGCAGCTAATAGATTCAAAGGTAATGACATACCCAGAAAAAGCAATCCTAAAGCAGTATAAATTTCGACCGGCCTGTAGATCTGGGCGTTTATTTGTTGGGCAATCCTAAAGATCTCTTCGACTGATATTAAGCTGCCGAATAATGACATGTGTAAAATCGATATTTTCAAATTTATTACACCTGGTAAAACTTGACGGAATATGATAGGCAACTTGATTTTGATGAATATCTTCGACTCGGCCATGCCGCAAACTCTAGCCGCTGATTCGTACTGAGTCGGAAAATTGTCCAATGCTTTTTTAATCAAATCACCCATTAATATTATATCAATTATCGACATAGCAATTATCGTTGTAAGCAGTGGGTCTAGAGCAATTCCAAGGATTGCCTGTGCTGGATAATATAACCAGAATAACAACACAATGGCCGGCACACTAATAGTAAAAAGCGAACAAGCGGCTAGTATTCTGGCAAGCATTTTCCTTTTCTGTGCAAAATAACCAAGGGTAGTTCCAAAAATAATACCGAGCGACCAGGCGCTGCTGCAAATAAGCAGTGTAGCGCCTAGTCCTCTTACAATGGCAGCGTGATAATTGATAATAATATCAAGCGAATTCATTTATTTCTTTAAATGCGTCTCGGCGTATGGCTTGGCAATGGGATAGAATGTATCACCAAAGACGTCATACTTTTTAAGTAGCTCGTCAATGTAACCATTATTAATCTCCTCTCTTAACACGGTATCAAGCATATTCTTGAATTCCTGTTCACCCGTGTTAAACATCAGTGAATTACCATCAACACGCACCACCTTATTGCCAATTATCTTTAGGTTGACGTCCGGGTTGTTTTTTAAGAAAGTCTTAGCGACAAAGGGATCAATCATGACAACATCTGCCTTTTTTGTAGCTACGTTCAAGAGTAAGTCAGATTGGGCTGAAAGTTGAGGCAAAGCAACGATTTGCGCCTTGGCGAATCTTTGCTTGGCAACCAACTGTGCCGTAGTGCCATCAACCACCGTGACTTTAACTTTTTCCAAATTGATGTCATCTAATGTATTCAACCGATTGTCATCAGCCCTCGCATAGGCGTACATAAGATTATAGGTAAGTGGAATGGAAAAATCTGCCTTCTGAGCTCGTGCGCTATTTGCCCAAACCGGAGAACCAACGATATCATAACGGCTCTGGTTGAGGCCCTCAATCATCGTTCCCCAACCCACCTCCTCAGCCCATTCGATCTTGACGTTCAGTTTTTTGCCGACATCCTCTATGATGTCATAATACATACCATAAAGCTCGCCAGTATTCGGATCTTTGGCTAGCTGCTGTGGCGTAGTTGCCAAATAGCCAACCCGAATTTTCTTTGTTCGCAAAACCTTTTCCTTTAATGTTTCCGGTGCGTAAATTGTCGGGCTTGATGGCGAATAAAATTTGGTTGCCGCAAATGAAATGGCAAACATTAAAACAACCAAGACCAATGAATTAATAATTTTTTTATTCATACTGTTTTAATTAATAATTATTAAATTAGTCAATCGACCAGTGACTATTCAAACGCGCGAATTATAGTTTATTAAATTGGTCAAGCTGGACCCAATTCTGATGCTGCCACCTTTATAGCTAGTGACAATTTCAGAAAAGGAGGCGAGAGAGTATCAGTCTCTCGCCAAACTCATTTGCCTATTCTTTAAAGGCAATGAATCCAATATAGGGGCAATCTTCTTCAAACCCCAGCCAATAGTTTTCGCCCATTGCTTCTACTCCTCCGTTTTCAATGTGGAGCGGAACCCACTCGAATCTAGAAAAGCCACCAGTGATAGTCGCTCGCTCGTAATCCATTCGACTGAAGTCTGAATACTCGGCAGAGCAAACAACTGTCTGGTCTTGGTCAAGAAAGAAAACAGTCATCCTATTATTCCCGATCTTGTGGAAGCACCGATTATACATCGGTACATCCAACTGTTTGAGATCGGGGTTGGCCAGAATACAAACAAACTGGCCGCCATGACGTAGAGCTTCGCATGTAGACGAAAAGAATTTCCTCAGATGCTGCGTGTCGTCAGCGTAGTGGAGTACCAAAACTGTTACTGCTTGGTCAAATTGCTCATTTCTTCGAAATTCCATCGGATCAGCTACTAAGTAATCAACGAAGATGCTTTTTGACGATTCTTTAGCCTGAGCAATCTGCCCAGCCGAATTATCATACGCCGTAACACGCGCGCCACGATTGACTAACAGCCTCGTAAAAGCGCCACCCCCACAACCTACATCCAAAATCATCTGTCCAGTTATGTCACCTAGTAAGTGCAAGGCAGAAGGGTATTGCACAAATTGTTTTTGTGGATCTTTCTTGACCATCTCCGCATACTGTCCGCTAATCGAGTCATACTGAGTTTCTTTCATGACGCCCCCCCCCTTTTTTATTGGATTTATTTTTTAAATTTTCGCGACTTGACTTTTATATAAAATCTCATCGTAATATAGCAATTTATCACGAATGACAATATTTGTCAAAGATACTAATACAAAATATATTGACATTTTGTTTAAAATAAGATAAAATATAATCACAATATTTTAAGTGTTGTAAATTATTTACACATATATGAAAGAAAAGCAAGCTCTCTTAGACCTAGGCTTAACCGATAGTGAAGCAGATGTTTATCTTGCACTCTTCCGAATTGGCGGTTCAACTGCTTCAGTGCTTGCCAAAGAGGTTGGAATGCAGCGCACCACGGTCTATCCCATCTTAAAAGCGTTAGCCAAAAAAGGCTGTATTTTACTTTATTTTCGCAAAAATCACCAATACTACTACGCGCAAAAACCGGAACGATTAATGGGTCAATTTCAAAAGAAATTAGATTTTTTTGAGAGCATCATCCCCTTATTCGAATCTATGGAAAAAAAACAAGCCCAGGCCACTGGCCTGCGCTTTATTGAAACCAAAGAAGAACTACGTCAATTTTATACTGATATTCTCTCAGACCACAAAGCTTATTTGGTTATTGGCAATGCACAAGCCTGGCAAAATATTGACCCAGAGTTTTTTACTGAGTACCGTAAAATTAGAGCAAATTTAGGTATAAAGACCAGGCTTCTTCTTTCTGGTGATTCGCAGGAAACTAATCCAGAAAAAAAAGATTTACTACGAAATTTCCGCTATTTACCCAAAGAATATCAATTTAAAAGTACCATCAATATTTTTAACGATAAAATTCTGATAGTTAGCCCTCATTCTTCTTCTTTAGCGGTTATAATTTCCATTCCAGCCATGGTAGATGTATTTAAATCAATTTTTGAAATCATCTGGCATTTGACCGATAACACCCTTGACTAATCGGCCAAAATCAACTAATATTTATTCATTGCGTAAGTTTTAATAAGATAAATAAGTTATGCTAAACATCCGATTATCCCGCGTTGGCAAGAAAAATGCGCCAATGTACCGCCTGGTAATCTCAGAAAAGGCTCGTGATCCGTATGGCCGTGCTTTAGAGATCTTAGGCAATTATAACCCACACAGTAAAGAATTGCAGGTCAAAGGCGATCGTATCACCTATTGGCTATCTAAAGGCGCTGGCATGTCTGCTACCGTCAACAACCTACTTTTAGAAAAGAAGGTTATTCCTGGCGAAAAAGTTAAGGCTTCAATTGCTCGCAAGCCTAAAAAAGAGGCAAAATAAGCCAATTCATTGACATTTTTAGCAAATCTGGTATAATATTATAAGATATCTTTGGCTGTGCCGAAGGTAGTTTAATAAATAAGAGCTCTTTCAACTGAATCGCATTTCCGCATCTCAGCTTGGAAGAATCTGTAACTTAACACTATGATGGACTTGGACAAAGAGTTCCTGGAGTACATCGTCAAATCGATTGTCGCTAACCCGAATGACGTGGTAGTGGACCGCACTATTGACGAACGAGGCGTATTACTGACCCTGAAGATTAATCCAGCCGACATGGGCTACATCATTGGCCGTCGTGGTCAGACTGCCCAGGCAATCCGCACCCTGTTGCGCATTGTAGGTGCCAAGAACAACGCTCGCGTTAACCTTAAAATTTACGAACCAGAGGGTTCACGTCGCCACAGCGAAAACCAAGAACCTCGCATGGAAGACATCGACACCTCTTCAGTCGAAGACCTCAAGATCTAACTATCAGATCTCATATATTCAAAAAACCAGAACTTGCTTCTGGTTTTTTGTTTGATTAAATTATTACTATGCATTTTCATTTGTTAACTATATTTCCTCAAATTCTAGATTCATATTTAAACGAATCGATTCTTAATCGTGCCCAAAAAAATAATATTATTACTATTTCAAAATATAATCTGCGGGATTGGACAATTGATAAGCACAAGACGGTCGACGACACGCCCTATGGAGGCGGCGCGGGCATGGTGATGAAAGTTGATATTCTGGCTAAAGCGGTCGACTCAATTACCACTGGAATGAACAATAAAAAAACTAAAGTCGTACTCCTTTCCGCCAAGGGCAAGACCTGGAATCAACAGTTGGCAAAAAAATTTAGCAAACTAGATAATGTCGTTTTTATTTGTGGTCGTTATGAAGGCGTTGACGAACGAATAAAAAAAGTTATTGACGAAGAAATCTCGATTGGTGATTTTGTTCTCACCGGTGGCGAACTTGGTGCGGCCATTATGATCGATTCCATCACCCGCCTGTTGCCAGGCGCACTAGGCAATGCGCAAAGCGCGGTGCAAGAATCTCATTCCATGCCAGGCATGTTAGAATATCCCCAATACACCAGACCAGAAATATTTGAATACAAAAGTAAAAAACAGCGAGTACCAAAAGTGCTGCTCTCCGGCAACCATGCAGAAATTGATAAGTGGCGCCAAGCCAAAAGCAAACAAAAATAAAAAACAGGGTGTTGCCAAAACTTGGCAACACCCATTTTATAAAGACGTAATTACTTCAACACACTTGTTGAAGTAATTGGGCAATCAATTCATCACCTGAAACAATTTTTCGTCGACGTAATTGCTCAACAACTCCAGGGATTTCTTCTACCTCGTATCGTTCTAGTGTAACGGCAGACTTGTACTGGTCTTCGTTCGTGCCGATTTTGAGAATAACTGCCATAATGGTTTCCATTTTGGCTAACCGAGCCGCCATGAAATTTTCTACCCCAGCCACAATCACATATCGAGGATCAACATTGCGACCGCGCATCGCCCGAACATAAATCAGTGCTGATTTAGCATTGGTTAGCCGTGTACTTGATTCAGTAATCCTCGCCAGTGAAACTATTTTTTGTGGCGTTTCGTCAATGTTAGCCAGTCTGATGTTATTTACCGCGAGGACGGCAGTTTTTCCTAACAGCGGATTGGCCAAAAATTTTTGCACCTGGATTGCTTTACTATCAACAGATGGCGGGCACAAAACATTTTCCAACTCCAACTCATGTGTTATGAGGTTATTTACATCCGGTCTAAAGAGACACGGGGTTAACACCTCATAGTCACCTGCCGCCACAGCCTCAACTGACTCCCGAGTAATATTTAGCCGTTCAGCAATAATCTTTGCATCCTGTTTGCGTTGCATTAACCGCAAGATCTCCTCGCAAATTTCAGCCAGCGAATACCATTCGATTTTAGCCACAAAGCGATACAACAAGTCATTGTCGAGTGGTGCCCGGATAAGATTTACCCGAACCGTTTTTTGTCCGCTGTGTTTTGCCTGCCAAAGATTGTTTAGGCCAGCAACTACCTCATAGCCACCATAAAACCGACGAACAAAAATAGTGTCATCACAGCCAATCATTACTTGATTAGTTTCATGCTTAATTGGTGCCCTAGTCTTTCGTTTGAGTGGAAAAATTTTCTCAACGCTTACCATAATTGCTTTACTCATCTGCAGTTGAGTACTTCGCATTTCGGCATTAGACGGTAACAAAACTTTAGCCAATCGTTCTTTTACTTCTTCGGGCAACTGTTGAGTCTGTTCTTCTGCTTCAACCTTCAACACTTTTTCGCCTCTTGATTTTTTTGCTCGATAGGTGCCTCGATTATACCCCCACTGATTTCAAATGTGTTCCAAAACCTGTTCGGTTGTTTTTTCTGCTGTTATAATGGTTGGCGAATTATTAGCTAACCATTGGTCAATCAAAGACGCCTCAAGACCACGAACATCCGACTGTGCATCTTGAAACGAATTAGTGCTCGGAAGTAATTTCGTTTCATCCTGACAAGCCGATTGTTTGATTTTGAAATTTCCTGGTTGACAGTGAAAGTCACACAAGTTTCTGTGCCTTGTTTTACAACAATTGTTCAGAGTAATTACTTCGGTAAGGCTTTTGGTTTCAAGACACATGATACAAATCCGTCCCGGAGAACCACACACCTCTTTGACACTACGACCGTTTCTACGAAAAATGTTTTCTCCACGACAAATCTCGTTATTTTTCGGATCGGCCGAAAGCCGGTAACATTCCTCAGCGCTATACACCGCGCCCTTAATTTGGCAAAGATGCCAAATTGGCCTTGAATCACTAGTAAATGACATAGCCGATCACCTCCCTATAGTTGGTTGAATTAATTGTGAAAAGGACATTATTTTATCTAACATTTGAGCATATTTTAGTTTTACCGTCAAGCCTATATAATAAAATAGGCTGGTTTTAGAATAAATTTCATATAAGTCAAAACGAGCAGATTTTTTATTTAACATTAGCCAATAATTTTAATACCGTAAACTACCAAAAAGTGTTGACAAATATCAATAAATATGCTATTATATTATATTACAATTGTTCGAGTTGTCCCTATCCGCGCCCATGGCGCTTGATT
>Ga0194044_10001594_pt1 | contig 11498 bp, 13 predicted proteins | sample JunL4417m_MetaG_FD_155460 | JGI IMG/M metagenome (GOLD analysis project Ga0194044, IMG submission 155460) | Anoxic zone freshwater microbial communities from boreal shield lake in IISD Experimental Lakes Area, Ontario, Canada - Jun2016-L442-17m | ecosystem: Environmental > Aquatic > Freshwater...
GGTCTGGAGCGGGACTAAAACTCGGATGACCACTGGGAGTGTACGAGAGTCCTATGCAACTTTAGTGTCGTTTGTTTAAACTCACCCAAGATAAACAGTGTGCGCTCAATGCGGCCGAGTTCGCGCAGCCGTACCTTGTCGTTGATCGCCTTGCCCTGTTTCTGGAACTGCTGTTGATGTTTGTTCTTGGCGGTGCTGAAGAGCTTGACCAGAATGCGGTCATGCAGATCGACTACCTCATCCGTCACCGTGGCAGTGCCCTCCAAGACCAGTGCGACCAGGGTGGCATAACGCCGCTCGCTCTCGAACTTGGCAAGGTCTTGAGGCGTCATCTGTCCGCCTTCTCGTGCCATCTTCAGCAGGCGATTCTGGTGGATATGGCGGCCGATGCCATCTGGCAGAGATAGTTCATGGAATGCCTTCAGACGTTCGATGTGCTCCAGCATGTGTCGGGAATTTGGCTTCAGAGGGGATTGGCGCAGCCAAACCAACTTGGTGATGTTGCTCTCTGGCTTGATCTTTAGCAGATCGTCGAGCCGGCGCCGGTGCTGTGCCGTCAGCGGTTCGGTTAATGTCCGATAGATGCGCCGGTTGGCACGCGTCACGGCTTCCGCGCAGGCCCGCTCGACGACGGTCAGTGCCGGCAGGATGATTTGTCGCTGCCGTAGTGTCTCCAGCGCTTGAGCGGCGAGCGCCAAGCCATTGTCGGTCTGCATAGCCAAATCAGTCAGGCCACGTACCAGAAAGCGGAAGTCAGACAGGCCAAACGGTGATAGACCGAGATAGGCGCGTAGTTCCTGTAGATGTTCGCGCCGTGTTTCATCGCGCTCGCCGTATTTGGCCCACGCGCTGGTCTCAACTCGGACTTGGCGGGCAACCCATTGGATGAGCTTCCCCCGGAAATTAGTCTGCCAAGGGTGACCTAAAATTGAGTCACTTTTGGAATGAGGTTCCCCCTGTATTTCGTCTGCCAAAGGGAGGGTTTCATGCTAGCAGTTTTTCCTGCTGTTGTTCATTGAGCCAGTTTTCCATGAACTGAATTGGCGATCTGTAACCGAGCGTTGAATGCTGCCGTTTCCGGTTGTAAAACACCTCAATGTATTCAAAGCTGGTCGCCTTCATGTCGGCATGTGTTGCGTAACGAATGCCATGCACCCATTCGTTCTTGAAGCTGTTGAACCCGCTTTCCGTTGGCGCGTTGTCCCAGCCATTTCCTTTACGGCTCATTGAGCAGTCCATGCCGTATTCCTTCAGCTTGTCCTGAAACGCATGGCTGGCATACTGGCTGCCACGATCCGAGTGATGCAGCAAGCCCGGTGCCGGCCGTCTGCGGAACCATGCCATGGTCAGCGCATCAGTCACAATGTCCGACGTCATGCGCGGTTTCAGCGACCAGCCAACGACTTCGCGGTTAAACAAATCAAGCACAATGGCCAAGTACAGCCAGCCTTCGTCAGTCCACAGGTAGGTGATGTCAGACGTCCAGACTTGATTTGGCGCTGTCGGTGTGAAATTTCTGTCGAGCAGATTGTCAGCGACCGGCAGCCCGTGCTTTGAATCTGTCGTCACCTTATATCGCCGCTTGTGGCGGGCACGGATGCCGTTCTCACGCATCAACCGTTCGACGCGCTCACGCCCAGCAGGGAAGCCCCTTGCCCGAAGCTCCCGCACCATCCGAGGGCTGCCGTAGGCGCCTCTGATCTCGGCATGAATGGCTCGAATCAGCGCCAGCATTTGGGGGGCTGTCAGGTGCTTGCGATCCGGCCTGCCGCCACGTTTCCAGGCGCGATAACCGCTGACGCTGACATCAAGTACGTCGCACAGAGTGACGAGCGGATAGTTCAAACCCTGCTCAACAATCCAGGCGTACTTCACAGAACATCCCTTGCAAAGTACGCCGTCGCTTTTTTTAATATTTCGTTCTCCCGCTTGAGTCGCAGGTTCTCGACACGCAGTGCCAGTTCTTTGAACTCAATCGTGTAGGCCTGTTTCGGTATCTTCATTTCATGCCTTCCAAAAGTGACTCAATTTTAGGTCACCCTTGGCAGACTAATTCCCGGGGGAAGCTCAGAAGCCACCTCTACGTAACATCAGATTTACAGAAAAAATTTTGCGCTACCAGCGCTAGAACAGGGATACTTTGGCTTCCTGGTGCTATCATGAGCAATAGTCGCAGGACTTTCTCCTTACATTCCTGAGGATAGCTCAGGTCGTCATTTTCCTCGCCTCTGCGCTTCAAGCCTGAAGTTTAAATTCAGACAAGGGGGAGAATAAGTATGGTTATTTAGACTGCATGTACTTGGTATATTATTTCGTTAGTTTTTCCTAGTTAACAACCGATGAGAAGAGGCGTTCAATGAAAAAGATATTTTTGACGTTAAGTGTGGTTCTGTTTAATTACGGTGCTATTGCTGAACCGACTAGTGTTGCTGTTTCAATAACAAATATTAGAAGTTATTCTACAGGTGATGCATATGTAACTTTCACTCCTAATTTTTGTAGTACCGATACTGTCAAGCTTGAGGCAGGAATAACGGGAAACAAACCAATGTACGCACTTCTACTCACTGCAATTTCTCTATCCCAAAAAGTTTATTTAGAAGCTAAAAACACAACGGGATGCGTTGGGTGGGGCACAACTCTTGAATCTGTCTTCATGGCTACTCAATAAGAGCTTCTTGAAAAATAGCTGAACCAAATGATTTCAGCGGGGCACGTCTCATCCGAGAATAATAGACGTGCTCGACGCCATCGAAATGCCGCGCGGCACGAACAGTCTGCTTCCTGGTTGCCGTAGGCTATTTCAAGGCGCGGCGCAAATTCTTTGGCTGGCAATTTCACCAGAAGGATATCGAGTACGTCTCGCGCCAGATCGATGTAAACTATCAATAGCAACATCTGCGCGGCAGTTTTCCGTTTGCACTGTCCGGATGCTTAGGTGCGCTTAAACAAACGACAGAAAATTCCCATATAAATGACAGTGGTGCTACGTTTGGGTAACCCACCCGACTGGCGGATCAGCCTACAGGACGACCAGCTACACGTGACCTGTCTGATTGCCAAAAAACCTCTTCCCAAAAAGACACCCACCATCCGCGAAGTCATCCGGAAAGTTGCCATGCTCGGCGGCTCCATCGAAAAAATATGACGACAAACCTGGCGTAAAATGCTCTGGTTCGGCTTTCAGCATATCAGGAATTTCGTCGATGGAGTCGAGCATATGCCATCGATTAATACAGAATGGGTTGTATGTGACGAGATGCAGACAACCTGGCTGTCCAATCACGAAAAATTAATTTTTGCCAGTTGCTCGAAAACGTCTTTACCGAAAATTCTGAGTCGTTGTTTTTCCATCATCGTGTAGTCGGGCGAGGCCATGACTTCGGTCATGGTGTGCCGTGCTTTGGTCATTTTTTTGATGTCCTCGCCGTAGGTCTGAGGGTTCCGGCGGTGTAGCATGAGTGCGCCGCGCAGGCGGGGGCGGTAGGTTTTGAACTCGGGAGACCCCGAAAATTCTGTCAGATCGCCAAAATGCTCATTCAGCCACAGCACGACCGGGGCCGAAGAGTTATTCAAAATATCCGAGAAGCCCATTGAGGTACTGTCCAGGTTGTCGCCACCGCCAATGAGCGAATGGAGAAAGACCTGCTTTCCGGCTTCTTGCAACAGCGCCAAACCATCGTTTTCAACGAGATAACCGAGCAAGGGGGTAAATGAATTTGCTCCGTTATCGACTACGTGAACACCGTCCTCCACAATCAGGCTTTCCATAAACCCATCAAACTTCTTTTGGTCGATAGTCGTCTTGCCCTCCATTACATCAACGTAGCGAACGGGTAACCCTTTATAGGCATAAAAATCCCGATTTTCTTGATCGGTATCAAACCCTTTTAAGTCGGCGCCCATGTTTAAAAAGAACTGCGCTAGGAGCGAGGAGATAAAGGTTTTCCCGCAGCCGCCCTTCGACTGTAGGATAAAGTGAACGGCATTGTCCATTATTTTCTTTCCGTTCGTTTAAAGGTGTTAGGTTTGGAAAATTCAATCAATGAATTTTCAACATTGGCTTTGCTGGTGGATGGCTTATATTCTTCTTTGTTAAGCCGGTACAGGATATTGGAAAAACCTTTCATATCTATCTCAATTCCTTGTTCATTAAGACATTTGACCAGTATTTCATTTTTCACGCCATCAGCCTTGGCCGACAAGATGTCTGCGTAGAGTGTGCGGATTCTGGCGGTTGTGGACAGATTATCAGGGTCTTCAGCCAGCGACCGAATCGCTTTTGGAATATCTGGCTTCATCGGATATTTCTTCTCTCAAAATGAAGTCATTTTAGAGTAAAGATAAGTCATTTTAGAGTGTATTTGAAGTCATTTGCTAATTTTATGAAGTATTTATGCAGTTTTTTGAAGTATTTTTGAAGTTTAAATAAGTTAAAATAAGTCATTTATGGCGACGTTCAGCCCGTAATCGAGCCGTCGCCGCTTCGTAGCTCTCGCCGACACGAGCGTTTTTCTCAATATAGGCGCGGGTCAAGGAAGGCTTTTTGAGCGGAGCAGGAAGTGCTTCTTTCGCCTGAATTTTAAAATTTAGATGGGTGACCGTACGCCCAGTCTTGCGTTGGGTATAGCTGGTATTAATGTCGCTATGAGTGTTTATTTGATCTACTGCTAGATCAATGACCCGTCGTTTTAAGTCAAATAAACGTGGGTATTCTTCAGAGACTTGCAGTGTTTCTTTTAGCCATTCAATGTCGAATTCTCTATTTTTTAGGGAAATGAATTGTGTCAATAATTCATAAAGTCGCACTGCGTGAACGCTAGAAAGATTCCCTATTTTTGAAAGTCGGTAAGTGGTGAATTCGCTTTCTAGGCGCGTAATGTACGGCACCATTTCTGGGGCAAACCGAATCTTTACCGTTCCGGCACCAGGAATATAGCTGCACGAAGAAACCCATCTAACCTCTGTTTTTCTTGGCTTGCCGTTGGGAGCATCCCTATCATTCAGCACAACAAACCGACCGAACAAGGTCTTAGCGGCATCAGCAACTTGCTCATAAATTGCATTTCCCGTCATCCCAAACGCTTCTGCAAATTTGGCGACCTCAATCGTTATTGCGGATTCGCCTAACCCTTTCTGAGTTTCTCGCGCTTCGACAATTGCAAAAAGTATCAGACGTTGCTCAATCAAAGTGAGCCGGTAACTTGCCTCTACGAGACGATTTGATTTTGCGACAAATTTGCCTTTTTCAACCACGATTGTGCCTCCTTATTAAGCAAGAAAAATTGTACCATAAAACGACATATTATTTTTTAGCGTCTATAACCCTAAATCCGTCGTCTTTTAGGCCAGAGTTGACCCTAAATCTGTCGTCTTTCAACCCTAAATCCCTCGTCTTATACGCCCTGAAACCCTTGCTACGACTGGCTTTATGACGGCCTAAAAGCTTTAAAAGCTTTTAAATCTAAAAACCCTGCGCGCACTTATCCACAGGCCCGATGACGCTTAAATTGGCTTAGCTTATCCACAGAAGGAGCGAACTAGCGGACAGGGAGACAACAGCGAGCACCCGCCACATCAAAAACCAAAAAGGCGTTTGCAGGGAAGAAGAATATATGCTTTAAAATTACAGTGAAACGGTCAGATTTGAATCTAGGATGTTGAAAAACGAGTGTCAGGATTTAAAAATATCACTTAAATCTGACATGTGCTCTCGTTACCTCCTGACAGTCAGATTTGGCTGTAGCCAAAGCTGACACGTATCGATGTATGTCGCTATTTTTCGCCAGGGAATAATGTGGTAACGTGTCTACATTGTTGATAAACGCGAGGTTATAGCATGTCAATTACAACCCTTTCAAGCCGCCAATTCAATCAAGACACTAGCAAGGCCAAAAAATCTGCCATGGCAGGCCCGGTGTTCATTACGGATCGTGGCCGACCAGCGCATGTACTACTGACGTTCGATGAGTACAAAAAAATCAGTGGCGGGCAAACGAAGATCTCCGATTGGTTAGCGATGCCCGATCTCGAAGAAGTTGAACTTGAAATTCCACACTGGAGCGATCTCGCACAACCTGCGGATTTTTCCTGATGTACCTCCTCGATACCAACGTCGTTTCTGAGTTGCGGAAGATCCGCAGTGGGAAAGCAGATGGTCACGTTGCCAACTGGGCCGACAGCGTGGATACAGTCGATCTGTATTTATCAGTGATCACCCTCCAGGAATTGGAGATTGGGGTATTGCTAGCGGAACACCGTGATCCAGCGCGGGGGGCCATCTTCCGGACGTGGCTGAATAACCACGTCTTGCCTGCTTTTACAGGACGTATCTTGGCGGTCGATACCGCTGTCGCACAACGCAGCGCACGGCTTCATGTGCCCAATCCACGCCCTGTTCGTGATGGGCTTATCGCTGCGACAGCGCTTGTACACGGCATGACTGTGGTCACACGTAACGTCACTGACTTTATACCTACCGGCGTGACGATTCTTAATCCTTGGGACGTCGTACGCTAAATCTGAAACTGAGGCTTCTTGATTAAGGTTACCCGATTTGCGCGGAAAGCCTCGTCCAAGCGATTTGGTTGCGAAGCAACCTTTAGGCGAAGCCGACGAGCTTGGGCGGGGATGGATAGCGCAGACGCCAACGGCGTCTTTTGGGCGGTTGATCCACCAAAAGCGTATGATGAACCTATGAAACGCTTGCAAGCCTACCAATTTCAGATGGAACCCAACGGAGAACAACTCCGTGATCTGCGCCGTTTCGCGGGTTCCTGCCGGTTCGTCTATAACAAGGCACTGGCAACGCAAAACGCCTTGTACGAACGGGGAGAGAAAAAGCTAGGTTATGCGGGCCTGTGCAAGTCGCTCGTCGAATGGAAGGGACAGCCGGAACTAGATTGGCTCTCCGAAACGCCCTCACAAGCGCTGCAACAAACGCTCAAGGATTCGGAGCGCGGCTACCAAAACTTCTTTGAGAAACGCGCCGCCTCTCCTCGCTTCAAGAAAAAAGGCAGGGGCGACCGTTTCCGCATCCCGCAGGGATTCAAGATCGACGCGGGCAATTCCCGAATCAAGCTTCCTAAACTCGGTTGGATTCGCTATCGCAACAGCCGGGAGATTCTGGGCACCGCTAAGAACATCACCGTATCGAGCAACGGCGGAAAATGGTTTGTCAGCATTCAGACCGAGCGAGAAGTCGAACCGGCGATACCGGCATCAACCTCCAGCATCGGTATCGACGTAGGCATTGCTCGCTTTGCCACGATGAGTGACGGCAGTTTTGTAGCGCCGCTGAACAGCTTCAAGAAACACCAACAACGCTTGGCGCGCTATCAGCGACGCATGAGCCGCAAGGTCAAATTTAGCAACAACTGGAAGAAGGCTAAAACCCGAGTCCAAAAGATTCACACCGGCATTGCCAACGCCCGAAAAGACTTCCTGCACAAGACCACCACGACGATCAGCCAAAACCACGCGCTCGTCTGTGTCGAAGATTGGCAGGTGCGGAATATGTCCAAGTCTAGCAAAGGCACGGTAGAAACCCCCGGAAAGAAAGTCAGCCAGAAGTCCGGCCTAAACCGCGCCATTCTCGATCAGGGTTGGGGCGAATTCAGGCGGCAGCTAGAGTACAAGCTGGCATGGAACGGTGGAATGCTGTTAGCCGTACCGCCGCACAACACCAGTCGAACCTGTCCCTGTTGCGGCCACGTCTCGAAAGAGAATCGCCTAACACAGGAAAAATTCCTGTGCGTCGACTGTGGCTACGAGAACAACGCCGACGTGGTCGGTGCGATCAACGTTTTAGCGCGGGGACACCGCGTATTAGCCTGTGGAGAGCCGGTGCAGCCAGGCCGCTCGGTGAAGCAGGAACCCCCCGAAGTGATTCAGACCGCCTTGTGCTGAACGCCGTAGGAATCCCCGTCCTTTAGGGCGGGGAGGATGTCAATTAGGGAGAGGTAGTGCTCAAGTTCAGACCCACATCGCGGCCCGGTGTGACTGAGCGGACGTTGACGTAGTACGGAGAACCCGCTTTAACGATGCAATCGGTTGTACTTACGCTTGTCCCGACGGTGATCTTGACGCCCTTGCTGATAGTACCGGGAACCTTGCATGCACTGCTAACCTTCGAGAAATCACCAGGGCAGGCGCTAACCGTCATGTCCAGCGAGGACAAACCTGGGTCTGTAGTTGTCATGTAAAAGGTAGGCGAACCAGTAGCCGGCGCGGTAAAGCGAATAGCACCTGCCGCTCGTTCCGAAGCCGATGCAGCAATCAAGCGATGATCGCCCATGTTGGTAAAGTTTGTTGTTGCATCATTGTTATGAGGTGCATCGGTCGCATAAGGCGGAACGGGAATGTCGGAGCAGGCGTCGACGCTGGCGCTGGTTGGGAGCACTGTAATCGATGCCGATGCGGTGATGATATCTCCACTACTTCTGGGCGTCAGTGTCAGCTTTGCCGTGCCGGCACTGGTGAAAATAACACGCGAAGTTCTGCTTGCACTGGCCGGCTCGCTTGCGCCGAAGCTGACCGATGTCGGATAGAACGAAGCGGTGGCAACTGGGGCAGTGTCGCCCTGTATGGCTGCCAGCCTCAGAGTATCGTCCACCGGGGTACCGTTACTTGCTGTACGGATCACGGAGAACGACAAAGGCGTGCCCACTGTAGCTGAATTAGCAGCGCTAACGGTAAAAGACGCGCCGGTAGACGTGCTTGCCCCGGCACACCAGGCTTCAATCGCGCCGCTGCTGCCGTTAATGCTGATCGCTGGCGTGTTACTGCTACCCAAGTAAGTGCAACTGGCAGACGAGGCTCCGTGCAGCAATGCGGTGTAACTTTTGGTTGAGTCGCAGGTAACACTAATTATCCCAACACTGGAAATCGTTACTCCAGAGTATTTGCAACTATTGTCGGTAGCCAACGCCTGTCCAGCACCAAAAATAAGCGCCAGCGCCAAACTGGCGGGCCAAAGTCGAGTCATCATCTGCTGTCCTGCGTTGTCTGCAAAATCCGATTTTAGCATTAGATGTCTCGCGTGGCGGCTTGTCCGGTCGGCGCGAAATCTTCCCGACTCCATTTAAAGAGAGGCATTTTAGCCGACCAGATACGCCTTAAACCGCCGTTGCCAAGGCACGGGCAGGTTGCGGTATAGCCAATGCCCGATGCCCGTGTAACGGACGCGCAGCGCGAGGTGGAGCAGGCGGCGGAGCAGGGCGTGTGAAGCGCCATTGCGTACCGGCGTGTCGGTGCTCGTCGTTTCGAGCGCCGTACTCAGCAAACGTTCGGTGGGCAACGGCGCTGGATAGGCCGGATGTTGGAGACCGAGTCGTTGAATACACTCGGCGTAGACCGCGACCGTCGCTTCGGCCATGGCAGCTAAGGAAGGCAGGGGGATGGCGGTGGCCAGGGCTGCGCGGCGCTCGAACTCGCGGGCGTTTTCGGGTGCACAAATACCGAGAATTTGATCGAGAATGCGATCCTCGTTCTGCCAGTCGTCCATGATCCAGCCGGCACCACTGGCCACTACCCGTTCGTGCAGGGCGCCAATAGGCGGCACCAGAGCCGGGCAGCCCAGCGCCCACGACTCGGAAAGGGTGTAGCTAAAACTCTCTGGCCCAGCCGCAGGAAAAACCATCAAACGAACGCGGTAGTGTTCGACCAAGGCCGACAACTGGCAGCTTCGATAGGCGCCCTGAATGGTCAGCGTTTTATCTTTATCTTGCCAGGCTTGATACTGGTGATCGGTGTAGCCAATGACGACCCAGCGCAGCGGCAACTTGCGCGCCTTGGTACGGGCCACCAGCCGTTCGAGGCGACGCGCCCCTTTGACGGGGCCAATGGCACCGAGTACGCCAATCACTTCCCGCGTGTCGTGCGGTTGCAACAGGACCGAGCACATCTCGCTCGGATCGTCGTGACTCAACGCTTCGGCTGCCGTACCGTGCGGGATGATGTGCGCCAGGGGCTTAGGATAGTAACGCTGTAGCGTGCTGGCGACCGATTGGCTCGGAGCGATCAAGAAAACGGCCTGCGCGAGTAGTTTTTGATGCTCGGCGCGCCAATCGGCGATCTGGATACCCCGGTACAGCACTTGCTCGTCCAGGCAACGCTGGCAAGCAAGCGGGTCGGTCACGGCGCCACAGTAATCGCCGTCCGGGGCCAGCAGGGTCACGGTCGGGCAGGCCAGATAAGAATCGTGCAGGGTGATGCCGTAGGGGACGCACAGATCGGCCAGCCCGAGTAACAGCCCGTTGCGCGCACCAGAAATGTGGTGAACATGGCACAGCACAATACCCAGCGTCGAACACAGCGCATTGAGTAACGTCGCCCACAGCTCGTCCGGCCCGCGTTTGAGTTCGTAGGTTAGCCAAGTCGCGCCATTGCCATCTTCGAGCAACCAACGATCCCCCTGCACGATCAACAAATAATGCCGGTAATGCTGCGTCTCGGCACGCATGAGATCGCGGATATGATTTTCGGTACCCCCTTGGCGACTGTGCAGAATATGCAGAATGCCCGGCATCTCCGGGGCCAGCAAGCGGCGCAAAGCCGATTCGGCCAGTTTGCGCAGCGGCAGCAGCGGGTCGGCGGCGATGAAATGATGCACCAGTTGCGGGTAACTGGGATGCTTGGCCACCAGGCGTCGGGTATTGGCTTCCATCAGCGCCAATTTCTTGTGGTCGAACGAACGGCTGCCGGTGTGCGCGACAAAGGTATCGTCGCACAGCACATTACGGAAACCGGCGTGCACGGCGCGCATGCAAAAATCGTTTTCTTCGCCGTAGCCTAAGCCGAAGGTCTCGGCGTCAAACAGCCCAATCTGGCGCAATAAGCTGCGCCGGATAAACATACAAAAACCTACCGCCGTTGGAATATCCGGGTAGCTAGGCAAGGCGGCCTTTTCCATGGCCTGATTGATCAGTTCGATATCCGGCAAGCCGGCGAGCGGATTGTCCTGACAAAAAACGGGAAAAGAACAGATTTCCGCATTGTTGGAAAAAGGCGTGATGGTGCCGATTTTCGGCTCTGAATCAGCGCAGCGGCGGATTTTCTCCAGCCAGCCGGCGGTCACAATCGTATCCGAGTTGAGCAACAGTACGTCGCGCTCGTCGTCCACCGCCATGCCGCGATTGACGGTGCCGACAAAACCGAGATTTTTCGCGTTGCGCAGCAGCAAAAGCGTTGGATCGTGCTCCGCCGCCAAGGCGTCAAAGAGCACGTCTATTCGGGCGTCGGGCGATTGATCGTCAATCAAAACCAAGCGATAACTCTCCGCTCGGGTGTGACGGCGCACACTAGCAATGCAGGTGACTAAATCATCGTGTGCGTTATAAACCGGAACAATGACATCTATAGGAAGTTTGCGATTCATCTAAAACTAACCTCCGGTCTGAAACCTCCCCCTTCAGGGGGATTCCTTTTAATGACCACGGACTCGTGGCACAATGTTGTTGTAACCTCCTCCTTCAGGGGGAGGATCAATCCGTAGACCT
>Ga0194044_10001596_pt1 | contig 11495 bp, 9 predicted proteins | sample JunL4417m_MetaG_FD_155460 | JGI IMG/M metagenome (GOLD analysis project Ga0194044, IMG submission 155460) | Anoxic zone freshwater microbial communities from boreal shield lake in IISD Experimental Lakes Area, Ontario, Canada - Jun2016-L442-17m | ecosystem: Environmental > Aquatic > Freshwater >...
GCGACGACCTCGTTGTACGAGAACCTTCAGAGCAACGGCATCGTCGAGCTCGTGGGCCTCGAGAACTTCCACGAGACCGTGGCCGCCGGGGTCGCCGACTTTCTGGCGGGAGGCGCGGTCGCGCCGCGAGCTCGCGGCGGCGACGTGACCCTACCCCCCGAGAGGCCGTCGTGAGCCGGCGGTCGGCAAGGAGCTCGAGAAGGTAGAGCGCCGGCCGGCCGCGCCGGCCGACGCGCCGCCGGCACAGAAGGATGCCGCAGCGCGTTTGCAGCGGGCGACGCAGACGAGACCCGCCGGACGCTGCGGTTCGCGCCCAAGAAGAGGGACGGGCCGCGACGACTGGGGGGCAGTCGTCGCGGCCCATGTGGGGCCAGCGGCTCCCGGGCGCAGGAGGTGACTCGCCCGGGCAAGTGGGACGCCGACTCGGTGGGGGCGCACCGTACATCAGTCGGGTCCCGACGGCCGGGGGGCAGCCGTCTTTGCCGTTTCATGGCTTGATAAGCAGTCTGCCCGACGAAGATGAAGGGCGTGTTGCGCTGGCGTTGAGGAAGGTTGCGCCGGCGGCCCGAGGGCGTCTTCACGGCCGCGCGCTACGTCAGTCTCGAGGAGGTCATCGAAGACACCAGGGAGACCTGCTACGAGGCGCTGCAAGCGTCGTCGGAGGGCCGGCATGAAGGCCGCCACGACCTGGCGCCCTGGCTGCAGTACTCACACGGCATCCTGATCGCCGCGTACCTGGAGCTCGAGCAAAGAGTCGGACAGATGGGGACGGGCCGCGTGGCGCGAAGCGCGAGATGGTGAGCGACTGCATCCGGCATCCCCCGACGACGTTCCGCTACGCCGACGTGGGGCGTTCGTCATTCTGGATAATGGGTGTGATTGGGCGTAGTATTGGTTTCATGATCCGCGCCGACACTCTGCAGATCACCCCTGAGATCCTGCGCCTGATCGCTACGATCGACGAGTTCAAGGGCGCGTGGCGTGCCTTGGGCACGCTGGCGCCGGATCGTCTGTCGGCACTGCGGCGCGTGGCGACCATCGAGAGCGTCGGCTCATCCACCCGTATCGAGGGCGGCAACCTGTCGGACCGGGAGGTCGCGGGCTTGCTGTCGAACCTGCAAATCAAGACCTTCGCCACGCGGGACGAGCAGGAAGTGGCGGGGTACGCCGAGCTGATGGAGATGGTGTTTTCGTCGTGGCAGGCAATCACGCTCAGCGAGAACCACATCAAGCAGCTGAACCGCGACCTGCTGGTCTACAGCGAAAAGGACGCGTGGCATCGCGGCAACTACAGGACTTCCTCCAACAGTGTTGTCGCCTTCGACGAGAGCGGTGTGCAGATCGGCGTCGTGTTCGCGACGGCGACACCCTTCGACACGCCTCGCCTGATGACGGAGCTGGTGACCTGGATGCAGGAGGAGCGCGGTGCGGAGCGCCTGCACCCGCTGCTGCTGATCGGCTTGTGGGTCGTCGTCTTTCTGGAGATCCACCCGTTTCAGGACGGCAACGGGCGGCTCAGCCGAGTGCTGACCACGCTGCTCCTCCTGCAGGCGGGCTACGCCTACGTGCCCTACAGCTCGCTGGAAGGCGTGATCGAGCAGAACAAGGAGGCCTACTACCTCGCGCTGCGGCAGACGCAAGGGACGATCCGCTCCGACGGGCCGAACTGGCAACCGTGGCTGGTGTTCTTCCTGCGCTCGCTGGCCGAGCAGGTGCGACGCCTCAACACGAAGGTCGAGCGCGAGAAGCTGGTGCTCGCGCCGCTGCCGGAGCTGTCACTGCAGATCGTCGAGCTCGCCCGCGAGCGAGGCAGGGTCACGATGGGCGATGTCATCCGGCTGACCGGCGCGAGTCGCAACACCCTGAAGCAGCACTTCCGCGCGCTGGTCGCACAGGGCCACATCACCCGGCACGGCGGTGGCCGGGGCAGTTGGTACGACTGACCTGGTTCTGGTCGGTTTCTATGCGCTCGGTGACGAGCTCGACTATCTCCTCGGCCGCATGCTTTACCTCTGAGTACTCGTCGCGAGTGAGATCGTCCCAGTCCCCAGGATAGCGGATCTCCACCGCACAAGGAGCAAGGGTTTCAGCGGCGTCTGCCAGTTGGCTGAAATCCACCTCGATCGTCTCTGCGAGAGCGAGGAGCTTGCTCAAGTCGTGGATGTTCGCGAAACGCACCGAACGGCTCGCCAAGTACGCTTTCAGCGTCTTCTCGGCAGCCTGCTGGAGATGGAAGGCTGCTGCGCTGAAAAGCGGTTCATAGTCTCCCTCATCGTCGTTCGGCACGAGTCGCTCAGCCGCGCGCAAATCATGCGAGGCTTTGGTGAGCCAGGCGCCAACAAGCTCGCGGAGGCCGTCATCCATGGAGCAGGAGGCCCTCGGTGGCGACCTCGTGCTCAAGAGAGGCCGCCAGAGTCTTCATACGGTCGAAGCGGTCCGCGGTGGTTACGATGACGTCTTTGGAGATACCCAGACCCCGCAGAGCGCGGTATGCCTTCTGGGCTCTTCTCAGGGGGCGCTCTTCGCTCGACGAGACGACAACCATGAAGTCGTAGTCGCTGTCAGGCGTGGCGTCGCCGCGACTTCTCGATCCGAACAGGTAGACCTTGCTCGGGCTGAATTCCTTGACAAGCCGCCGTGTGGCCTCGTCGAGGACCGGGTCATCCTGGCTGTGGTTCACATCGCCCCCCGATTGATTCGCACCTTCAGTATATCCGCGGATGGTGCGACGCCGCGTTGAATGCTGCCGGCGGCGAGTCTGGCGGGTGGCGACTACTCTGCCGAGAGGAGGCGAAGGACGAGCGCGTCGATCGCGTCAGCGATGCCTACGCGCGCGAGCTCTTCGCGGATCAGGCGGCGCTGCGCCTGGAAGGTGCGCTTGCCGGTGACGTCAGTCTCCGCGGCAAGCGTCTCCGCCTGGGCGGCCAGCGCGACGAGCTGCAGATGGTCCGCGCTCTCAGGATCAAAGACTGGGATCGGGAGGCGCCACACCAGCTTGTCGAAGTCGCGTGGGTTGTGCTCGCCGCGCGACTGCATCGGCGCGAGCAACCCTGTAAGTGCCGGACTGTTCAGGATGGCGGTCAAGTATCGAGCCTCGCCAATGTCGGAAGCTGCCGCCCAGTAGAGCTTCTTGTCGACAATCGCGTGGGCGTCGTTGAGGCGCACGGCCGCCAAGTACTGCCCACTACCGGTGTAGAGGACACGGTGCGAGGGCGTGGGGAACTGAAGCGAGAGCTTGTTCCTGAAGTCGAGTTGTTCTAGCAGAGTCAGCCGGCTCTCGCCCTTGTTCTCGTCCCACACGGCCTCGGCGCGCGTCCACCAGTCGGCGAGCCCGGGGTAGGCGTCAAGGTGCGGATTGGCGCTGTCCAGCAGCGTGGTGCCGTCCCACGGGACGATGCCGAGCCAGGGCTCCAAGAGGCGAAACGGCAGCAGCGTTGCGCCCAGGTGCACCGGTCGCACGAACTCCTGCTCCACCGCGCCTTGCAGCGCCGGGAGGTGTTTCCAGGGCAGCTTCTCGTTAGCGCTGCGCATGCTGCGCACCGCGCGTCTGCCGGCGGCGACGCCGATGGGCGAGGACGGCGCGTCCTCGACCATGAGCAGGAAGCGCGGCACGAGCGTCGCCCCTTGCGTGAAGCGTGAGTGATACGGGCTGGCCGGCGCGTCGCGGGCGACCTCCACGCCTGCCGCCGTGCGCGTGACGTGCGGCGCGGCCAACTCCCAAGAGATGCCGCGGCCGGGCAGCCGGCCGCTCCAGCTCTCGGCCTCGCTGGGCAAGGGGACCGCGAGCTCCGAGGGCTTTGAGCGCGTGCCGCTGATGACGCTCGGCGGTACGCGGAACAGATTGGGTTTGATCTGGTGGAGGTCCCAAGGTGTGCCGAACGCCACCTTGGCCCCGCGCGTGGGCGTCTCCCAGTGACCCGTGCGCAAGCCCGCGAACTGGCGGCGCGAGAGAGCCGCCAGCGGCATGACCAGCGAGAAGCGACCGCCCGGCTTCAGGTACAGCTCCACAGCGCGGGTCAGGAAGAGCCCCGAGAGGTCCTGGTGCGTCGCCACCGACGCCCCGGCCCACAGACCGCGTTCTTCGCTCATCTCGCGGAAGGCGACTTGCATCTCGATGGTCATGAAGCGGTAGGCGAGCCAGGGCGGGTTGCCGACGATGCAGTCGACGCGGTTCTCCGTTTGGCTCAGCCACAAGGGCCGCGCGAGGTTGCGCACGTAGAACGACCAGACGTGGTCGCGGCCTTCGTCCTGCAAGCGGCACATCGTGGCGAACGTGGCCTGCACTGCTTCCTGGTCGTCGGGGTGCACGGCGAAGCGGCTGAAGGTGGTCGCCAGTGAGGGCGGCGTGGAACCAGGTTCGCGAGCGGCCGCGCGGTGCGCGAGCTCTTCGACGAGGCGGTCGAAGGCGGGGGCGTCGCTGAGCAGGCGGCTGGGGAAGTGGAGGCTGCTGGCCCAGAGCTGAACGTCGTCGTCGATGCCGATGGTGAGTCCTTCGTGTGCCCAGAGGCTGGTGCCCGCGGTGCGCCACTGCACGGAGTCGCCCAGCCAGACGGGCACGTGGATGTCGGGTCGGCCGGGCGCTTGCAGCCGATCCCGGCCGATCGCCAGCAGGTACGTGAGCCGCGCCAGCGTGATGGCTACAGGGTGCACGTCGATGCCGAGCACGTGCTCGGTCGCGCCCGTGATCGCCTCGGCGTCGGACATGCCGGCCGCGGCGGCCGCGTTCAAGTAGTGGCGCACGGCCTGGAAGAGGAAGGTGCCCGAGCCGCAGGATCCGTCGAGCACGCGCTGCTCGAGAGGCCGGTCGACGGTCTCGGCGACGATGCTCTCGGCCAGCCAGTCGGGCGTGTAGTACTCGCCGAGGCGGTGGCGCCAGTCGGCGTTGATGATGCTCTCGTAGAGCACCTTCATGACGTCGTGCTCGACGTCTTCCCAGGCGAAGCGCGTGAGCCGTTTGGCGAGCGCCTGCACGAAGGCCTCGCCCTCCGGCACTTCCACCACCCAATCGAAGAAGTCCTGCTCGATGACCCCCGCGATGCCGGCCTGGGCGAAACGCTGCCCGCTGAGCACCGCGGCCGGAGGCAGCAGCGCCGGGTCGAGGCCCACCACGGCGTGCGCGATGACCTCGGCGGAGACGACGAGCAGCGTGTGGTCGATGAACAGCTGGTCGTCGTCGACGAAGTTGGTGCCGAAGGCAGTGCGCAGCAGGCGCGCCCAGAGCTGCCGCTTCAGGACGACCGTGGGGTCGGCGCGATTCTTATCGTAGAGTCGGTGCAGCTCGGCGTAGGCCAGCGCGTGCGCCGAGCTGCGTGCGCCGAGGCGGCGCTCGATCTCCTTCGGAGTCGGCGCGATGGCCTCGGCCGTGGCCAGCGCGCCTTCGAGCCAGACGACGAGGCCCTCCACGTCCGGCCGGCCGGGAGTGAGCTCGAAGCGCGAGACCTCCTCGAGCTCATCATCCACAAGGTGGTACAGACGCCACTCCGCGCCATCTGTGAGGACGCCCGCGTAGCGCTGCGCCAGCGCGGCCGTGCGAGCGCGCACGTAGCCGGCGAGCTGCTGCTCGGCCTGCTCGCGCACGCCGGCGCTGCGCAGGTCGCGCTTGATCTCGATGGCCGTGAGGCCGGTCTCGATGTCGATGCGCCGGCCGCCGCCGACCTGGACCTCGAGCTCGGCTTCGACGAGGTCGTCTTCGCCGAGGTTGAGGCCGCCGTACAGCAGCAGGGTGCGCACATCGGCCTGCACGTTGGCCTCGGCGCCCGCGGCGCGGCCGGCAAGCTGGCGCACGAGTGCGGCGAGGTCAAGCGAGGATGACAAGGTGCTCGTCCTTGTCGAGGTTGGCGGCCACGCTTGAGGCTATCACCGCGGCGGCGGGGCGAGAAGGGCGGACGGCACTCTCGGTTCCGTGGTGCTCTTCGCACGTGGGCAGGAGGCTCAGAACACCCTCTTCCAGTCGTCCTTCATGCTGACCACGATCCAGCCCTCCATCGCGGCCAGCTGGAGCGCCTTCTCCGCCCCGTCGTCGTAGGCGTATTCGCGCGCGGCGTCGTCGTGATGCACCAGCAGGCCGAGCGTGAGGCCGGAGTGCCCGCCGGCGTACTTGAGCATGTGGATGTCGCCGTCGGAGTTGCCCGCCGCCAGGATCGGCCGGCGCCCGATGGCGCGATGGATGTGCGCAGGCTTGCCGGGACCGTCGTCGATGGGCAGCTCAACCTCCTTCGTGCGGATCACTTGCGCCACGCCTTGCGCATCCTCGACGTACTCGAACGTCACGCTGCTCCCGATGGCCCTGGCACGCGGAATGTCGTAGATCTCCTCGCAGACCGCGCGCATGAAGTCGCGCCCGCCTCCCGAGGTGAGGAAGACCTGAAAGCCGCTGCCCTGCAGGTGGTGGATCAGCTCGACCATGGGGGCGTAGGTCAACTGCGCGTAGGGCTTCTTGAAGCGCGCGTCCTGCACGCTGTTCAGAAACTCCAGGGCGTCCGCCTCGAACTCCTCGACCGTCAGCCCTTCGAACGCCTCCGTGATGCCGCCCGCGAGAGTGTAGACCCCGGTCGGATCGCCGCTCGCGTAGTCGGCCGCGACCTTGCCGAACCAGGCCATGTCCTTCTCGTGGACCGCCTTGAACGGCTGGCGCTCGCGCAGCTCCGGCTTTTCGGCGGCCATCGTCCCGATAGCTCGCAGGCCGTGCTGCAGCTGGATGTACATGGGCTTCTCCAACCACAGGGTGCCGTCGTTGTCGAAGGTGGCGATGCGCGCCGCCGGCGGTACAAACGTCGCGCTGTCCGCCGTGGTCACTTGCGTGACGAGCTCAAGGATCGCGCTCCTGGCGGCGCCGTCGTTCCACGAAGCAAGTGGATCGGTCACGGTGATGTCTCCTTGCGTATACATTGCTTGCGAGACCGGCGGGGCGGCCGCAGGGCCACCCCGCCGGTCTTTGTCCGTCGCCGGCGTCTACTCCCGAGCGAGCATCGCCTGGGCGTGACGCTCCATGTCGAGGTAGGGCTCGCCGCTGACGTCGACCGTCACCTGCCTGATGGCGCCGCCGGTGAAACGGTACGGCGATTCGCCCGGGTAGTCGTCGGTGACGGGCTCGCCGCTGTCGCGGCCGACGCACAGGCCCTCACCGCCCAGCGAGAAGTAGCCCGGCTGGGTCTTGATGCGGCCCTCGCCGACCTTCCTGTCGCCGTAGTACAGCGACAGAATGCCCGCGGCCACGCCGGGCGGGTCCTCGCCTTGCTTGTCGAACGATGCCGAGAGGATCAGGTTCTCGCCGGTCGGCAGGTCCTCGGTCGCGTCGATCTTCTGCTCGAACATGCCGACGAAGCTGTTGACGTAGTGCAGCCGGTCATCCTTGACGTAAAGGGCGTGCCCGCCGAAGCGCGCTCCGTGGGCGAACAGCACACCCTCCGCGCCGGCGGCGGGGATGTCGACCAGGGCGCCGACGGTGTAGGAGCGATTGTGGATGTTGACCGCCTGGGTCTCGGGGACGTCCGCGATGTCGGGGTAGTAGGTGTAGCGGTCGCGCGGGGCGGCAAGCTGCGGCCGCTCCGTCAGGGCGATCTCGAGCGGCGAGCGGTCGTCGAGCGGGAAGGCGTCGTTGGCGCCCGCCTGCGCGAACCACAGGTTCTGGAGCTCGCGGACCTTCTCCCGGTTGTCCGCCGCCAGATTGTGGAGCTCGGAGCGGTCGACGTCGGTGTGGTAGAGCTCCCACTCGTCGGCATTGAAGTTGCTCCAGCCGCTGAGCGTCGGATGGGTGGTGACCGCCTTCCAGCCCTCGTGCCAGATCGCGCGCGAACCGAGCATCGAGTAGAACTGGGTCGTGCGGACGCCGGCGGCCGCGGCGTCGGCGAAGCTGTAGCGCATGCTCACGCCGTCGAGGGCGCTCTGCACATGGCCCTTGACGGCCTCCGGAGCTTCCACATCGAGGCAGTCGAGAATGGTCGGCACGATGTCGATCGCATGGTGGTACTGGTCCCTGAGCTCGCCCCTGGCCTTGATGCCGGCCGGCCACGAGATGACGCATGGGTCGGCGGTGCCGCCGTTGAGCTCGTAGCGCTTCCACATCTTGAACGGCGTGTTGAAGGCCATCGCCCAGCCGTTGGTGTAGTGGTTGTAGGTCTTCGGACCGCCGAGCTCGTCGAGCATCGCGAGGTTGGTCTGCAGGTTGTCGGGAATGCCGTTGAAGAGGAGGTTCTCGTTCACCGACCCGTCGGGGCCGCCCTCGCCGCTGGCGCCGTTGTCGGACACGAGGATGACCAGCGTGTTCTCGCGCTGCCCGGCCGCCTCGAGGTAGTCGAGCAGGCGCCCGAGGTGGTGGTCGGCGTGCGCCAGGAAGCCGGCGTAGACCTCGGCCATGCGCGCAAAGAGTCGCTGTTCGTCATTCGACAGCGAGTCCCACGGCTTGGTCACGTCGAGCGCGGGGAACGGTTTGCCGTCGGGACCCGTACGAGTCTCGGTCGTGCCGATGGGATTGAGCGGCGGCAGCTCGGTGTTCTGTGGCACGAGTCCCATCGTCTTCTGGCGGGCCAGGGTCTGCTCGCGCATCGCCTCGTAGCCCATGTCGAAGCGGCCCTTGAACCTGTCGATCCACTCTCTGGGCGCATGGTGCGGGGCGTGGCAGGCGCCGGGCGCGTAGTACAGGAAGAACGGCTTGTCCGGGGCGATGGCCTTGGAGTCTTTGATGAACTCCAGGGCTTTGTCGGTGATGTCCTCCGTGAAGTGGTAGCCGTCTTCTGGTGACTTCGGTGGGTCGACCGAGTGGTTGTCGTAGACCAGCTCGGGATACCACTGGTTGGTCTCGGCGCCGAGGAAGCCGTACCAGCGCTCGAAGCCGCGACCCGACGGCCAGTTGCGGCGCGGCGCCGCCAGGTTCATCTCGTCGCTCGGGCAGAGGTGCCACTTACCGACCATGTAGGTGTTCCAGCCCAGCTCGCCGAGGATCTCCGAGAGCATGCCGTTCTCGGGCGGGATGGTGCCGCTCGCGTTGGGAAAGCCGAGCGCGGCCTCGGTGATGCAGGCCATGCTGTTGCGCGTGTGGTTGCGGCCGGTGAGCAGGCACGAGCGGGTCGGCGAGCAGAGGGCCGTCGTGTGCCACTGCGTGTAGCGCACGCCGTCCGCCGCGATCCTGTCGATGTTCGGCGTCTCGATCGGGCCGCCGTAGCAGCTCATCGCCGAGAAGCCCACGTCGTCGAGCACGACGTACACGACGTTGGGCGCCCCGTCCGGCGCCTGCGGCGGCTCGAACGGCGCCCAGTCGGGCGTCGAATCCCGGATGTCGATGTTGATGACGCCCTTGAAGGGTTCGCGCATGTGCCATCACTCCTTACGCTCTTGTGAGCTGTCCGGTTTGAGCTTCGGGGTCAGAATCTGGATACCCCATGCTACCCGGCGGTCAACGGCGAGGCGAGGTCGTAAGCCGGCCTGCGGCGTACCTGCGCTACTCGAGCGAGATTGCGTCAACCGGGCACTCCTCGGCCGCCTCCTCGCAGCAGCCGGCGGCCTCGCAACCCTCCGGGTCGATGACGTGCGAGATTCCGTCGTCGCCGACTTCGAACACGGCGGGGCAGATCGCCTCGCAGCTGCCGCAACCGGTGCAGAGATCCTCGTCCACGACGGGTCTGGTCATGTCAGTCGCCTCCTTGTGTCGAGCTACTGGCTTCGTCGGCGCCGTACTCCGCCACGATCTCGGACGGCGCGCGGTCGGCCCGCAGCAGTTCGCACATGCGGCGCATGGGCATATCGACGTGGTGGAAGAACGCCTTGAAGCCGGGGCAGAGGTAGTTGAGCCCCGGCTCGCCCGGCGGCGACGCATCGGCAGACGTCGTGATGAAGCGGTCCTTGGGGCAGCCGCCGTGGCAGGCGAAGCGCACGTCGCACGCGAGGCAGTACTTCGGCAGCGCGTCGAGCTTGTCGCGGCCGAACTGCCGCTGCTCGGGCGCGCCGACGAGCTCCGCGAGGTGGCGCTCGCCGATGTTGCCGCGCAGGTACGCGGGCTCCACGAAGTGGTCGCAGGCGTACACGTCGCCATTGAACTCCAGAGCCAGCGCCGCGCCGCAGGTCGGCGCGTGCACGCAGAGGCCGGCGGGCTCGCCGTACCAGTTGGCCAGGGCGACGTCGAACATCTGCACGTACACCTCGCCGACGTCGCGGCGCACCCACTCTTCGAACACCTCGATGAGAAAGGCGCCCCATTGTTCGGCGGTCACTGAGCGGTCGGTGACCGTGGCGCCGTACGGCACCCCGTCCTCGGTGGGCCGCTCCACGATGGGGATGAACTGGATGAACTGCGCGCCGCACTCGTCGCGCAGGAAGCGGTAGACAGAGTCGGGGTGCGCGGCGTTGGCGGCGTTCACGGTGGTCAGGGCGTTCCACTCCACGCCGTGCTCGCGGAGCGCCGCGAGGCCGCGCATGACCTTGTCGAACGTGGGCTTGCCGGCCTTGTCGCGGCGGTAGGCGTCGTGCAGCGCGCGCGGCCCGTCGATGCTCAGGCCGACGAGGAAGCCGTTCTCCTTGAAGAAGCGCGCCCAGTCGCCGTTGATCTTGGTGCCGTTGGTCTGGATCGAGTGGCTCACGGTCATGCCCGGGCGGGCGTACTTGCGCGCCAGCGCGACTGCCCGGCGGAAGAACTCGAGGCCCATCAGCATGGGCTCGCCGCCCTGCCAGGCGATCGCCACCTCGGGAACGCGATGCGCCTCGATGAGCTGCCGGATGTACTGCTCCAGCAGCTCGTCGCCCATGCGCGACCGCGCCCCCGGGTACAGCTTCTCCTTCTCCAGAAAGAAGCAGTAGGCGCAGTCGAGGTTGCAGACCGAACCCGTGGGCTTGGCCAGCAGATGGAACGCCGGCGGCGCCCCTGCGGGCGGCGTGGAGACGGCGTCGCCCGGCGGCATCACAGTCCGCCGATGCCCTTGCCGATGAGCACGAAGCCGAAGACCACGAAGAGCACGGTCATCACAGTGCCATTGTTCGCCGCCAGCCAGGTCTTCCAGCCGCCGAGCACCCGCGCCGACTGCTCCTCGCCCATGGCAAGGTACACCGCCACCGGGGCGATGATGCCGATGCTGCCGATCAGGATGAGCAGGATCAGGACCGCTGCCTGCTGAAAGCCGCCGATGCCCGACTGCGCGATCCCGGCCGCCGCCGCCGCGTTGAGGATGAGGTTCTTGGGCTTGGGGCCGGCGAGCAGCGCCCCGACGGCCACGGACCGCGCGGGCGTGAACCGGTCCAGCGCCGTCATCCACTTCGGCATCGGCGCCTCCTCCCCCGGCCTCGGGCGTTTGTGGAACTTGCGCCAGGCGAGGAACAGCAGCAGAAGGCCGAGCACGAGCTTGATGACGCTGACGATCCGTGAAGTGTCATTCGACGTCGCCGCCTCGGCGGCGTCCGTGATGATGAGGACGACCACCGCGACGACGGCCAGCCCGAGCAGCCAGCCGGCCAGAAAGGCGAGGCCGTTGGGGCGCGCCTGCGGCGTCGTGAGGATCAGGATGATGGCG
>Ga0194044_10001600_pt1 | contig 11474 bp, 5 predicted proteins | sample JunL4417m_MetaG_FD_155460 | JGI IMG/M metagenome (GOLD analysis project Ga0194044, IMG submission 155460) | Anoxic zone freshwater microbial communities from boreal shield lake in IISD Experimental Lakes Area, Ontario, Canada - Jun2016-L442-17m | ecosystem: Environmental > Aquatic > Freshwater >...
GTCCTGAAAGAGGAGCCGGTTCGGCAGCCCGGTCAGCGGGTCGTGGTGGGCGAGGTGGTCGAGCCGGCGCTGCTTCTCGAGGATCTCCGCCTGCGCCCTCCGTCTCTCCGTCACCTCGCGGATGATCGAGAGGATCCTGTCCGTCCCGCACCGGACGACGCGCGCCTCGAAGTGCCTCTCCTCGCCCGTCCGCGAGAGCGAGTACTCCAGGACCTCGAGCCCCCCGCCGCGCGTCACCCTCTCGAAGAGGGGAAGGAAGCGTGCGACGAGCTCGGGCGGGAGGATGTCCTTCATGTTCCGCCCGAGGAAGGTCTCGGGGGGGGCGAGGAGGTGGTTCTCCTCCCGCGCGTGGAAGTCGAGGAAGACCCCGTCCGGGCTCTGCAGGAACATCACGTCGGGGATGGCGGAAAGGAGCGCGCGGTGCCGGCTCTCGCTGGCCCGGAGCGCCTCCTCCGCCGCGGCGCGCTCGGCGACCTCCGCCTCGAGCTGCCGGTTCTTCTCGTCGACCGCCCTCTGGCGAAACGAGGCCTCCTCGAGGCGGATCGCGAGGGCCGAGTTCCTCGCGCTCAGGTAGGTCAGGAGGAAGGTCCCGGCCAGGATGACGAGGGCGAGCCCCCCGGTCGTGAGGAGGAAGCTCCGGGCGGAGTTCACCTCGAAGAGGTCGGTGACCGGAAAGAAGCGGACGAGCGAGAGCGGGGAGCTGCCGACCGGGACCCGGATGACGAAGACGTCGGGTCCCTTCCCGCCCCGGAGCGGGACGGGGCCGGAGACCCCGGTGGACCCCGGCGGCGGCGCCGAGAGCAGGGGGGCGGGAAGGATCGACCGCACGTCCTCGGGGAGCACGACATAGCCCTCGCCGAAGGCAACGGCGATCCGGTCGGGGCCGGGACGGCCCGCCACGAATTGCGAGTAGACGGGGAGGATCGGGACCCAGGCGAGTATCCGACCCGAGGGCTTCGCCTTGAAATGGAAGGGGTGCGAGAGGACGAGGTGCGTCTCCCTCGCCGTCGCGTCCACGCTGATCGAGTCCCGGTCCCCCGCCGCGAGGTAGCGGGAGAGGTCCCCCGTCGCTCCCTCCGGCAGGGGCGAGCCGCTCGTGACGAGGGGGCTTCCCCCGTCGTCGACGAGGACGATTCGGGCGTAGACGCTCTCTCCCCCGACCTGCTTGCGCTTGCAGAGCCCGTCGAAGAGGTCGTCTATGGCGTGGAGGCTTGCCCCCAGTCCGTATTCCATCGACATCCCGAGCGAAAGGTTCTCGAAGTAGCTCGGGATCTCGCGGCTCGCCCCGAGGTTCTGCAGGTCGTCCACGCGCTCGTCGAGGAAGTAGCGGAGCGCCCCCGCGCGGACGTCCAGGCCCTGCGCCAGCAGCTGGAGCTGGGACTCCTGCAGCTGGACCCTCGCCTGGTACTGGAGGACGACGAGGTACCCGATGTAGCCGACGAGGACGAGACCGGCGACCTGCACGCCCCGGGTGACGACACCCGGGGGGCGTCGCCGGAAAGTCCGGGACGGCGAGGGAGCGGTCACGGGCGGGCGACGGACTCCACGCGGCCCGCCGCCCGGCGCCGAGACAGCAGGTCGTCCAGGAGGCTGTAGCCGGCGGGGACGACGAAGAGGGTGAGGAGCGTCGAGACGAGGATGCCGCCGACGAGGGCGAGCGCCATCGGGCGCTGGAGCTCGGCGCCGGGCCCGAGGGCGAGGGCGGGGGGGATGGCGCCCGCGATCGTGGCGATCGAGGTCATCAGGATCGGGCGGAGCCGGATCGGGCAAGCCTCGAGGAGCGCCTCGTCCGCGCCGGCGCCGCGGGCGCGCACCTGGTTGGTGAAGTCGACCAGCATGATCGAGTTCTTCTTGGCGATCCCGACGAGGAGGATGAGCCCCAGCATCGAGTAGACGTTCAGGCTCTGCCCGGCGATCCAGAGCGAGAAGAACGCCCCGCTGATCGAGAAGGGGAGGGCGAGGAGGACGGTCACCGGGTGGGTGAAGGAGTTGAACTGCGAGGCGAGCACCATGTAGGCGACGACGAGGCCGAGGCCGAACGCGAACCAGAGCGACTGGAACGACTCCCGGAAGGCCTTCGTGCTCCCCGCGACGACGGCCCGGTAGCCGTCGGGGAGGACCGAGCGGGCGATGGCGAGCGACCGGTCGACGGCCGTCGCCTGGGAGGCGCCCTGCGTCACGTTCGCGAAGACGGTGATCGCCCGCTCCCGGTCGCGCCGGGTGATCGCCTGGAGCGTCGGCTGCTGGACGACCTTCACGAGCTCGCCGAGCCGGACCGCCTCCCCGGCGCTCCCCCGGACGAGGAGGCGCTGGATGTCCTCGGGCTTGTCGCGCTGCTGCGCGAGGAGCCGGCCGCGGATGTCGAAGCGCCGCCCCTTGTCCTTGAACTTGCCGATCTGCATCCCGCCGATCGCGGCGTTCACGGTCTCACCGATGGCTGCCATGCTGACGCCGAGGTCGGCCGCGCGGTTGCGGTCCGGGACCACCTGCACCTCGGGCATCCCGACCTGGTAGTCGGTGTCGACGTCGGTCACGAGGCCCGAGGCGCGCATCTGCTCGGAGATCTCCCGGGCGGCGCCCGCGAGGACGCTCCAGTCGCGGCCGCGGATGTTGAACTCGATCGGGAAGCCGCCTCCGCGCGACGGGGAGAAGCCGGCCTGGGAGATGTCCTGCAGCGAGACCCGCCCGCCGGGGATCGTGGCCGCGTACTTTCTGACCGTGTCCATGAACTCGAGCTGCGTCGGCCGCCTCCCCGTCTTCGGGTCGACGGGCCTCTGGCGCGGCTCCTTCATGTTCACGTAGCCCTGGCCGGTGTTCGCGCCGCTCCCGCCGCCGACGCTCCCGGCGAAGAGGACGACCTCGGGGCGTGAGATCAGGTACGCCTCGATCTTCCGGAAGTAGCGGTCGGTCGCGTCGATGCTCGTCCCGACCGGCGTCTGGAAGCGGATCGTGAAGCGGCTCATGTCCTGGCTCGGGATGAACTCCTGCCGCAGGAACTTCACCGCCCCGAGGGAGAGGACGAAGAAGACGAGCGAACCGGCGAGGAGCTTCCCCCGGTGGCGGAGCGCCGGCCCGAGAGCGACGAAGTAGGCCTCGGAGAGGCGGCGGAAGAGCGCGTCCATCGTCTTCCCGAGCCGGCCACGGTGCTCCACCTCGAGGAACCTCGAGCAGCGCATCGGCGCGAGCGTCAGCGCCTCGAGGAGCGAGATGAGGACGGCGACCGAGATCGTCACGCCGAACTGGAAGAAGAACTTCCCGATGATCCCCTTCATGAAGGCGACCGGCAGGAAGATCGCGATGATCGCGAGCGTCGTCGCCGACGCGGCAAAGGTGATCTCGCGTGCCCCGACCGACGCCGCCTTCACCTTCCCCTCGCCCGCCTCGCGGTGCCGGTAGATGTTCTCCAGCACCATGATGGCGTCGTCGACGACGATCCCGACGACCAGGGTCAGCCCGAGGACGGTGTAGGTGTTCAGCGTGAACCCGAGGACGTAGATGACGATGAACGTCCCGAGGATCGACGTCGGGATCGCGAGGAGGACGTTCACCGTCGTCGACCACGACCCGAGGAAGAGCCAGCAGACGAGCCCCGTCAGGAGCGACGCGAGGACGAGCGTGAAGAGGATCTCGTGGATCGACCTCTCGATGAACGTCGTCGTGTCCCAGTTGACGTCGAGGCGCAGCCCCTCGGGGAGCTGAGCCTTCAGGGTCACCATCTTCGCCTTGACGTCGCGCCCCACCTGGACGGCGTTGGCGCCCCGCATCTTCGTGATCCCGAAGCCGATCGACGACTCCCCCATCGCCCGGTTCAGCCAGCGCCGGTCCTCGAGGCCGTCCTCGACGACCGCCAGGTCCTTCAGGCGGACCGGGGCTCCCGCCTTGTAGGTCACGACGAGGTCGCGGAAGGTCGAGATGTCGATCGCCTCTCCCTGCGCCCGGACGTTCATCTCGCGCTCGGCCCCCTCGATCCTCCCGGCCGGCACCTCCTGGTGCTCTCGCGCGATCGCGGCGTTCACGTCGAGGACTGTCAGCCCCTGCGCCTCCAGCCTCGTCGCGTCGTACCAGACGCGGACGTTCCGGTCGCGAAAGCCCATCACGTGGATCTCGCCCACCCCCTCGACCATCTGGAGCTGGGGCCGGATGACGTTGCGCACGTAGTCCGCCAGGAACGTCGGCGGCCGGTCGCCCGAGAGGGCGAGGCGGATGATCGGCTGGTCCTCGGGGTTCGTCTTGGAGATCGTCGGCGGGTCGATCTCCTTCGGCAGGTGACGGGCCGCCTGGGAGACCTTCGTCTGCACGTCCTGCAGCGCCGCGTCGATGTTCCGGCCGATCGCGAACTCGAGGGTCAGGTTCGCCGACCCCTGCCGCGCCGTCGACGACATCTGCTGGACCCCCTCGACGGTGGCGCAGGCGTCCTCCAGCTGGTCGACGACGTCGGTCTCCATGATCTCGGGGGAAGCCCCTTCCCAGCCGATCGACACGTTGACGATCGGGAAGTCGACGTCGGGGTTCTGGCTGATCCCGAGCCCCCGGAAGACGTCCCCGAAACCGGTGTAGCAGAGGATCCCGAACCCGATCAGGGCGATCATCAGGATCCACGCGAAGACGTGGTTGCGGATCGAGATGTCCGCCAGCGTCATCCCGCTGGCGATGGCGGCGGGGTCCTCCTCCTCGCTCTTCACTTCGCGCCCTTTGCGGCCCCCGTCCCCACTGCTTCTTTCGGGCCTCTGGTTTCCTTCGTCTCCTTCGTCTCCTTCCCTTCCGGGCCCGAGGCCTCCTCGACCCCCATGCCGTCGGAGAGCCGGTCGGACCCCTCGACGATCACCGTCTCGCCGACCCTCAGGCCCGAGAGGATCTCGACCGTCCCGTCCCCCGTCCTGAGGCCCAGGGCCACGGGGCGCACCCGCGCCTTCCCCCCCTCGACCGCGTAGACGACGAACCCGCGGTCGCTCGCCTGCACGGCGCTCTCGACGACGACGAGCGCCCCGGCGTGGACCGCCGTCGAGAGGACGACCTCGGCGAAGAACCCCGGCTTGAGGACCCCGGGGTTCTCCACCCAGGCCAGGACCTCGACCTGCCGCGTCGCCGGGTCGGCCACGTCGCTCACGTGGTAGACGCGCGCGGCGAAGTCCCTCTCGCCCAGCGCCGCCACCCGGAACGTCACCTTCTCCCCCTCCTTCGCCTTCATCGACTCCGACTCGGAGATCTTGAAGCGCAGGCGGAGCTTCCTCGGGTCGACCAGCGTCGCGAGGACGTTCCCCGGCTGGACGAACTGCCCCGTGTCGATCGTCTTCGTGTTGATCTCGCCCGCCCGCGGCGCCCTCACGGCCGCCCTCTCGCGGTTCTGCGCCGCGATCTCGGCGGCGGCCTTCGCGGCGGCGGCGTCGGCCGCCAGCTTCTCCGTCTCCTGCCGGGCCCGCCCCAGCTCCTCGACGGCGACGAGGTTCTCCTTCGAGAGCGCCTCGCGCCGCACGAGCTCCCCCTCGGCCCTCTTCCAGTCCGCGACGGCGCGGCGGTGCACGGCGTCGGCCCTCTCGGCCTCGAGCCGGTAGCGCTCCGGGTCGATCCGCGCGAGGACCGTCGCGGGCGTCACCCTGTCCCCGGCGTTGAAGAGGACCTCGCGCGCGACGCCCCCGACCTCGGCCGTGATCTGGACCATCTCGTCCGGCTCCAGCGAGCCGAGCGCCTTGACGAGGTAGGCCACGTCCCGGGCGACGACGGGGGAGGTACGGACGGGGAGGCTCCGCCCTCCCTTCTTCCCTGAAGCGGCAGCGTCCCCCCCCTTGCCACAGCCGGGGGAGAGCGTCGCGGCCAGGACGGCGAGGACTACGGGAAGCGCGGCGAGAGACGAGCGGCAGTTTCTGGCCACCGGAGACCCCCAAAGAAACGATGGGCGCCGTACCCTCGGTCCCCGCCCCGATCGGGCGACGGGCCACTTCACGACGCCAAACCTCGATTCTCAGTGCGTCTCCGACCGGCGTCCATGATCCCTTCGTCTCACGGACGAGTCCATCAAATCCTCTGCCGGCCCCCCTGGCGGCGGTCGCGGCGAGGGAGCCCGTGGCCTCCCTCCCGGGCCGGCGGGTCCTCACCGGGGGGCGAGCCGCCCCGACCGCTATCCTCGGGGGGTGGGATTCACTCTCTTCCTCTGGGTCTGGGTCGCCGCCAACGGCTACATCGCCTGGCGCGCGTCGTCCGTACCGTGGGTCGCGCGGCACGTCCCGGCGTGGGCGATCGTGGCCGGGACGCTCCTCCTCGCCTCGGGCTACATCCTCGCCCGCCTGAGCTACTCGAGGGGCCTGCGCTGGCCCGGAGCTCCCCTCGAGTTCGTGGGAGCGAACTGGGTCGGCGTGGCCTTCTACCTCCTCCTCTGCCTCCTCGTCGTCGACGTCGTAACCGGCTTCGGCTTCTTCGCCCCGCGCCTCGCCCCGACGCTCCGCGGCTGGGCGCTCGTCGCCGGCGCGGCCGTCGCCCTCGCGGCCTTCTTCAACGCCCAGCGCGCCCCCGTCGTCCGCGAGTACGAGGTGGTCCTGAAGGGGCTTCCCCCCGGGCGCGACGGCACCCGCGTCGCCCTCCTGACCGACCTCCACCTCGGCTCCCTCATCGGCGACCGCTGGCTCTCCGCCCGGCTCGCGCAGGTCGATGCGCTCCGGCCCGACGTCGTCGTCCTGGCGGGAGACATCATCGAGGGGGACCACCGCGAGGAGCTGCGGCTCGTCTCGCTCCTGGGCGGGTTCAGGGCGCCGCTCGGCACCTTCGCCGTCACGGGGAACCACGAGTACTACGCCGGCGTCGAGAAGTCGGTCGCGGCGCTGCGCAAGTCCGACCTCCGCGTCCTGCGCGACGAGTGGGTCGAGCCCGCCCCCGGCCTCGTCCTCGCGGGGGTCGACGACCTGACGTTCCGCTCGCACCTCGGGCAGATCGGGGAGCACGTCGACACGGCGCTCGCGGGAATCCCCCCTGGAAAGGGGGTCGTCCTCCTCTCCCACTCGCCGCTCCAGGCCGAGCGGGCCGCGAAGGGGGGCGCCGGCCTGATGCTGAGCGGCCACACGCACGACGGGCAGATCTGGCCCTTCGGATACGTCTCGCGCACCCGCTACCCGCTCCTCGCCGGCCGCTACGAGGTCGACGGCATGACGGCGATCGTCTGTCGCGGCACCGGCACCTGGGGTCCCCGGATGCGCCTCTTCTTCCCGTCGGAGATCATCCTCGTCACCCTGCGCTCGCCCGGCGGCTCCCGGTGAACCCGGCGCCCCGGGCGTTTCACGCCAAGGGGGGGGCCGGGCTCTCCTGTCCCTGCCTCCACTCGACCAGTCCCATCCGCGCCAGCTCTCGCGCGGAGAGTCGGGGGCCCTGAACTCCCGCAGCTTCCAGGCCTCGCGGTCCATCACCTCGGGCGGGAGGCGGTTCGACCGACCGGCCGGTGTCCACCGAAAGGTCCATGTTCGGTCCTCGCCGACGGCGCCGTCCTCGGATTGCTCCGACGATCTCGTGCACCATGTGACGAGCATCACACCCTGTCGCCCGTTCGCGGGCCTCCGCGGTGGCACGCCGTCTTGCATGTACCGGGGTGGACCCGCGAGACCGCGGGACCCACGGAGAAGAAGATGAGAAAGACGCGAAACCTGACCTTCCTCGCCGCCGCGGCTCTCTCCCTCGCGACGCTGGTATCCGCCGCGCCGGTCCTCGCCGACGGCCACGGCAACGGCCGCGGCAACGGCTACGGCTCTGGCCACGGGGTCAAGCCCGGGCCCGGACCCAATGGCTGGTACGGCGGGCACGGTCGTCCCGCCCCCTACTACGGCCGGCAGGGCTACTACGCGCCTCGCGGCTGGTACGGCAACACCTACGCCTGGGGCGCGCGCTGGCGGCCCCCGTACCCCGGGTGGCGTCCTGCCCGGGTCTGGGTCGACGGGCGCTGGGTCCTCCCCCCCTGGCCGGGAGCCGCCTGGCAGGCCGGGTTCATCTGTCCCGGCGGCACCTGGATCGCGGGCAGCTGGCGGTAGAGCGGGAGCCCCCCTTCAGCTCCGGGTGGAGGGGGGCTTGTCGTAGAGGTCGACGGCGCCGCCGCCGTCGACCTTCTCCGGCCACCGCGGCACGTGCTCGCGCCCGTCGACGAACTCGACCTTGCCCTGGAGGACGCACCCACGCATCCCGGGGTCGCAGTAGGCCCCGTTCAATCGCTTGCAGAGCCCATCGTCCTCGTGCGGACAGCCCCAGGTACCGGTCACGGCGGAAATCGTAGCAGCGGGCGACGGGCAGACAGCTGCAGGAAACGGGGCACCGTAAACTCCGCCGCGGAGGACAGGGGTGACGTCGGTCTTCACAGCGCGGCCCCGCTCCGAGTGGGTCGCCAGCAACGACCTCGCCTTCGCGATCTGCGACGGCTTCCCCGTCAGCGAAGGACACACCCTCGTCATCCCGAAGCGCGAGGTCGCGACCTGGTTCGACGCGACGCCGGAGGAACAGCTCGCGATCGTCCGGTTGATCGACGAGGTCAAGAAGATCCTCGACGACAGGCTCCGTCCCGACGGCTACAACGTCGGCTTCAATGCCGGTGAGGCGGCGGGCCAGACGGTCATGCACCTGCACCTCCACGTGATCCCGCGGAAGTGGGGAGACATGGACGACCCGCGGGGCGGTGTGAGGCACGTGATCCCATGGAAGGGGAACTACCGCGCTGCGCCGCCGTCCCACCTCTCGAGGGGAGGCCAGCTCGACCCATTCGTCGATCACGTGCGACCCCTGATTCGCACCTCGACGGACATCGCGATCGTCGCCGCGTTCGTCCAGGACAGCGGCCTCGAGCTTCTCGCTCCCGATGTCTTCGAGGCGATGGATCGCGGCTGCCGCTTCCGCCTCGTCACGGGTGACTACCTGAACATCACCCAGGTCGACGCGCTCGAGCGCCTGCTCGGGTGGATGGCGCGGTTCCCGGATGTGGCGGATGTGGCGGATGTGGTGGAGGCGGGCGAGGCTGGGGAGGCGGAGGAGGCCGTCACCGCCTCGGGAACCCTCGACGTCCGCGTCGTCACGAAGGAGAGCTTCCCCGGCAGGCTCGAGTCGTTCCACCCGAAGTCCTGGAAGTTCGAAGGCCCGGCCTTCGGGACGGCGTTCGTGGGGAGCAGCAACATCTCCCGAACGGCCCTCTGGGGGGGGGTCGAGTGGAACCTCCGCGTCCAGCGGACCGCCAATGCCGATGCATATCTCGCCGTATCGAATGCGTTCGAAGAACTCTGGTCCGGCGGACTGCGCCTGACCGCGGAGTGGGTCCGGGCGTACGCCGCCAGGGTCCGAGAGAGCCCCCTGCAGCCCCCTCCGGGCGAGACCGAGGAAGAGGCTCTCCCCCCGCCGCCGTTCCCGCATGACCTCCAGGAAGAGGCCCTGGCCGAACTCTCCGCGGCCCGCGCGGCAGGCCGGCGCCGAGCCCTCGTCGTCATGGCGACGGGTCTCGGGAAGACGTGGCTGGCTGCCTTCGACATCCTGGCGTGGAAGCGTGAGAAGGGACGCTGGCCGCGGATCCTCGTCGTTGCGCACAGGGCGGAGCTCCTGGACCAGGCCGCCGGGACGCTCCGGAGCCTGTTTCACGCGGAGGGCCGCAATGCTTCCATCGGATGGTGTGCCGGCGCGCAGGAGGACCTCGGCGCCGATGCCGTCATGGCCTCGGTCCAGAAGCTCTCGCGCACCGGCAGCCTGAAGAGGCTCGAGCGGCACTCGTTCGACTACGTCGTGATCGACGAGGTCCACCACGCGTGGGCCCCTTCCTACCGGAGACTCCTTTCCACCCTCGAGCCGGACTTCCTCCTCGGTCTCACCGCCACTCCCGACAGGATGGACGAGGGCGACATCCTCGGCCTCTTCGACGACTTCCTCGCCTACCGGGCCGACCTCGGGAAGGGAATCTCCGCCCAGCGCCTCGTACCGTTTCACTACCACGGCCTGAAGGACGACGTCGACTACGCGAACATCCCGTGGAGGAACACGAGGTTCGACCCGGGCGCCCTCGCCGAGGCCGTTCAGACGAAGGCCCGGATGGAGAAGGTCTGGGAAGCGTGGGAAGCCCACCCGGCCTCCCGGACCGTGGTCTTCTGCTGCTCCCTCGCGCACATGGAGTTCGTCCGGGCCTGGCTTGCCGACCGCGGCGTTCGCGTCAAGGCTCTCAGCGCGGAAACTCCCCTGACCGAGAGGGCCTCCGCCCTGGAGCGGCTGCGTTCCGGGGACCTAGAAGCGCTCTGTGCCGTCGACCTGCTGAACGAAGGCGTGGACGTCCCGCGCCTCGACAGGGTCGTCCTGCTCCGGCCGACCGAGTCTCCCGTGGTCTTCCTCCAGCAGCTCGGGAGGGGACTGAGGGTGGCAGAGGGGAAGGAAGCGCTGACCGCCATCGACTTCGTCGGGAACCACCGGGTCTTCCTCGACCGCGTCCGGACACTCCTGTCGTTCGGCGGCGGACAGACGCCGATCCGTGATTTCCTCGAGAAGGGGACGGCCGACCTTCCCGAGGGCTGTTCGGTCGAGATCGAGCTCGAGGCGGTCGACCTCCTCTCGCGCCTCGTCCCGAAGGGGACGACGGAAGTCGAGCGGGCGTACCGGGAGCTTCGAGAAGCGAAGGGGCGGCGTCCACGGGCGGGAGAGCTGTATCGCCTCGACTACCTGGTCAGCCGGCTGCAGGGATGGTTCGCGTTCGTCGGCTCAGAGAAGGACCTGTCCGACGCCGAGGCGCGAGCGTGGAAGGCAGCCCAGGCCTGGTTCCGGGACCTCGAGGCGACAACCCTCGAGAAGAGCTTCAAGATGGTCACTCTCGAAGTCCTCGTCGAGGCGGACGCGCTGTGGACGGGCCTCCCGGTGGAGGTCCTCGCGCGAAGGGCTCACGCCCTCCTCTGCCGCTCCCCGGAGCTCTTCCACGACATCGAAAACGTGAGCCGATTTCCGGACCCCCGCAACCCGGAGCCGAAGGCCTGGAAGGGGTACTGGACGGAGAACCCCGTTCACTTCTGGACGAAGGGGGCGCACTCCGTCTGGTTCGAGGTCCGGGACGGGCTCTTCGTCGGGCGGTTCCCGGACTTCGCCCTCGACGTCGAGGCGAGGGACGCCTTCACCGAGATGACTGCCGAGCTGGTGGACTACCGGCTCGCCCAGTACCGCTCGCGCCTTCGTCGATCGTCGGCCGGGCCCTCCTTCGATGCGAGGGTGACGTGGAACCAGCGGGATCCGATCCTCAAGCTCCCGTCACAGAAGGAGCGGCCCGACCTGGCTCGGGGCGAATGGGACGTCCGGCTGCCGGACGGCTCCGCGTGGCGCTTCCGGTTCATGAAGGAGTTCTGCAACGTCGCCCATTCCGTCGGGTCGGCGTCGAACGGTCTTCCGGATCTGCTCCGCAACTGGTTCGGACCGTCCGCTGGGCGGCCCGGCACGAACCACCACGTTCGCTTCGAGGCGTCCCCCGACGGGTGGTGGGTTTTGCCGCGGGACACGAA
>Ga0194044_10001605_pt1 | contig 11467 bp, 7 predicted proteins | sample JunL4417m_MetaG_FD_155460 | JGI IMG/M metagenome (GOLD analysis project Ga0194044, IMG submission 155460) | Anoxic zone freshwater microbial communities from boreal shield lake in IISD Experimental Lakes Area, Ontario, Canada - Jun2016-L442-17m | ecosystem: Environmental > Aquatic > Freshwater >...
GGCAAAAAAGTGTTCGTATCTACTGTCACCTCATTCCTGTCAAAAATATACGACTTAAAGGACATTGTTGATCTGCATACAGTGATTATTGATGAAGCATCACAACTTTATGATTCCTCAATCATCGGAATCCTTTGCAACTTCAGAAAGTTTATATTAATCGGCGACCAGAATCAGTTGCCCGCAGTCGTTACACAGGAAGAAAGTAAGACGATAGTGAAAGATTCCGACCTTAACAAAATTGGTATATCATATTTAAATATTTCCCTGTTCGAGAGATTGTATTCAGTATGCAAGAAGAATAAATGGAATGACGCAATCGGAATGCTCGAAACTCATTACAGGCTTCACGAAGACATTTCTGAACTGATAAACCACGCATACAAGAATAAACTCAAACCGGGTAACGATTCTCAGAAAAGCACATTTAATGTTTTTAATATCAATTCGGATAACAGGATTGAAAAACTTCTGTCCTCGTCAAGAACAATATTCATCGATAGCTTATATGAGAGGACCTCGAAGACAAACTACAGTGAATCGCAAATCGTTGTCAGTTTAATGAAGACCATCAGGGAAGTTTATGGAGTATCTTTTTCGGAAAGTACTTTGGGGATTATTACACCCTGGAGAGCTCAGATTGCTCTGATAAACAAACAAATTGAGTATGAAGATAAATCTGATAAAGTTACCATAGATACTGTTGAAAGGTTTCAGGGTTCAGAGAGAAAAATCATTATTGTTTCGTTTGCAATTCATAATCCGGCTCAGCTCAGGAATCTGGAATCTATAAATACAGATGAAATTGACAGAAAACTCCTTGTAACTCTTTCCAGAGCAAGTGATCAGTTAATTCTCGTAGGTTACAATAAAGCTCTTGGAGTAAGCATTAATTACTCAAGAATTATAAAATACATTAAAGCTAATGGCAAATTTGTTAACGCTAAAGAAAGAAAATCCTGCTTTGGTGTTTAATACTTAATCAATTATGAAAATACTATTAACGGGTGCAAACGGATATATAGGAAAAAGACTGCTTGCTGTCTTGCTTGAAGAAGGACACGAAGTTACTTGTCTCGTAAGAAATAAAAACAGATTCAATTTTCATACTAATTCAAATGACAGAATAAATACTATTGAAATTGATTTATTAAACCCTGTAAATAATTCTATCCCTGAAGATATTGATGTAGCGTATTATCTTGTTCATTCAATGAGTTCCTCAAACGGTGACTTTACACAACTTGAGAACACAAGTGCCGTTAACTTTATATCTTTATTAAGAACAACAAAATGTAAACACATCATCTACCTGAGCGGTATTTCAAATGACCCTCACCTCTCAAAGCATCTGGATTCACGAAAGAATGTAGAGACAGTATTGTCGGATTCTGAAATACCATTAACTGTATTGCGTGCATCTATTATAGTAGGTTCGGGAAGTGCTTCATTTGAAATAATCAGGGACCTTGTTGAGAAACTGCCTGTTATGGTTGCACCAAAGTGGCTGAATACGAAGTGCCAGCCCATTGCCATCAGAGATGTCATTAAGTATTTATCACGTATAAAGTTAAATCAGGAAAGCTACAACAGAATATTTGATATTGGCGGCAAAGATATACTAACATTTAAAGAAATGTTGCTTTTATTTGCAGAAGTCAGAGGGCTTAAAAGGATCGTGTTTACAATACCAGTTTTAACACCAAAACTATCTTCTTATTGGTTATATTTTGTTACAGCTATTTCTTTTAAGCTGGCATCAAGTCTTGTTGATAGTATGAAGATTGAGACCATTTGTGAACTAAAAGGAATTGATGATATTATTAATATCAGTCCCCTGTCTTATAAAGAAGCTGTTAAGTTTGCCTTTGAAAAGATTGAGCAGAACTTAATCCTTTCAAGCTGGAGTGATGCATTAAGCAGCTCGGATTCAGATGATTTGAACAATCATATTGAAATACCCATTTATGGCTGTTTTAAGGACAGCAGAATTAAAGAGATTAATGAAGACAGATTAAATAATGTGTTGGATAATATCTGGTCAATTGGCGGGGACAGAGGATGGTATTATGCAAATTTTCTTTGGAAACTCAGAGGTCTATTAGATAAAATGGTTGGGGGTGTTGGACTGAGAAGAGGACGAAGAAGTGCTAATGATATCAATAATGGTGACGCTCTTGACTTTTGGAGAGTTTTACTGGCAGATAAGCCAAACAAAAGACTATTGCTTTATGCAGAGATGAAATTACCCGGAGAAGCATGGCTCGAATTCAAAATTGAAATCAGGGATGATAAAGTTATTCTTAATCAGATTGCTACTTACAGACCGAAAGGTTTAATCGGAAGAATGTATTGGTACAGTGTATTACCATTTCATTACTTTATATTCGCAGGTATGATTCGGAATATTGTTAATTACAGAAGTGAATAGTGCTTATTTCATTAAATTTTGTTTATCCTTACAGTATAACATTCAATACCTGATTTTGCTTTTTAAGGTCCTCAAATATTCATGAAATGTATACATATTTTTGTATTAACATTAATCTATAAAATGTGTATATTGTTTATTGTATTTAAAAATATCGGGATGTGGCGCAGTTGGTAGCGCACCTCGCTTGGGACGAGGGGGCCGCTGGTTCGAGTCCAGTCATCCCGACTATTCTCAATAGTCACAATAATTATACCCCTCTTTTTATACTTATTTAATAATACCAATTTTTTAACTTAATATATGGAATTTGATAAAAATATTAATATTAGAGAAGAAGTAATAAAGTTTTTTGAAGAAGATGGATTACTAAGACAACACTTCCCAAACTTTGAATTCAGGGATTCACAGTTAAAAATGGCACTCTCTGTAGCTGACTCGCTTGAAAATAACAGACACTTATTCATTGAAGCACCCACAGGCATAGGCAAGAGTTTAGCATACCTTGTCCCTTCTATTTATTATGCAAAGAAATACGGGAAAAAAGCCGTTATATCAACACATACTATAAACCTCCAGGAACAATTAATAGGGAATGATATTCCCCTTCTTAAGAAAATCCTGCCGTTTGATTTTGAAGCATCCCTGCTTAAGGGTAAAACAAATTATGTGTGCCCAAACAGATTACGTAAAGCATGCGAAAACTCAAACGCATTGTTCGAAGATAATGAATTAATCACTCTCGAAAAGATTTATCGATGGAGCAGGAATACGACTGATGGGACTCTTTCAGATACTAATTTCACAATAGAACCTAACGTCTGGCAGACTGTATGCGCTGAAGTTAATGTCTGCACTAATAAAACCTGCGGGGATATCAATGATACCGAATGCTTCTTCCAGAAAGCCAAACATAAAGTATATAAATCAGATGTGGTTATTCTTAACCATTATTTGTTCTTTACATTATTCAATGCTGCTTCAAAAGACCAGAAAAACGGATTCCTGTACCTTAATGATTTTGTGATATTTGATGAAGGTCATACACTTGAAGATGCAGCAGCAGAAATGCTCGTCCCAAAAGTATCAAGAGAAATGGTCAAATATCATCTTCTAAGATTATACAATGAGAAAAAGAAAAAGGGGTTTCTTGTTTCATTTCCTGCACTGCAGATTCTGCCGGTAGTTCAGAACTTAATGGACATAAATCAGAGCTTCTTCTACGAATTAAGAAGAAAAGTATTTAAACGTGAATTTGTTAAATACGATAAATTAGCAAAAAGAATAAGAGATAACGGAATCATAAAGAATCAGTTGAATGATGAAATTCAGACATTAATACGTCATCTGAAAGAACTTAAGAAATTTGCTAAGAATGATATAGTTGAGAATGAAATTTCTGACTACATAATCAGGTTTGCTGAAATGAACCGGATTATAAATGAATTTATTGATCTTAAGGAAAATGATTATGTATATTGGGTTGAATTGTCTAATAACAATCTGGATTCCAATACAACGCTTTGTGCCTCTCCTTTGGATATATCAGGATATTTGCGTGAACATCTGTTCAAAGAGAATAACTCAGCGGTAATCACAAGCGCTACTTTGTCAATAAATGATAATTTCAGTTACTACAAAAACAGGCTTGGTGGTGAAGTTGCTGAGGATGTTAAATTGCCAACGCAGTTTGATTATTACAGGCAGGTTAAAATTATTATACCTAATGACAATAATCTGATTCCTCTTAAGGATAGCAACACGGCTTATGTAAATGCACTCACACAATGGATAGAAAAGACTATTAAAAAGACTAACGGCAAAGCATTAGTCCTCTTTACAAATAGTTTACTTATGAAAGAAATAGGAAACAGGCTAAGAGATAATCTTAATGAGCAGGGACTGGAATTATTAATACAGGGAGAAGGACTGTCCAGAAAAAACATACTGGACAGATTTAAGGCAGATATCAATTCAGTACTTTTTGGACTCGACAGTTTCTGGCTTGGAGTTGATGTACCTGGTGAATCATTAAGTAACTTAATACTGACCAAACTACCGTTTACTGTCCCTGACCATCCATTAATACAGGCAAGGCTTGAATACATCGATTCCAGGGGTGGTAACAGCTTTATGGATTATTCTTTACCTGAAGCAGTACTAAAGTTCAGACAGGGCGCTGGAAGACTTATCAGGAGCAAAACTGATGAAGGTATAATTACTATTCTGGATTTCAGAATTCTGTCAAAACAATACGGCAAATATTTCCTGAATGCTCTTGAGGAATGCCCGGTAGACATAATTTAAGTCGTTTTTATTTCAGGTATTGGATTAAACTTCTACATTTAATCTATATAACGAATTAATTATCTTTATGAATGACTACAGAAAATAACAAAAATGAAAAGGTAGAAGATACCAGAGGCGAAAGCAAAAAGAAAGATATTGCTGTTGAGAAAATAAATGAGCCTCAGGAACAAAACTTAGCTTCTCTGGATGACGACCCGATGGCTATTGATGAGCCTAAGGACATCAGAACTCCATTACAGAATCCGGACCATAATTTTCCATACTACCATAATGTTGATAAACGCATTTTCAACAATGCCAGAGCACTTGCAGTTAAAATACTCGTCAGGTGTGAAAGGTCAGATGCATATCTCGATAAACTAATTGATTTCGAAATAAGGAATAATGATTTAAACGATTTAGATAAAGCATTATTGAATGAACTGGCACACGGTGTTATAAGATGGCTTAGAAGAATTGACTGGTTCCTTAATGGATTTTACAGAGGACAATACGAAAAGTGTTTATCTGACGTAAAAAATGCTATGAGAGTAGCATTATACCAGATTCTGTTCCTGAATAAGATTCCTTATTCAGCTGCTGTAAATGAAGCAGTCGAATTTATAAAGAAACTAAGGGGTGATAAACATGCAGGAGTAGTAAATGGGCTGTTAAGAACGATTATAAGGACATTAGACAGCCTTGTATGGCCTTCAAGGGACATTGACGAGGTTAACTACCTTGGGATAGTCCAGTCGCATCCGAACTGGATGGTTAGAAGATGGGTAAAAAGATTCGGGTTTGATGAAGCTGAGAAACTTTGTGAAGCTAACAACCAAAGACCATCTTTAACATTAAGAGTAAATAAGACAAAAATTACTACCGAAGAACTCGAGAAATATCTTGAAGAAAAAGGTATAGTTAGTAAAAGAGGTAAGTATGTAGATTACTTCCTGCATATTAAAATGATGTCAAAAATATACAACGATGAATTCTTTCAAAAAGGTTATTTCAACATACAGGATGAAAGTGCCGGTTTGATGTCGCAACTTCTTAATCCCGTTGAGACTGATCTTGTACTGGACGTGTGTGCGGCACCCGGAGGCAAAAGTTCTCATATATCTGAATTAATGGCGGGTAAAGGAAAAATCATCTCTATAGATAAATATATGACTAAAGTTGACATTATGAAGAAGAACTTTGAAAGGTTGAATATGACTAACGTTCTGGCATTTCACGAAAACATACACGAGCCTAAAACCGAATTACTAAAGGAAAAGTTAATAAACAAAGTAGACAAAGTACTGGTTGATGCTCCATGCACGGGTTTAGGTGTCATAACAAAGAAACCCGACATTAAATGGAAGAGAGAAGCAGAGGATATATTAAAGTTACAGGAAATACAACTGGAGATACTTGAGAGAGCATCCGAATATGTCAAAGACGGCGGGACATTAGTATACAGTACTTGTACTACAGAGGCAGAAGAGAACAGTGATGTTATTTTTAAGTTTTTGGAGAAGCATACTGACTTTAAAATCGACAATGCGAATAACTATGTTAACCCGGAAGTTGTAAACGAAAATGGTTTTATTGAAGTCTTTCCTCATAAACATGGAATTGATGGGGCATTTGGTGCAAGATTAATAAAGGCAGAATAAGCAATCAGATTAAGTGTAAACAAAAAAGCCCTTGCTAATGCAAGGGCTTTTTTTGTATAAAATACATTACTTCATTTCTTTACGTCTTTCTTTGTATCCTTCTTTACATCTTTTTCTTTCTTTACGTCCTTCTTATCATCAGTTTTATTCACTTTGTCCTTTTTAATATCACCTTTAAGTGTCTTGCTTTTCTTCTGTTTCTTCTGTTCTTTTTTAAATTCCTTAGCTGCTTTTTGATTCTTCGCTAAATAAGAAATGTCTTTTAATTTCTTTAAGTCTTCATCATTTAAAGCAGGGACTTTAAGAACCTGTCCAGGATAGATTAAGTTAGGATTTACAACCTTCTTAGGCGTACGATCAGGTGCAGAAATCACACCTTGCTCATTTGCTTCCCAGAGTTTTGGCCAGTAATTGTTATTACTGTAAATCTCTTTTTTGCCAGCAATCTTCCATAAGCAGTCACCTTTTATAACAGTATACTGACCTGTTTTTCCCAGTTCTTTGCACCAGCTATCCATCTTTGTCTTCATAGCAAGATACCGGCTATAGAATTCGGGTAGACACTTCGCTTTGGATGCATCGATTTCATTGAAATACAATTTCTTTGCATCTTCACACGTTCCAAGTTTGTTGTTAATCTTCTTTTCTGTTTCCTCAAACTTCTTCCTGAAATCAGAGATAGAATTTTTAGTCATCCCAACCGATGAATACAACGCATTCTCTGCATCAATCAGCTGTTTATCAAGATCAGCTGACTGGCTTTTTAATTTATCTAGATCTTTATTGCTTGCATCCAATAGTCCTAATAATGCCACTTTCTTTTCATTCAAATCAAACATTTGCTGTTCCCATTCCATTGGCAAAAGTTCGTCTTCACGACCGTACTTGTCATCTTCAGCACAGCAATCATCATCCTGTGCAAAAGCTTTGTTAGAAAATACCCCCCCCAGTAACATAACTGCTAAAAACAGCAGGGTTATCTTTTTCATCGCATTTATATTAGTTAGATTTATAATAATTACTTTTCTGCATAAAAATCACCAAGTTTAAACCTGGCGTTCAGCAATGCCGTAACGACAGCCAAACTTGAATTTGGTCCTTTAGTTATTCTAATCGATGGTCCAAGAGCAAAAGACGTCAAGCCAAAGGACTCACCAATATTAGATATATAAGCTTCCCATAAAAATTGCCAGTTTCTCTTTTGGCTGGAGAATGTATAATCCATTCTTAAATCAAACACAGAACCTGCAACTCTTAACTCTCTTCCGAAATAGCCTGCATGAAATTCACCTAAATACTGAGCAACATAAATTTTAGCTCTTGTTGAACCGAAAGTTCTGATAGGATAACGGAATTCCCAGTTAAAGAAGGATTGAGTTGTAATAACATTATTCGGCATCCAAGGCCCTCTTGATGTATCAAAGTGATTTGGTACGAGTAAAGGCGGATCATAATCACCACTATCCAAAGTAGTGTAGTAACCGACTTCAAGAAAATTACCGAAAGGAATGACATAACTTGCAGACAATCCAAGTTTCGGAGTGAAAATATTATTGTAGTTAGAGAATGTACTTGTTTTTTCAGTACCGGTTGCGCCATTATCACGTTTTCTTACAAGTTCTTTAATACGAGTGTGGACAGCAATTTTTGCTCCAAGTAAATGAAATCCACCACCAACTATATCAGTTTCGAGCGGACCTGAATAAGGCGTTCCCAACTGAAAGGAGAAACCAAAACTCTTTTTAATAGGAATACCAAGGGCTTCACCACCAAAAAAGTTTAAATAAGGGTTAATGTAACCTGTAGTACTTAAAATTTCTCTCTCAAGTTTTGGAGGTCCTATAACATCTTTAAACTTTATGTTTTTCAACACTCTTGTAAATACTGAAATATAATTAAACTTAGTACCACCAAGGTTTGATTTATTAGGTGCAGACCACGCCAGCAATTTTGCCTGCACAGACTTACTTATAGTATTCCAACTTGCTCTGATTGCAGTCGCGTCAGTTTCTTCACCAAATACGACATAATAGTTTTCTGGATTCTGATCAGATACATTTACTATTAAGACATAAGAGGATAATCTTGGATCGATAGACATTTCATCCTGTACTTTAACAAAAACGCTGTCATCATCTGTACTTGCAAGTATTTTGAAATACTTGTATGTCTTTGGATCTCCTTCAATGACCTCCTGGGAGAACAGTTTTGAGTTACTTATAAAAAGCATACAAATAACTCCGAAAAGGATGTAAATTGAAAATTTCGAAATTTTCATAAGATATATTTAATTAATTAATTAATTTTTAAAAATTACCAATCACCAAATGTGTATTGACCCGATCTTGAAACAGTATGACCTGCAATTTCGTCTTTAACAGTTACGTTAAAAGAAGCTCGAAATGGTGCAGACATATTAGCTGTCCTTGATTCAAACTCAGATTTTGAACCCGCATAAAATAATTTTATATCATAAACACCATTACCTTTATCCTCAAATTTTACCGGCCCTGATATAGTTACTTTATATTGTGGATAATCGTCTTTAATCGAAATTCTAAACCCGATGACACTTTGTAATTCCCTTAAAGAAGCATCTTCACCACCTGCCTTAAATTGCTGGATATTAACTTCGGGCTTCGAATTCTCTCTTGTATTCACATTTCTTGATTGTCCACCTTGCTTATACGTAATAGTCTTTTGACCCATTACCTGAAATGTTCCAGATTGCCCAGGAGCAATTGTTGATATTAGCGAACCATCACCAAGTACCTGCAAATCACCTGTTCCATTGTTTTTTAAAGAATTTTTAGTGAACTGCACTAATGGAACTGTTGGTAAGACAATATTCTCATTATTTTGAATTTCCTGTTTAGGATCTTCTTTTTCTTTCTCTTTTAGTTTGATATAATCTTCCTGAGAGATTTGTACATTACCCGGCTGAATTAAAACCCCTGTAACCGGCATTTGCGGTATGATTGGAGCAATAAAATTCCTCAAATCCGCAATATTTCTAAGAGAATCCAGTTCAATTTTAGGTACAAGCCCAAGTGCAAGCATTGAATCTATGTACTTTTTAAGTGAGTCTGCATATGTTTTTTTAACTGCATCTTCTTCAGTCAATACTTTTTGCAGATTAAGGTCAGCACCTTTTATAGTCAAGATTACAATTACAAATATATACAGAACCTGATATATTATAAATTTGACGTCTCTATTATGTTTACTCATTGCTTTTTAAAATTAAAATTTAATAAGCCCAATTTAACGCTTACCTGCAAGGTAAACCAAATTTTCCAAACTTTTCAACGCACTTGAATCCTTTAAACTGTTCGCTGTTTCATTAAGCATTGCTGCTGTCTTTTGTAATTCCACTAAGGAAGCAGAATCGGGCAATTTAATATTCCCCATAACAGTAGAAAAGCCTTTCATAATTTCAAAATTTGCTTTCATAACTTCAGTGTATTCTGTTGTCTTCTTCACGATGGCAGCAGTATTATTAATGTTATTAACTACATCATTCATTTGGTTAATCAACGATGAGTCAAACAGTTTTATTTGTCCGAATTCTGCGACAGTATTCTTAAACGCAGTTAAATTCTTAGAATGTTCATCGTTCAGCTGTTTCGTTAACTTTATGTAGTCATAAATCATTTGTGCATCTTCTTTGGACATAGACTTCACATTCCCTGCCCCGGTCAAACCAATAAGTAACTGTTCATTTGTTGATTTGATACTTTCAATCATTCTTGTCTGAAGTTCATACTGGTTGTAGAACTGATATTCTTCTTCAACGTTATTTACTTCTTCTGTAATTGCCTGGTATTGCAAACCCTGTGTTTCAAACACAGTACCGAATAATTTACCAATGGCAAGAATTACAATTGATTTGATTTCAAAAGGAACTGAAAACCCAAGGAATACATCTTTACCCAACTGAGTGGATAATAACAATATAGCAGCACCGAGTAAAGGCATAGCAGTTGCGATAGAATCAACAAGTCCGCTATAGTTATCTACAGTTCTCGTAATGATTTCTTCAGATGGACCTTTAAGAGTAATTTGTTTTTTCAAACTTAGATTACTCATCCATGCAAACACCATAAACAAAGCAAATGCAGCAAACGGCAACCACCAGAATTGAAATGGTACAACACCACTCATTTCAATCTTAAAGAACTTGCTGAACATATTCTGCGCCACATCACCTAAAACAGGAACGTGTGCAACATCGATAAATAATGATAAAATCAGAACCAAAATGGACGGTATTAAAGACTGTAAAACATCTCTAGTTCCTGCCTTACTAATTCTGTTAAGGTTTTTTTCTACTAAATGCTTACGTATTTCAACGATTTCAGAAAAACCTTCTTTTAACCGACTAATCTTTGCTTCAATTTTTGAAGCTTTCGCGTTGGCGTTTGGGTCTGTGAACCTCTCTTCGCCTTTTATTGTATTATCTGCCATAGTTAACTTATATTTAATAAAACAAAGTTGAAGTAAACTGTTAACGTAATATAAAAAACATATATATTACAAACAACGAAATAATCATTGAATAAAATTATTATAAATCGTGTATATTACCCCCTAAATCCCCTCTTCATTGAACTTTTCATAGGCATTAATTATTTCTTTTACCAGCCTATGTCTAACAACATCTGACTTATTGAAATATACAAAAGATACACCAACAATTCCCTGCAATATTTTCTCCACCTGAATCAAGCCAGAGTTTTCTTTTTTGGGTAAATCAATCTGCGTCACATCACCATTGATTACAGCCTTTGAATTAGGCCCCAGTCTGGTAAGGAACATCTTCATTTGCATTGTTGTTGCATTCTGAGCCTCATCCAGAATCATAAAAGAATTATTAAGAGTTCTTCCTCTCATATACGCTAAAGGAACAATCTCAATAATATTTTTTTCAAGATAACTTTGTAATTTTTCGTAAGGGAGCATATCCTCAAGTGCATCTAACAATGGTTTCAAATACGGGTCAATTTTTTCTGACAAATTTCCCGGCAGGAAACCAAGACTTTCACCTGCTTCAACTGCAGGCCGCGCAAGTACAACTTTTGTAACC
>Ga0194044_10001607_pt1 | contig 11457 bp, 6 predicted proteins | sample JunL4417m_MetaG_FD_155460 | JGI IMG/M metagenome (GOLD analysis project Ga0194044, IMG submission 155460) | Anoxic zone freshwater microbial communities from boreal shield lake in IISD Experimental Lakes Area, Ontario, Canada - Jun2016-L442-17m | ecosystem: Environmental > Aquatic > Freshwater >...
GGCTCTGGTGGCGCTCTTTATGCTTCTCGGGGTCTCCATAACCAAGATCATCAGCGCCGTTTTGCGGGGACATCACAACGTGCTGTTCCTGGCCATACTCACCTTGGTCTTTGCAGTCTGGACAGTCGCCATCTGGAAGAAGAATCGGACCGGCGCCGGTGATCAGGTCTTGCGCGAAGCACAACGTAGATTCCTGTCCCTGAAGGGGCGGGCCAAAAGCGTGCGTCCCGGTGGAACCACCAGCGACGCTTCTTTCCTGGCGGCCGTCTATGGGCTGTCTGTGCTTCCGGTTGTGTACTTCCCATACATAAAAACGCTTTTTCCCAAGGTAGCTTCTTCTTCCGGCGGAGACGCAGGCGGCTGCGGTGGCGGTGGATGCGGATCGAGCGGCTGTGGTGGGGGCGGTTGCGGCGGGGGTTGCGGCGGATGTGGTAGCTGACAGGGAAGGAGTTGCGGATTGATTATAGTCCCGGGTACCGGGTGTATGACAAAAAGCAAGGGCGGCAGGTGGTAATCATGATTTAGCTGTATCAAAGAACCTAAGAAACATGTGGTCGGTTTTCACAGGAGATATCCTTGGACTTTCGAGCAGAAAATAGTGTTAATGTCTTAACCTCCGGCCTTTCGATAATTCATGCCAATCATATCGAAGACCTGCGGCAGGTGGTGGTGCAGTGGATCCGGCGCAGGCCGCTGAAGCCGCTGGAAAACGAGTTGTTTCTTGTTCAGAGCAATGGCATGGCCCAGTGGCTAAAGCTGGCTCTTGCGGAAAACGACGGGTGCGGTATTAGCGCCTCGGTGGATATTGAGCTGCCGGCGCGCTTTATATGGAGCGCCTACCGTGCGGTCCTGGGTACAGAGGCTATCCCCAGGGAATCGCCTTATGACAAAGACCGCCTAACCTGGCGACTCATGCAGTTGTTGCCGTCCCTGCTAAAAGAGAATTGTTTCGCGCCGCTTGCACAATATCTGTCCGACGACCACGACCTGCGCAAGCGATACCAGTTGGCCTGCCATCTTGCGGATCTTTTTGATCAGTATCAGGTTTACCGGGCCGACTGGCTGGAAGACTGGACGAACGGCCTTGACCGGATTCTAAATGCCAGGGGCAAGCCGTCTGAAATGCCGGAAAAGCAGCTCTGGCAGGCCGAACTATGGCGAAGAATTCAGCAGAGCATTCCCCAGAATCAACGCGGAAACAGCCGCTCCAATCTGCATCGCCAGTTTTTGACAGCCGCGGAGAGCCTAACAAAAAGGCCCGCCGACCTGCCGCGCCGCGTGATTGTCTTTGGCATCTGCTCCCTGCCCAAACAGGCGCTGGAAGCGCTGCATGCCGTATCCCGCCTTAGCCAGGTGATGATATTCGTTCACAACCCCTGCCGACATTACTGGGCGGATATCATTGAAGACAGGGACTTGCTGCGAATTGAGCGCGCCAGACATCCGCGAAAGGCGCATACACCAGAAGATATGAATCCTGATCTTTTGCACCAGCACGCCAATCCACTTCTGGCTGCATGGGGCAAGCAGGGACGCGACTATATGGGACTACTTTGCAGCTATGACCGGCCGGAGGCATACCGGGAAAACTTTGCCGAAATTGATCTCTTTCGTGATATTGTTCCGGATGGCTCCAAGGCCGGTCTTCTGCAACAGGTTCAGCAGGCGATCCTGGACTTGCAGCCTTTACCCGCCTCTTTGGAAGACAGGCAGTGCATTGATCCATGCGATGGGTCGATCCGCTTTCATTTGGCCCATAGCCGTCAGCGCGAAGTGGAAATCCTTCAGGATCAATTGCTGTCATTCTTTACTGAAATTCCGGATCTAAAGCCACGAGATATCATTGTCATGACCCCGGACATTGATATCTATGCACCCCACATCGAGGCTGTCTTTGGCAACATCCAGCTACACGATGCGCGGTATATTCCGTTTACGATAGCAGACAGCCCGGAGCGCGCCGGCGTTACCATTTTGCAGGCTATAGATAAACTCCTTCACTTGCCGGATTCACGCATGGCGGTAAGTGATGTGATGGAGCTGCTGGATGTTCCAGCCTTCCGTGCGCGTTTTGGCCTGGCGGAGGCGGATCTGCCCAGACTGCGGCAGTGGATTGAAGGTTCCGGTATTCGCTGGGGACTTAGCGCAGAACAGCGGATATGGTTTGGGCTTCCTGCCGGTCTGGAACAAAATACCTGGTTGTTTGGTCTGCGTCGCATGATTCTTGGGTATGCGGCGGGTTCGGGCGAACCCTGGCATGGGATTGAACCATATAACGAAGTCGGCGGTCTGGAAGCCGCGCTGGTCGGCCCACTGGCAGCCATGCTGGAAAAACTGGAGAAGTACTCCCGGGAGCTTGCTCAGCCGGCTACTGCGGAAAACTGGTTCAGTCGTATCCGGGATATTTCTAAAGATTTTTTTTTGCCGATTGGCAGTCCTGACCGGTTGACTCTGGGCAGGGTGGGATCGGTGCTGGAAAAGTGGCTGAGCGCCTGCAAGGATGTCGGTCTGGAAGAGGCGTTGCCCTTGACAGTAGTGCGCGAAGCTTTTCTGGGAGCAATGCAGGAATCCGGCGTGTCTCAGCGATTCCTTGCCGGAATGGTCAATTTCTGTACTCTGATGCCAATGCGGGCTATTCCGTTTAAAGTGGTTTGCCTGCTGGGCATGAACGATGGGCAGTACCCGCGAAGCCACTCGCCGCTGGATTTCGATCTGATGGCCGCCCCTGGCGCCTATCGACCAGGAGATCGTTCCCGACGGGAAGATGACCGCTATCTGTTTCTCGAAGCCTTGTTATCGGCGCGGGAAAAGCTCTATATTTCCTACATTGGCCGTAGTGTCCGGGATAACAGCGAGTTTATGCCTTCGGTGCTGGTTGGCCAGCTTCGTGACTATCTTGCAACTGGTTGGCGGCCAAGAGATAGTGTAGAGACGGCATCCTGCCAGTTGACGATAGCCGAAGAGACGGGGACGGAGCTTCTGGATCATCTTACCTGCTTGTACCCGCTCCAGCCCTTCAGTAAAGCCTACTTTATGCCCAGTCGTGACATGAGACTGTTCACCTACGCCCATGAATGGCGAGAAATTCTGAATCCGCGGACAGCTCTGGCTGCTGATATCCAGTTGCCAAGAGATCTTTTGGCGTTCAAAATCGAGGGCGCTTTGCAGTTGAACGACTTGATTCGATTTATGAAGAATCCAGTGCAGGTTTTTTTTAATAGGCGCCTAAAAGTCTATTTCGATCAAATAGATGTCACAGCGGATGACCAGGAACCATTTGCCCTGGATCGAGTGGCGCCTTTTAACCTTGGGGCTCAATTGCTTGCCGCGGGGCTGGCTGCTGAAACGGGTAAATGTCGGGAAGCCGTTCATGAAGAGGCGGAACGACTTCGCCGCACCGGCAGTCTGCCGCTGAATGGTTTTGGCGAGCTGGCCGCCATGAAACTGGCTGAGCCAGTGCTGCGGATGATTCAATATCATCATAACCTGGTCAATCAGTGGCCGGATGCGGCGGTGGCGATGGAAATCCGCTTGCCGATTCAGAATCAACAGACGGTTGAAAACAACTCGGCGTTATCGATCCCGTATCTGGAAGACTGGCTGGACGGGTTACGGAGAGCGGATTCAGGGCAAACAGAGGACAGACGACAGAGAGCAGACGACGGAGAGCAGCTTTTTCTGTCATCCGTCATCTGTCATCCGTCATCCGACATCTTGGCCTCAAAAAAAGATAGATGTCGCCCGTCATCCTCAGAACGATATGCTCGCTGGGAGTTTTATTGCGATAATATCAAGAATCCAAAGGGCGAAGTCTCACGCTTGACCAGTTTGGTTGGCGCCTGGGTGAAGCATCTTGCCGGTTGTGCACAAGGAATTCCCCTGACTAATTATCTGGTGGCTCCGGACGGTGTTGCAGAACTGCGTCAGTTGGATCAGGATTGCGCCAAAAAATGGTTGAATGAAATCATTAATCACTGGTGGTCAGGACTTCAGCATCCCATGCCGGTGACAGCCAAGACAGCGCTGGCATATCTGGCGGCGATGCAGTCCGATAATCCAGGGGACACCACGGAAATGAAACGACAGAAAGCTGTAGATTCTGCTCGCATAGCTTATCAGGGGAATGGCTTCAATACTTTAGGAGAGCTGGGATATAGTCTCTATCTGGCGCGAATCTATCCTGATTTTAGCGCTATCTGGCAGACTGACGGAAATCAATTTGTTCGTTTGGCAACGTCTCTCTATGCGCCTCTGCTACAATCTATCCGTGGGTAGAGGCGACCAAAATATCTTCCGGCAAACCCGCCCGTTCCGATCCCTCCCGCTGAGAGAGGGAGCGAACGGTTACCATCCGGATTTATGAAGTTCAAGGAATAAGGAGCAACATTGGTAAATATACTGGATACTATGACTTTTCCTTTGCACGGCGTTCGTCTGATCGAGGCCAGCGCGGGTACCGGCAAGACCTATACAATTGCAGCCCTGTATCTGCGGCTGGTGCTGGGACATGGGGGACAAAATGCTTTTTCCAAGCCATTAACCCCGCCGGAAATTCTCGTGGTGACCTTTACCAATGCTGCAACAGAGGAACTGCGGGATCGTATCCGCAGCCGGCTTACCGAGGCTGCGGCTTTTTTTCGCGAAAAGGGCATGGGTGATGCGTACCTGCAGGCGTTGAGAGGCGGTTATGATGTTGGCCTGTGGCCGACTTGCGCCCGGATGCTGGATCAGGCGGCGCAATGGATGGACGAATCTGCTATCTATACCATCCATGCCTGGTGTCAGAAAATGATCCGCCAGCACGACTTTGACAGTGGCGGTCTATTTGATTTGGAGCTGGTGACCCGCGACCAGGAGCTATTGGAGGAAGCTACATATGACTACTGGCGCAGCCATTTTTATCCTCAGCCCAAGGAGGTTTTATCCGAGCTGATGATCTGGTGCGCCACGCCGCAGGTGTTGCTAAAAAAAATCAAGTTTTTGCTAAAAGAGATCAGTTTTTTGATCAAGCAGCGGCCGAGTCCGCCGGATGACCCTGTTGTCTTGATTGAAAAACGCCTTCAGGCGATTGAGAAAGCTCGGCGGATATGGGATTCCGACTTTGCGGTTGCTATTGAACGGGTACAGCAAGCTCAAGCTGATAAAACACTGAATGGCAATAAATACAGAACTGCTTCTCTGTCCAAATGGTCGGAATCGCTACGCTCCTGGGTGAAAGACAAAGGTCCGTTGCCCGATTCTCAGTCCTTGGAAAAATTTTCCGGCACAGGGCTTAAAGCGGGACTATCAAAAAATAAATCCGTACCAGAACATCCGGCCTATAAGGCTCTTGACTGCCTCAACGAGAATCTGGCCGTGCTTGAAATTGATACGGCGCTGTTTAACCATGCGGCGGAAGCTATCGCGCAGCGTGTCCGGAAGGAAAAGGAACGCACCGCCAAAATGGGTTTTGACGATCTGTTGACCCGTATGCACGATGCCCTGCACAGAGAGGGAAACGAACGGCTGGCTCAGGTCATTAGCGCACAGTTTCCAGCAGCGCTGATCGACGAATTTCAGGATACCGACCCGGTTCAGTACGACATCTTCAGTAAAATCTACATCGGAGAGAGGGCAGGGGACAGAGAACAGACGACAGATGGCGGTTTTTTCTGTCATCCGCCATCTGTCATCAGTCATTCGGATACTGCGCTGTTAATGATCGGCGATCCCAAACAGGCGATCTATGCTTTTCGCGGAGCGGATATTCACACATATCTGGATGCGCGCGGGGACTCCTCCGGCGCGCCCTACACGCTGGGGAAGAATTTTCGTTCCACGGAAGGTTTGGTCAAAGCGGTCAACCAGGTGTTCGGGGCAGGGGTCAGACATTCCGAAGGTGCGTTTCTGTTCAAGGATCGCATCCCCTTTGTCGAAGTAGCGGCAGAGGGACGCAAGGATCAGCTCATAGTTCATGGAAAACCGGCTAAGGCTATGACGTTCTGGCAACTGCAGCAAACCGGAATTCTCAACAAATATGGCGACGATGGTTATATTAGCCAAACAGCCGAATCCACGGCCAGTGAAATTGTTCTCTTGCTGAATTCGGCTGGAGTACAGCCGGCGCAGACCGGATTTCTGGCACCGGATGGTGCGCTTACCGCCCTGCGACCGGCTGATATTGCTATTCTGGTTCGAACTGGCAGCGAAGCCGACGCTATTCGTAAGGCTCTGAACAAGCGTCAGGTGCGCAGCGTCTATCTGTCCGACAAGGATTCCGTCTTTGAAAGTTCGGAGGCAAAATCCCTGCTTTACCTGTTGATCGCTTGCGCGGAACCCGAGCGGGAAAAAGCTCTTAGAACAGCTTTGGCAACTGATGTTCTGGCTCTGTCCTTTAGCAGGCTGGATCGGTTGGTTCAGGACGAACTGGCCTGGGAGGCCGAGGTCGATCGTTTTCGAAACTATCAGAATATCTGGCGGCATCAGGGCGTACTGCCTATGCTGCGGTTGCTGCTTCAGGAATTCGGCATCCCATCTCGCCTGCTATCTCTGGCCGGTAGCGAAAGGGCTCTGACCAATCTGCTGCATATTGCGGAAATGCTTCAAACTGCTGCGACCAAGCTCAATGGGGAACATGCTCTGATTCGCTGGCTGGCGGAACAGGTGGAGCAACCAGGCACCGGAGTTGAGGAGCAGATACTGCGTCTGGAAAGCGATGAAGAACTGATTCGGGTGATTACGATCCACAAGTCCAAAGGGCTGGAATATCCCTTGGTGTTTTTGCCGTTTATTTGCAGCTTCCGTCAGGTTACGGCCAAGAATTCCCCGGTGGTGAAAATCCACGATGAAAAGGGTCAGATACGCCTGATTCAGAAACCGGGAGAAGAAGACCTGGCGGCGGCGGATAGGGAAAGATTGGCTGAAGACATTAGAATGCTCTATGTAGCGTTGACCCGTGCTCAATATGCCTGCTGGCTGGGCATCGGCGTTATGGGGAAAACAACCAGCAATTTGCACCTGTCCGGGCTGGGCTACCTGCTTTCGGCAGGAGAAACGATTCCAGCAGAGCAATTAGCCGAAAAGCTTGCAGAGATGAAAGCAAATTGCGAGGCTATTGCTATTGAACATCTGCCTGAACCCTGTGATACTCCCTATCAGCCACGATCTGAAGCCGCTAAATTGATGCTGGCGTTGACCTTTACCGGAAATATTCAGCGTGACTGGTGGATTACCAGCTATTCCGGAATGCTGGCTTTAGCACAGATGGTGGCATCGGCAGATAAAGATTCGGCAGAAGCCAAAGTTGCGCTCTTTCCATCTTCCGATCCTCCGATCCATCACTCTTACCATTCGCCGTATTCCGCCGAAGAGGATCAGCTGCTGGAAACGGAAACCGAGCCTGTCGCAGCGCCGGGAATCCCTGATTTTGCCCGTTCCATTCACGGCTTTCCCAGAGGGCCGGAGCCAGGAACCTTTCTGCATGATCTGCTGGAGTGGGCTGCGCGTGAAGGCTTTGCGTTGCTGGCTCCCAATCGTCAGCGCATCCATAATAAGATCAAGGATATTTGCGAGCGTCGGGATTTGAAGGACTGGGATGAGATTTTGACAGACTGGCTGCAGAAACTGCTCAAGACTCCGATCATGCTGCCGGAAGCATTAGGCGAAATGACTCTGGCGCAACTCTCGAAAGAAGACTACCAGCCGGAGTTGGAGTTCTTGTTCGCCGCGCATGAGGTTGACACCCTGGAACTCGATGATGTGGTAATAGCCGCCATTCTGCCGGCGGCTCCCCGCCCCAGACTTCGGAAGAACGTAGTCAACGGGATGCTCAAAGGCTTTATCGACCTTGTTTTCTGTTATCAGGAACGCTATTATGTTCTGGACTATAAGTCCAACCACCTGGGAGAAAACGAGTCGGCTTACTCGGAAAAAGCCATGAAAAAAGCTATGCTGGAACATCGCTATGATCTTCAATATGTACTCTATACCCTGGCGCTTCACCGCCTGCTGAAAGCCAGATTGCCAGACTACGATTACCAGCAAAATATAGGAGGGGCAGTGTATCTTTTCCTGCGTGGGGTGAACGACAGGGGGCAGGGCATCTATTTGGATAAACCACAGCAATCGTTGATTGAAGCGCTGGATGAAGCTTTTGCCGGCAAGGAGAAAAGCCATGCAGTCTGAGAATCTGTTACTTGTACTTGGTGATTGGGTTGAACGGGGATGGATCAGATCTCTTGACCTGGCCCTTGCCCGCTTTCTGAAGGAGCAGCAGTCAAACGTCTCAGACGGGGTATTGCTGGCTGCGGCTTTGGCCAGTCATCAATTGGGGCGCGGTCATATATGCCTTGATTTGCGGGCTGCGCTGGCAGACCCGGATGCGGCCCTGTCTCTGCCGCCGGAAGGGGATGAAACACAATCCAGCAAGCTGTTGGAACTGTTGTCCGGAATGACCCTGGAAACCTGGGAGCAAAATCTGAGTGCGTCATCTCTGGTTGCTGCAGGCGCCGGCAATACGCCGCTGGTTTTGTCCTCGGGCCGCTTATACCTTCGCCGTTACTGGCAATACACGCAGCAGGTGGCGCAGGGAATTTTACAAAGAATTGCCAAACCGTTAGGCGGGGTGGGGTTTTTACCTGAAAATCTAATCAACCGGCTGGATGATTTGTTCAGGCCGCTGCGCAGTCCTGAAGAACTGGCTAAAACGGAGATACACTGGCAGAGTATCGCAGCGGCTATTGCCGCAGCAAGTGCTTTCACCGTAATTTCCGGCGGCCCTGGAACCGGCAAAACCACCACTGTGGTTCAGTTGTTGGTACTCCTTCAGGAGCTGGCGCTGGAACAAGGGCAAAACCTGCGGATTTGTCTGGCCGCGCCTACGGGCAAAGCTGCGGCAAGGTTGACCGAATCCATCGGAAGAGCGGTGAGCCGCCTTCCTTCTAATATCCAGAACAGACTTCCAATTAAAGCGACCACCCTGCATCGGTTGCTGGGAAGTCGGCCGGATTCCAGGCTTTTTGTCCACAATTCGCAAAACCCGCTGCATGTCGATCTTCTGATTGTAGATGAAGCCTCCATGATTGATCTGGAAATGATGGCGGCGCTTCTTGGCGCTTTGCCGCCCAGGGCCAGGCTGGTTCTGCTGGGCGATAAGGATCAACTGGCATCTGTTGAAGCAGGGTCCGTGCTGGGCGATATTTGCAGCAATGCGGAACAGGTTGATTATTTGCCGGCAACCCTTGCATGGCTGGAAAAAAACACGGGATATTGTTTGAAAGATTTTGCAGGAAAAGTAGAGCCGGCATCCAGGCCAGTAGAGTCGGCATCCTGCCGGCTTGGTGCGGAACTGGATCAGCATGTTGTCGTCTTGCGCAGAAGCCACCGTTTTGGCAAAGACAGCGGCATTGGAGAACTGGCCAGAGCAGTCAACGCGGGAGATACTGAAAAGGTCGCCGCTATCTGGAGTAAGGGCTTTGGAGATATCGCACAACTGAACATGCAGAGCTTTGACGATGAAAACTTTGCCCGTCTGGTGCTGGATGGCAATCCAGGTGCGTTCGCCCGTGCCGGTTCATCCGACACGCCTGCTGGGTATCGTGCATACCTGGAATGTGTGAAGGCAGGTCCGCCGGAGCATTCCGGGACCCTGCCAACACTTGAATTGGAGGATGACTGGCTGCGGGCGGTGCTGAACGCTTTTGGCCGTTTTCAGTTGCTGGCTGCAGTCCGCAAAGGAAGATGGGGTGTAGAAGGTCTGAATGAAAAAACAGCGAAAATTCTTTTTCGTGCAGGACTAACCCGGGCTACGGATGGCTGGTATCCCGGTCGTCCGGTACTGGTCACCCGAAACGATTACAGTCTGGAGCTGATGAACGGCGATGTCGGTATCGTATTGCCTGTCACAGATGATCGCAGTGCGGGTCAAAAAGTCTTAAAGGTGGTGTTTCCTATGGCGGGCGGAGCATTGAAGAGAGTGCTACCTTCCCGCTTGAGTGATATAGAAACAGTCTATGCCATGACTGTACATAAATCCCAGGGATCTGAATTTGAACACACGGCAATGGTGCTGCCGGATGCCATGAATCCGGTTTTGACACGGGAACTGGTCTATACCGGTATTACGCGGGCCCGCGATTGGTTCACGCTGGTCAGCCCGCGTATGGATCTGCTGGAACAGGCAGTGCTGCGTCGCACCCACAGGGCATCCGGCCTGGGGGAGTTGTTAAGGCACCCGATATGAGACAAGTTATGTATTCCCCCTTTACCTCTACCCTGATTCCACCACCCAGTAAAGCCTGGAACTCAGCCATAGACGAACCCCCCAACCTGAACATAACCGTCGTTCAGGAAATTGCCCAAAAACTCAATCTTATCTTTACGCTGGAAAAAGAGCCCACTCCCTGCACATTTGCACCAATCGGCATTCTGGACTACATTTATGCCGTGCTTCATTCCCCGTCATATCGAGCCAAATATTTATGGAGACACTAAACAATCCTACCGGACAACAGCCGCGATCCGGTATATCATCAGCCAATCTGGATCAATATGACAATCTCTGAATCCGGATAGTTTTCCGGATAGTGCATGGTCTTTATATTTTGGGTCAAGCTGGGTTCCTGATACAAGCGATAAAATAACCGCTTTGATTTTTTCCGGGTCTTTGCCTCTGCAAATCATCATGTCGAGATTCTTTTTAAACTTCTTCCGATAGACAACTGCAAGCATTAAATCCCCAGCTTTTTAAAAAGGTCATCGGTATCCGTGCTGGTGATGTACTGCACCCGTCCGCTTTTGGCATCTTCAAGGTCTTTCATTACCTCCCTGTTCGGATCAAGGTCACAACAGAAACAGGATGATTCGGATTCATGGTTATTTACAATTTTTTTCAGAAATGCAGATAGAACCCCAGATACCGTCAAGCCGTGCTGCTTCATAACCACCATTGCATCAGCCTTAACCTTTGGATCAATATCATGTAATGTTATGGTTGCCATTGGAAAACACTCCTTTATTGGGGACAGCCACCAATTACCACCCTCATGTTGGCATGAAATCAGAAGGTTGGATATTCCCCCACCCCCCTGACCCCCTCCCGCAAGGGGAGGGGGGACTTTAGACATTCAACCTGTCACACATGTTTCACATCTTCGAGTACCTATCCATCCTGAAATATTATCGATAATGTTCAACCTTCTTTCTTCAGCATACGCCTGCAATAAACCGGACACATCCGATAATCTTTCATGCAGTACAGAACAACCCTCGGGATGCTCTTCCATTGGAAGATTGGAGAGATATCAAAAATGGACAGTACTTTCAATAATGGGTACCCAAAATTGAAACCTGCAGGTGAGAATGGTCACAATAATTGATGGAAAAACCCGCATTTTTGATCAAGCTAAATGAGGGAGATTTTTATAACATACTGAATTTATTTTATATCTAATTTCGATCAACATAATTGATGGGTGATTT
>Ga0194044_10001608_pt1 | contig 11454 bp, 9 predicted proteins | sample JunL4417m_MetaG_FD_155460 | JGI IMG/M metagenome (GOLD analysis project Ga0194044, IMG submission 155460) | Anoxic zone freshwater microbial communities from boreal shield lake in IISD Experimental Lakes Area, Ontario, Canada - Jun2016-L442-17m | ecosystem: Environmental > Aquatic > Freshwater >...
ATTTAGAGCAAATCAATTAGCGGTTCACTTTTTTACTCACCATAATGATGATGTTGAAAGCTTTACCGATATTCCAAAGGAGCTCCAACAATCTCTTGGTGAAGCATTTTTACCAAAATTGTTAACTTTAGTTCGCTCAATTACCTGTGATGGGGGCAAAACAAGAAAAGATCTATGGCGCTTACATGACGGAGTTTTAGTTGAATCAGTCTTAATGCGTTATACCGATCGCACTACCGTTTGTATTTCATCCCAAGCAGGATGCGGAATGCAGTGTCCATTTTGCGCAACTGGCCAAGCTGGATTGACTAGAAATTTAACCGCTGCTGAGATTACTGCCCAAGTTGTAATGGCGGCGCGGGTTTGTGATCTAGGTGAGATGCCAGGTGGGCCAACTCGGTTATCAAATGTGGTCTTTATGGGTATGGGTGAACCAATGGCTAATTACAAAGCGGTTATGCAAAGCATTAGAAATATTACAAACCCACAACCAAATGGCTTAGGAATTGGCGCCCGGTCGGTAACGCTTTCAACGGTTGGCTTAGTAAATGGTATTGAAAAGTTAATTGATGAAGATCTACCGGTAACACTTGCGATCTCACTTCACACCCCAGATGATGAACTTCGAGACACTTTGGTTCCAATTAACTCAAGGTGGAAGGTTAAAGAGGTGTTAGCAGCAGCTGATAAGTATGAGATGAAGACCGGCAGAAGATACTCAATTGAGTATGCATTAATTCGAGATATTAATGATCAAGCATGGCGAGCAGATCTTTTGGGAAGATTACTTAAAAATAAAAATGCCCATGTTAATTTAATTCCATTAAACCCAACCCCAGGTTCTAAATGGACCGCATCTCGTCCCGAGGATGAGCGAGCTTTTGTTGAGATTTTAGAAGGTTATGGGGTTCCGGTAACGGTTCGTGATACTAGAGGACGTGAGATTGATGGTGCATGTGGTCAATTAGCAGCCGCTGAGGTTTCTGATAAATCTTAAGTATTGATTAGAGTAATCGGAATAACTAGACTAATAATCTAAGAACCAGGGAGTTGAGAATTGAAAACGCTACAAAACTTCATTAACGGTAAGTATGTATCTCCTACATCTGAGAAGGTGCAGGATTTAATTAATCCGGCAACCGGTGAAGTTTTTGCTAAGGCGCCAGTCTCTAATACTGCCGATGTTGATAAGGCAATGAAGTCAGCTGCCAGTGCCTTTGAAGGTTGGAAGGATTCAACTCCTGGTGAGCGACAAAAAGCAATCAATAAGATCGCCGATGCAATTGAGGCAAGAAGTGAAGAATTAATTGGTATTGAATCTGAGAACACCGGTAAGCCAATTGCCGTAACTAGAGCGGAAGAAATTGGCCCAATGTTGGATCAGATTAGATTTTTTGCAGGTGCTGCTAGAAATTTAGAGGGCAAAGCAGCAGGTGAGTACTTTAAGGGACACACATCTTTTATTCGCCGTGAACCAATTGGCGTTTGCGCGCAGGTAACACCGTGGAATTATCCAATGATGATGGCGGTCTGGAAGTGGGCACCAGCAATTGCGGCTGGAAATACGGTTGTATTAAAGCCAAGTGATACCACGCCAGTTTCAACGCTTTGGATGGCTGAGTTAATGCAGGAGTTTTTACCAGAGGGTGTAATAAATGTAGTAATTGGTGACCGTGATACTGGCCGGGCATTAGTAGAACATGAAATTCCACAAATGGTTTCAATTACCGGTTCAGTACGTGCTGGTATGGAGGTTGCGTCCAGTGCAGCTAAGGATTTAAAGAAGGTTCATTTAGAGCTTGGTGGAAAAGCACCAGTTGTAATCTTTGATGATGCAAATTTGGAAGCTGCATGTGAGTGGATTGCAATTGCTGGTTACTTTAACGCAGGTCAAGATTGCACATCTGCAACTAGAGTTTTAGTTGAGGCAAGTGCTTATGATGATGTGGTTGCGCTTTTAACTGAGCAGGCAAAAAATGTTATTAAAGTTGGTATGCCAAATGAGGATGTATTAGTAGGTCCAGTTAATAACGCTAATCAGTTAGCTAGAGTGCAAGGTTTTATTGATCGCGCACCTGCTCATGCTCGAATTACTGCAGGTGGAACTGCAATTGCCCGGCCTGGATATTTCTGGAACCCAACTGTGATCGCTGATTTAAAACAAGATGATGAGATGATTCAAAATGAGATATTTGCACCAGTGATTACCGTGCAAAAATTTACCGATGAGGCACAAGCTGTTCGTTATGCCAATGGCGTTAAGTATGGCTTGGCATCTAGTGTTTGGACTAAGGATCATGGCCGCGCGATGAGAATGGCAAAGGCATTTGATTTTGGTTGTGTTTGGATTAATACTCATATTCCAATGGTTGCTGAAATGCCACATGGTGGCTTTAAGCACTCAGGTGGTGGCAAGGATCTCTCAGGTTATAGCTTTGATGAGTACACCCGCATCAAGCATGTAATGACAAATCTAAACGCTTAAAAATTAATCGTAAGCGTTTAGATTTTTAAACTAAATCTGTTATAGATTCTCTTCAATTTCGCGCATAAGTTCAGCACGCTCTTCTTTGGTTGCGATTTTGAAGTAAGCATTTCCCTTTGACCAGTAGTAAAGCATTGGAATCAAACCAAGAGCAATTGATCCAAATGCAACGTACTTTGTTACAGAATCTAAAGTTGGAATTACTTTAAAGAACATTACGGTCATAAATACCGCACCTAGTAATGGCCAAACTCCCATTAAAATAAAGTTCTTGATACTCTTAAATATAAGGCTACGGAATAAGACCACTACTGCATAACCAGCAAGTGCGTAGTAAATTGAAATTTGAACTCCAATTGAAGCAATTGCATCGGTCATGATGGTTCCAATTGAGCCAATAAATTGTGAGCCGATAAAAAGTCCAATACCAACCACTGTAATTATGGTGGTGGCATAAATTGGAGTCTTATATCTATGATGCACTGTGCCAAATTTCTTAGCTAATGTGCCATCTCGACCCATTGAGAACATGGTTCTTGTTACCTGAATAAGTTGGGTTTCTAGTGTGGCAATAGTAGAAAGTAGTACTGCAACCACAATCAGTTTGCCACCAGTGCCTGGCCAAACCTTTTGACCAAGGATGCCAAGAATATTTGCAGAGTTATCTTCAATCTCTTTTGAGGTTAAAACTAGGTTAGTACCAATTGTGAAAACTTCAAACAGTAGGAAAGTAATAATCATTCCTACCAAGGCACCTTGTCCTGGAGTTTTTCTAGAGCCCTTAGTTTCCTCATTTAGATTTGCAGTTACATCCCAGCCCCAGAAATAAAAAGCTGCGATAAGTGCGCCTGCAAAAAATGCTGAAGAGCTTTCAAATGCGTTGGGTGCAAACCAGTGCCATGAAAATGTTTGAACCTTTACACCGTGAAAAATAGAAAGAGCAGCAAATACTAGAAGAAGCCCAACTTCAATAGTTGTCATAATAACTTGGACTCGGGCAGTAATTGTTACTCCAAATGCAACCGCAGCAACCATAAGTAAGAAGAATGCGGTTCCAAATAATGTTACCCAACCCTTGCTGTTTGAAAGTGAGTCAGAGAATAGTCCTAAGAAAGATGAACCAGCTGGCAATGTTGCCGCAACCATAAATATTGAAGAGCACATCAAAAGCGACCAACCAGCTATATAACCTAAAGCTGGATGTAATCCTTTACGCACCCAGGTATATGTTGCACCTGAGTTTGATTCAGTACGGCCCAGATAATTAAATGCAAAAACAATTCCATACATTGCAATACCGCAATAAAGAAGTGAGGCAGGTCCAGCTATACCAACTGCTGCAACTAACAATGCAGTTGAAGCTGCAATCGAATAAGCCGGAGCTGATCCAGCTACTGCCATAATTACCGATTCAAATAAACCAAGTACATTTGGTGCCAATTTATGTGGATGATCTTTATTTGGTGTGGACATTTTTATCTCACTAATCTATTCGGAGCATCAAAAGATGCTTGCGGGTCTGGGCAAACCGTATCAGCGAAAAAACTCTAGGGGAATAACAACAACCCAAAACTTGTAAAAATATCTACCCAAATTAGGCGGGTGCGTTCTAGCAATTAACCATTGACAGTAATTGCGCCAAAATTGGGGTATCAGCGGTATTTTGGTCTAGGCTCCGCTAAATAGCCCAGGGTAGACAAAAAGGTGGTGAGATGAAGAGTAAATCTTCCAGCATAAAAATAAATAAATTGGAAAATGATAATTCACTCCCAGCCGAGATTAAGAAATTAATAGGTAAATCACTTTCTAGGCGAAATGTTTTTGCCGGAGTTGGTACTGCAGGAGCTGCAGCTGCATTAGCGGCTTGTGGTAGCGGAAGTTCTACCGGTGCAACAGATACAAATACCGTACGTTGGGCAAATTGGACACTTTATTTAGATTATGACTCTGAAAAACAAACCTACCCAACCCTTGATACTTTTGAAACACAAACAGGACTTAAAGTTTCTTATAAAGAAGATGTAAATGACAATGATGAGTTTTATGGCAAAGTTCAAGGTCAACTAAGTTTAGGAAAAGATATTGGTTATGACCTTGTAGTTTTAACAGATTGGATGTCAGCAAGATGGGTAAGACTTAACTACACCCAAAAGTTCAGTGCCGAAACTGTCCCAAATAAGAAAAATATAATCCCATCCCTTGCTTCACCTTCATTTGACCCAAATCGCGAACAGACACTTCCTTGGCAGACCATCATGGCTGGCTTTACTTGGAATAAGGAAAAACTTCCGGGTGGAATTAAGAATTTTGATCAATTATTTGCACCAGCCAATAAGGGAAAGATTGAAGTTTTATCAGAGATGCGAGACACCATGGGCATCATTATGCGCGCACAAGGTGTTGACATAACTAAGTTCACCGAAGATCAATTTATGAATGCGATTGATTTCTTGCAGAAAAAAATTAAAGATGGATTTATCCGCCAAGTAAAAGGTAATGATTACAAAGAGGATTTGATCTCAGGAGATGCTGTTGCGGTAATTGGTTGGTCTGGGGATGCCTTCCAGCTTGCAACTGAAAATAATGGCAAGTTTGATTTTGCTATTCCAGATTTTGGCGGAACTATCTCATCTGACAATATGATGATTCCAGCACCATCTGCAAATGCAGCCGGGGCTGAGAAGCTAATAAATTACTACTACGATCCTGTGGTTGCAGCGAAGGTTGCCGCCTACGTTAATTATGTTTGTCCAGTTGCTGGTGCTCAAGAAGAGTTAATGAAGATTGATCCAGTTCTGGGAAAGAGTGAGTTTATTTTCCCAACCGCAAAAACCTCAGCAAAGTTGAGCATATTCCGTGATCTAACTGCAGCGGAAGAAACTAAATTCCAAACTGCATTTCAAGCGGCAGCTGGTAATGCGTAATGGCAGTTGATGCCTCAACATCTGCCCGTGGCGATCTAATATTAAAAAATTTAACTAAATCATTTGGTGATTTTAATGCAGTTGATGATCTATCACTTGTAATTCCAAAGGGTTCATTTTTCGCTTTACTTGGACCATCTGGTTGTGGCAAAACTACAACACTTCGAATGGTGGCTGGGTTAGAGGAGCCAACTGCTGGTTCTATTTTTGTTGGTGATACTGATATTACTGATATGAAACCATATCGTCGGCCAGTAAATACCGTCTTTCAAAACTATGCACTTTTTCCACACCTTTCTATCTTTGAAAATATTGCATTTGGTTTGCGCAGACGAGGCATAAGTGATGCTGAGGTTAAAATTGCAGTAGATAAGGTTTTAAACTTAGTTGAGCTGCCTCAACTTGCAACTAGAAAGCCAAATCAATTATCCGGTGGTCAGCAACAAAGAATTGCAGTTGCTAGAGCAATAGTTAACCGGCCGGCGCTTTTACTTTTAGATGAACCTCTTGGCGCCCTTGATTTAAAGCTAAGAAGACAGATGCAGATTGAGTTAAAGTGGATACAAACTGAGATAGGCATAACTTTTGTGCATGTAACCCATGATCAAGAAGAGGCTATGACTATGGCCGACACAATCGCAGTGATGAATGAGGGCCGAATTGAGCAAATGGGTTCACCTGAAGATTTATATGACTCACCACAGACAGCATTTGTGGCTAACTTCTTAGGCCAATCAAATTTAATTCCTGGTGAGGTAAGCGGAAATGAAGGAAGTAATTTAATTGTTGATTTATTTGGCACCAAGGTGGCTGTTCCTAAGGCTAGAAGCTCTGCAAAAGGTGCATCAGTGCTAGTTGGTATTAGACCTGAAAAATTTAGAATTACACCAGAAGGAAAAAGTGCCACCGGCAATGTATTAACTGGTGGAAAAGTTTCTGATGTTTCATATATTGGTGTTTCTACTCAGTATCAGGTTGAGATGCCTTGGGGCAAAGAGTTGATAGTTTTTGAACAAAATGATGACAATGAAGAAATGCTTCGCAAAGGAGAGAGGGTCACACTTTCTTGGGAGCCACTCTTTACCTTTGCTTTAGATGGTAGTGAAAACGCTTCAGCTGGATCTCACTAGTTATGGCAGTTTTCCGAAATGGCTCGGCGAAGGTAAGTGGGCTAAAAGAAAATAAATCATTATTACCATACTTCTTACTTGCTCCTGGTCTAATTTATTTAATATTATTTTTTGTTTTTCCAATTATCTCTCTCGGTCAAATGTCCACAAAAACTTCAAGCGGAGAGATTGGTCAATATAAGCAAAGTTTTAGGTTTGCTAATTATGTTGATGCATTTTTACAGAGTAAAGAGCAATTTGGAAGATCTTTTATCTACGCTATTTTGGCAACTCTATTAGCCCTTGCAGTTTCATACCCACTTGCTTATGCAATCGCTTTTAAATCTGGCAGATGGAAAAATGTTTTATTAGTTTTAATTGTCGCCCCATTTTTCACCTCATTTTTGCTTAGGACAATTGCTTGGAAGCAGATACTTGGTGAAGAGGGACCAGTAATTAAAGTTTTACGAACACTTCATATTATTTCGCCGCAAACTTCCCTGACCGCTACTTCGTTTGCGGTTGTTACTGGTTTGGCTTATAACTTTTTACCATTTATGACCTTGCCACTTTACGCCTCCCTTGAACGAATTGATCCAAGAACTCTTGAAGCATCAGGTGATCTCTATGCAAATGGATTTACAACATTTCGGAAAGTAACTCTGCCGCTTTCAATGCCTGGAGTTGTTGCTGGCACATTGCTTACCTTTATTCCAGCCGCAGGTGACTATATAAATGCAGCAATTTTGGGAAGCCCAAGTACCAAGATGTTGGGAAATGTAATTGATGCCCGCTTCTTTAAGATTGTTGATTATCCAACCGCAGCCGCTCTCTCATTCACTTTAATGGCAGCTATTTTGATTTTGGTCACTGTCTATATTAGAAAAGCTGGAACTGAGGAGTTGGTATGAAAAAACTTACTCGCTGGCTTTCTAAAAATCTAATTAGAGTTTATGCATTCTTAGGATTTACTTATTTATTTATCCCAGTCTTCTACACTTTTGCTTTCTCGTTTAATAATGCTGGGCGGAGTAACTTGGTATGGAAAGGTTTCACATTAAAGAATTGGAAAAATCCATGTGGTGCACCAGATATATGTATGGCGCTTGGTAATTCTTTAAAGATTGGCTTAATCTCAACTATTTTGGCAACCGTGCTTGGCACATTAATTGCGTTTGCTTTAGGTAGATATAAATTTGTCGGCCGTTCAACAACTAACCTGCTTATCTTCTTGCCAATGGCAACACCTGAGATTGTGCTTGGGGCATCTTTACTTACTATGTTTTTAAATCTTGGCATTAACCCTGGTTTGGTTCCAACCATTATTGCTCACGTGATGTTTTGTATCTCATTTGTGGTGGTAACTGTTAAAGCTCGGATTGCATCTTTAGATCCACGACTTGAACAGGCCGCGATGGATTTATATGCAAATGAGTGGCAAACTTTTAGAAGGGTCACTCTGCCATTAGTAGCCCCTGGAATTGCTGCAGCAGCACTGCTTGCCTTCTCTCTATCCTTTGATGATTTTATTATTACCAACTTCAACTCTGGCACAGTCACTACCTTTCCTAAGTTTGTATACACCGCTGCAGCTCGTGGAATTCCAGCCCAAGCAAATGTGATCGGCTCCTCTATGTTTTTTATCGCGCTTATTGTTGTAGTAGTAGGCCAGGTGCTTTCTAACAAACGTAAGGCTAAGATTTAACTTATGACCAACATCGGCAATATGTATGGACCTAATTTCACATTTTTAGGTATTCCAAGATGTGATTTAGATAAGCCAGATAGTTATAAAGATGCTGATGTAATTATTATTGGTGCACCAATTGATAGCGGAACATCCCACCGCTCAGGTGCGAAGATGGGACCACAAGCAATTCGAATGGGTGATTACCTACCTCATGATGCATCTCGGCCACATCTTGCAATGCGAATTGATCCACTTCAAAAATTAAAGATTTATGATGCTGGTGATCTTTTAATGCCAGGCGGGGATTTAATCAAATCATTAAAGGTATTAGAGGTTGCAACTGAGAAGATTTCAAAGACTGGCGCAATCGCAGTTGTCTTAGGCGGTGATCACTCAATTGCTTCAGCTGATGTAACTGGAATTGCTAATCATTTGGGTAAAGGCAAAGTATCAATGATTCACTTTGATGCCCACGCTGATACTGGGGAGAATCAATTTGGTGCATTAATTGGCCATGGCACACCAATGCGCAGATTAATTGAGTCAGGTGCGGTTCGTGGTGATCGCTTTTTGCAATTAGGACTTCGTGGCTACTGGCCAGATGATGCAACATTTAAATGGATGGCAAGTAAAGGAATGAAATCTTATGAGATGACAGAGATACATCACCGCGGTATGAAAGCTGTATTAGATGAATCATTTTCAATTCTGACTGATGGTTGTGATGGCGTATTTTTATCAGTTGATATTGATGTGGTTGATCCAGGTATGGCACCAGGAACTGGCACGCCAGAGCCAGGTGGAATGACAAGTAGAGAGTTATTAGAGGCGGTCCGCAGAATTTGTCTTGAGTTGCCAATTGTTGGCGTTGATATTGTTGAGGTAGCCCCTGCCTATGACACTAGTGATATCACTGCAATTTTGGCTAACCGAGTGGTATTAGAGGCACTTAGTGCGATTGCATTAAAGAAGAGTGGTGGAAAGTATTCACCAACTAGAAACTTACTAGATAGATAGCTATAAAGCTTTTCGATAGTAAGTTGCAGTAGTTTCCACACCTCCGGCCGGGCAAGTTTTTGCAGCAGCTTCAGCTTTTGCTAAACCGGCAGCAATAGCAACCTTTTGGGATGTGATGTTTAAATCTGAGATAGTTGCCTGAATACTTTTAATATCTGGTTGAGTCTTTGCATACTCGGCTAAAGATTTGATTGCATCTTTTGTAGCACCCGCCCCTCGCCCCCAAGGTGCTACCCAGTAACCAATCTCAGCATTTCCATTTTCATTAACACCATGAATTGAGATAATACCAACCTCTTTTTTAGTTGAATCTTCAATTACCCAAACCTTTTTCTCACTAGTTTGGCCATTAGCAAAGCCAACTGCATGCTCCATTAAGTATGGCTTGGGAACTGTGGTCCAGTATTGAATTTGCTCATCTTGGCAGGCTTCAAATATCCAAGTTGCATCGGTAGGTTTTATTTCGCGAAGAGAGTGAGCTGACATTACTTAATTGTTGCAATTGCCTCATCTAAAACAGCAAGACCATCAAGTAATAATGCCTCATCAATCATAAGTGGTGGTAATAATCTAATTACATTTGCATATGTTCCGGCAGAAAGTATTAGCACACCCTTACTTACGCAGTACTTAACAATTGCAGTTTGAGCATCTGAGTTTGGCTCATTACTGCCAGGCTTAATTAACTCAATTGCCTGCATTGCGCCCCTACCTCTAACCTCACCAATTATTGAATACTTCTTAGCCATTGCATTAAGTGAATCATTCATAATCTTGCCAATTTTATTAGCACGTTCAACAAGATTATCTTTTTCAATAGTCTCTATCGCACCTAACGCAGCAGCACATGCAATGGGATTACCGCCATATGTGCCACCTAAGCCACTTAGGTGAATTGAATCCATAATCTCAGCACGTCCTGTAACTCCAGAAAGTGGCAGTCCTGCCGCAATTCCCTTAGCGGTAGTAATAATATCTGGCTCAACATTCTCATCTTCGGAAGCAAACCACTTACCAGTTCTACCAAAACCAGTTTGTACCTCATCTGCAATAAACACAATGCCATTCTCTTTGGCGTAATCAGCAAGGCCAGGTAGGAATCCTTTTGGTGGCACAATAAATCCACCCTCACCTTGAATTGGCTCAATTACAATTGCAGCAACATTTATTGCGCCAATCTCCTTCTCAATTTTGCCTTTAATCATCACTAAAGCTTCTTCAGCACATTTTGCTTGATCACCATTCCATCTAAATGGATAAGCCATTGGCATTCGATAAACCTCAGGAGCAAATGGGCCAAAGCTATCTTTGTATGGCATATTTTTGGCGGTCATTGCCATAGTTAAATTAGTACGGCCGTGATAGCCATGCTCAAAAACTACAACCGCTTGGCGCTTGGTATAGGAGCGGGCAATCTTTACCGCATTCTCAAGTGCTTCCGCCCCTGAGTTCATTAATACTGATTTCTTTTTAAACTTACCTGGTGTTAAACGATTAAGTGCTTCACAAACCTCAACATAACCGGTGTATGGAACCACCATAAAACATGTGTGGGTAAAGGCCTCAATTTGTGTTTTAACATTTTCAATAACCTTACTTGCACTATGTCCAACATTTAATACTGCAATTCCGGCGCCTAAATCAAGAATTGAGTTGCCATCAACATCAATAATAATTGCGCCCTCAGCACGTTCAATAAATACTGGAAATGCTGTGCCCAGTGAGGCAGAGACCGCTTCACCTCTACGCTTAAATAATTCGGCAGATTTAGGTCCAGGAATAGCGGTAATCAGATTACGCTTTTGTGCAATTGCTGATTTTGCCTCTGAGTACATGCCCAAATGCTATCTGAAGAGGTGAGCTGGCGGGCAGTTAAGATAGGCGCATGCGTGAAATTGTCCTCTTAGGCTCAACTGGCTCAATTGGTGTGCAAGCTTTGGAGATTGTTGCCGCTCACCCAGATAAGTTTCGTATAGTCGGAATGAGCGCTGGCCGTAAAAATCCTGCATTATTAATGGCGCAGGCTAAGAAGTTTAATGTACCAATTGTCGGCAGCATGGCAGCTACTGCGCAAGTAGATGGAGTTAAAGTAATTGATGGTGATAACTCATCAATTGAGATCGCTGCCCTGCCTTGCGATATTGTCTTAAATGGTATTACTGGATCAATTGGATTAGGACCGACACTCTCTGCGCTCGCAGTTGGTAACAAGGTGGCGCTGGCTAATAA
>Ga0194044_10001611_pt1 | contig 11438 bp, 8 predicted proteins | sample JunL4417m_MetaG_FD_155460 | JGI IMG/M metagenome (GOLD analysis project Ga0194044, IMG submission 155460) | Anoxic zone freshwater microbial communities from boreal shield lake in IISD Experimental Lakes Area, Ontario, Canada - Jun2016-L442-17m | ecosystem: Environmental > Aquatic > Freshwater >...
TTGGGATTGTGATATCTCGCATTAAACATGTCGTAAATTGAAGCAGTTAACAGATGGAGCATTTTACAATTATCCGGTTACGCCTATGATCCTGACAACCATATCCAAAACAGGCTTGCGTGACTTTTGCGTGTCATCACTACTGATATCAACCGATTTTAACCGATTTAAAGCAACGGTCGGCACGGTAAGTTATTGAAATACTTGATATGACTATGAAAACTTCGAGAATGGCATTCAAGAGGTCGTCGGTTCGATCCCGTCCAGCTCCACCATAAAAGATAAATGATTCTGAAGGTTAACCGCCGGTCGCTCGGCGGTTTTTCTTTTTTTGGCAGGCAGGGTCTGAAATCAATTCTGAATGTTCCAGAAAGTTGACCACGAAATAATAACGACAGGGCCCAAATCTTAGCCATGCTGAAAGATTTAGCCCAGTCCGCATCAAAATCGTCACACAATCAATTGCTTCTGGTTATTGGTCCATTGTATCCTAGACCGAAGGGACTAAACAAAACTAAGTATAACCGGAGACGCAAAGCGGCTGCTAATGTTGACCGGTTGGAGGTGAAGTATGTCCGGATGGCAGGCAAGGATGAGAATGATATCCTCTATCCTCATCGTCCTGACTTGGCTTTCGTGGTGGGATTTCAACGTTCACGCGATGCCGGCTCAAGTAATGATTATCCGACACGCTGAGAAATATGAGGATCGCCAGAAAATTTATCTCAACGACTGGGGACTTACTAGAGCTAAAGCATTAAGTCAGTTTTTTAAAACCGATCCACGAGTCCTGGAATATGGCGTCCCGGCAGCAATAATTGCTCAGCAACCAGGCCCCAAGAAAAAGTCAGTTAGATGTGAAGAAACAGTGGAGCCGCTGGCAAAAGTATTGGGACAAAACATAATTAATCGCTTTGCGTATGGAGAGGTGGCGGAGTTGGTTGATTGGCTCCGAGCAGAAAGGGATCTGGACTCAAAATCAGTTTTGATCTGCGCTCAACACCTCGACATACCGTCAATCGCTAAAGCTCTTGGCGCGGCTAATATCAGGCAAGCGGTGTGGCCACATGAAACGTTTGACCGAGTATGGCTCATCGATTTTTCTTCGGATGGTAAAGTTTCGTCCTTTCGGGATATCCCTCAGCGTCTTTTATTTGGTGATTCGTTCCAAGTTGTTTCGACGGCGGAACAGTCAGGGAAGTTTGGTTTCTCCCAAACTTATCAGGAGATTTTAGATGGGCGGAAAGGGGCAGTCCCCGCGACAAACTGGCAATGCAGAATCACCGCAGAGGCGCCGGGGGATTTCTCACGATTCGACGACGAAACCGTTCCAATACTCCGATTGGGTGGGTTCACCTTCGGGTACTATGGCGCCACGTTGGGTAAATTGCGCCAAAGCAAGCATGCGGAAGTCAAGACCGACATTGCGACAGGGGACGGTTCGGTCCGTTACAACTTCACGGCCATGGTTGACGGGTTAGAACAAACTTACGCCTGGATAACCTTTACCTGGAATAAAGAGGGCCTTAAGGCGGAATTCGTGGCTGATGTAGATGAAAGCAAGATTATCCCGGGTTTGAATATGCCGGTAGAGTTACATCTGGACAAAAGCGAGGGTGTGATATCAGGAGTGGTTTCTTGTCTTTTGGGTCTAGGGGACAAGCGATTTCACTTTCCGGCCGGGCTACCCTATGGAGGCGTTGCGACAAAGATTAGGGACGAACCATCGAACACAGAAGTGTACAAGGCAATCTTGAAAGACGAAAAAGGTGTCCTAGTGGAGAAATCATACCTCCCGGAGCTGTGATATGACCGGACGAATTTTCCGTCTTAGCCTCTCAACGTGGATTTTTATCGGCCTTGGCTTAGGCTTGGTTTTTGGTATTTTTTTTGGAGAACTTTGCCGCCCGTTGAAATTCGTTGGCTCCGCCTTCCTCAAACTGCTCCAAATGGGTGTGCTTCCTTATATGGTAGTGACGTTGATACATGGTATTGGTTCACTTTCCCCGTTAGAAAGCCGGCTGATGGCTGGGAGGGGGGCCATCGTGCTGGGGTTCTTCTGGGTCGTGGGGCTAATTGTGATCTTCGCTTTCAGTTTGGCCTTTCCCGTCGTTCAGAGTTCCTCTTTTTTCAGTGTTTCCGAAACACCCACTTTGCAGACTACCGATCTCCTCGATTACTACATTCCGGCCAATATATTTGACGCCCTATCCGACGCCCTAATTCCGGCCATTGTCCTTTTTAGCGTGTTTCTCGGTGTAGCGCTCCTTGGCATCGAAAATAAGGAGCCTTTCATGAACGTGCTGTCGGTTTTGGCGCGGGCCTTTTCCAACATGACTAAGATGGTAATAAAAGTTGCGCCGATAGGAGTTTTTGCGCTTGCCGCCACTGCGGCGGGGACTTTCTCCGTGGAACAGCTTCAGCGCCTTCAGGTATATTTTGTCTGCTACATCCTGGCCAGCCTGGTTTTAACTTTTTGGATACTACCGATGATAGTGGCCTGTTTCACATCCTTCACTTACCGAGATATTCTCAACTATTCCAAAGAGGCTCTGGTATTAGGTTTTGCCACCGGCAACAACTTTGTTGTATTGACGGTTATCGCAGACAAATCCAAGGAATTATTTGCCAAGGTTATCCCGAAGGAAGATAAAACGGGTAACCTGATCGACAGTGTGCTGCCTCTTGCCTACAGTTTTCCCAGTGTCGGCAAGCTAATTGAGATCCTCTTCGTAGTCTTCGTGGCCTGGTATATTAATCGCTCCCTAAGTATCGGGGAATATTTTGGATTGGCGCTATCAGGGATAATGAGCCTGTTTGGTTCTCCCAAGGTGGGGATTCCGTTCCTCCTGGACTATATGAAATTGCCTGGAGAGTATTTCGATCTTTATATCATGGCTGATGTGGTGACTCGCAAGTTCAAGGTCCTGCTTCAGACGATGAGTATGCAGGCCCTAACTATAATCGTCACATTTCTCATCCTGCATAAAACCATGTGCAACGCACGAAGACTTATAGCAGCGGTCGTCGGAACTGCGCTGCTCGTGACACTGTTGATTGTCGCAGCTCGGTTCGGCCTTAATTATATGGTTTATGACACGTACCACGAAGATGCCGTGCTAATGGGGATGGAGATCACGGACCCATCACCAGCCCAAGTCCTGATTTATCCACCCGACTTGACGGGGCCGCCTAAAAGGCCGATACAGCAGGAGCATGACCTGCTAAAGCAAATCAAGGACAGACGGGTACTGCGCGTCGGATATAATGCGGAAACCCTGCCGTTTGCGTTTTTCAACTCAAGAGATAGTCTTGTAGGCTATGACATCTATTTTGCGCACCGTTTGTCCCTAGATCTTGGGGTATCCCTCGAGTTCATTCCTGTTGAAAGAGACAAGCTCCCCGAGTACCTGGATGCTGGTGTCTGCGATATAGTAATGTCAGCCGTACCTATCAGATTGGATTATCTGGGCAAAATGAATTTCACCCGCCCCTATATGGAGATGAAGTCAGCCCTGATTGTTAAGGACTATCGAAAGAAGGAATTCCAGACCCGCTCCGATATCGCGGGAATGAAGAACCTGCGCGTGGCGATAACGCACGCCAACAGCCAGGAAGACCGCCGCCGCCTTCGAAATTACCTTCCTAATGCAAAACTGGTGGAACTTGACAGCATGAAGGATTTCTTTGTTATGGCGGACATTGCCGACGCTTTGTTGACCACCGACAAAATCGGTAAGGCATGGGCTCTGTTGTACCCGGAATTTGGAGTAGTGACGCCAAAACCTTACCTGTTCTCACATGAAATAGCGTATCCAGTCTCTATCGCCACAAGTGGGTATACTTTCTTGGAATACCTGAACAACTGGCTCACATTGCAACAAGGTGGTGGAGAGACGACCAAACAATTCGACTACTGGATCCGGGGGAAGACCCCCCAGCGAGAGAAGCCAAGATGGTCCATAATTAGAAACGTTTTGGGCTGGGTTGACTGACATTGGCAAAACATTCAAAAGGTAGAACAGGGGACAAACAAAAACACCCGCGGCGGCCAACAGGAAATGTTTGCAAGACAAACGAAGTTTTTGGAAAAAGATAAGAATACAGACTGAAACGATCCAACCGTGATACATATAAAAATTATGACCACCGAAAAGTTGGTCTCTACGAATTATTAGATGGTGTAAAACCGATGAATCACAGGATGTTCAGGCTGTTGCTGAATATTTATCCTCCTTACTGGGGAACAGGAATAGTTGTTAGTAAAGTCGCCCCGGATTTCACAGAGATCGTAGTTCAGATGAAGAAGAGGTTCTACAATCGAAACTATGTTGACACCCACTTCGGGGGGTCTTTATATTCGATGGTTGATCCTTTCTACATGCTGATGCTGATTAATATTCTGGGTAAAGATTACGTAGTTTGGGATAAATCCGCGTTTATAGATTTTGTCAAACCGGGGAGGGGAAAAGTCAAAGCGGTATTTTCAATCACTCAAGAAACAATATTCGATATCGTTGAAAAGACTGCCGATGGGGAAAAATATCTGCCTGAATTGGCTGTAGAAATTGAAGATGAGGCCGGTGAAACTGTAGCCAGAGCGGTAAAGACCATTTATGTGAGGAGGAGACTAGACTCTAAGAAGCCAGAAAATGAAGCCATTTTCCCTTTGAGAAAAACGTAGACAGTGATCCTGTCAATTTGGCGAGTCAACCGGGAGGATAAGGTGGAAGTTAGATTCCGAAAACAAGGTTCAGCATTGATATTTACTGTTACAGGCAGGTTGGATACCGTGGCTGCTTCCGAATTTCAGAGCGAAGTTGAGAAAAGTATCAATAATGAAACCGAAAGGATTGTCATTGATTGCTCTGAGTTGGACTATATTAGCAGCGCGGGCTTGAGGTCCATTCTTATAATTGCTCAGAAAACCTGCAAGGCCAATGGATATCTGGCTTGTTGTCGTCTAAGGGGATTGGTGAAAAAGGTTTTCGAGATAAGCAAATTTTCTCTGATCGTGCCTACTTTCGATACATTGGAAGAGGCTTTGGATGATAAATTGCGTCAGAACAGATAAAATCATACACATTTCACAAACGTTTCTCTGGTCAAAGTTGTTTTTCACCTGAGAGAAAATCAAATTATGCTGCATTGGTTTCGTTCGAGTATTAAAGCTAAAATAACATTGCTGGTGCTTTTCACCACAAGCATTGTGCTGGCGATTGTATTGGGTTTCACGGGAATATTTTCCCGCTCAGTTGTACAATCCGACGCCCGCTCCTATGCGCTTGGAGTGGCAGAGGTAACCGCTGGACGGCTCGCTAAGGAACTATCCAGCGTTGCGATGGTAACTAGGAATCTTGCCTACGCAATTGGGTATGGTCAATGGGATAAAAGATCAATAGATGAACTGCTGATGACGATAGTGAAGTCTAACGAGGATATCTACGGATCTACGGTGTCGTTTGTTCCATTCGGATTTGACCCGACTCTTAAAGCTTATGCCCCTTACTATTACAAAAAGAATGGCATGATATCGTTTGTTCAACTCGCTGATTCATACGATTATTTTAAACGGGACTGGTTCAAGAAACCCCTGGAGACAGGAAAGCCGACATGGAGTAATCCATATTTCGACGAGGGTGGTGGTGAGACGCTTATGATCACTTACTCTTACCCATTCATGGAGAAAAATCTTGAACCCATTCACCAAATGTTAAAAGGAGTCATTACAGCGGACATATCCCTGGATCACTTGACTGATATGGTTTCTGGAATCAAGATCGAAGAGACCGGGTACGCTTTTCTTCTCTCGGACAAAGGAGATCTCATAGTTTGGCCACAGAAAGACCTGATTATGAAGGAAACCATATTCAGTCTGGCTGATAAGCTCGAAGCCCCCAAATTAAGGAATGTCGGAGAGGAGATGTTAAAACAGGGATCAGGTTTTCTGGACGCTGGTCGTAGTTTAACGGAGAAAGAATCCTTTCTTGCGTTTTCAAGTCTTCCCGATTTTGGCTGGAGATTGGGGGTAGTGATTCCAAAGCATGAGTTGTTCGCACAGACTTATGCCCTTGAAAAGATTTTGCTTATTTTTGGTGTTGCCGGAATACTTTTGCTTTCTACCGTAAGTTTAATGGTGGCACGTTCTGTTTCGGCGCCTCTCAAGCGGATGGCTCATGCTACGGAAAAGGTCGGCGAGGGCTATTTTGATGTCGATTTTATTGAGAAGACCAGGCTCGACGAGGTCGGTCAACTCGCCCGGTCTTTCGTGAGTATGTCCAAGTCACTCAGGTCCTTCATGAAGGACCTTACGCAAGCCACCGCCAATAAAGAGCGAATTGAGAGCGAGCTAAGAATAGCGGCGGACATACAGAAAAGCATGCTTCCCAGCAGCTTTCCGGCGTTTCCAAACCGCAATGATTTTGACATTTACGCTTTGATGAGGCCGGCAAAAGAGGTTGGGGGAGATTTTTTCGATTTCTTTTTGCTGGATGAGGATCATCTTTGCATATCTGTGGGAGACGTCTCCGGTAAGGGAACACCTGCAGCCTTGTTCATGTCTGTGACAAAGTATCTGATCGAGGCTTGCACTACGGTTGACACACCTATCGACGAGACCTTGGAAAAAATTAACAAGCTTCTCGCAAAAAACAATGCGACTTGTATGTTTGTGACTGTTTTCTTGGGTGTCTTGGATTTAAAAAGCGGCGATTTTGTCTATGCCAATGCGGGCCACAACTCTCCACTGATCTGGATTCAAGACGCGCCCGTCGCATTTCTAGAACTTGTAGGCGGGCCACTTCTGGGCATCATGGATCCAGGCCTTTTTCGGGTAGGAAAAACCACTCTGGTTCCTGATGGCCGCCTACTTGTTTATACGGATGGAGTAACCGAAGCTTTTAATGTTGAAGGAGAACCTTTTTCCGATGACAAGCTGCTAAGGACTGTTGAACGAATTAGAGGCGCAGACGTAAAATCAATTACAGAAAAGGTCTTAAGGGAAATAGATGAGTTTTGTGGAGTTGTTCCTCAGTCGGACGACATCACAATAATGGCCCTTAATTATAAACCTGATCGCAAGGATAGGGACGGATTGATTCCAGAAAGAACTGGAACAGGGCCTATGGCGCAGATTTAATGACATTCTACTGATTAAATAGATGAAGCTTAACGTAAGTTTTGGGATAGTAGGGATTTACAATTCGGTGAAGAGATTTCTGCTCATATCAATATTTGCGGTTTTTGCGCTTTGTCAGTTTTGTGAAGCCTGGGAGGGCAGAGTGGTTAAGGTTTTTGATGGCGATACGATTGGAGTCCTCAGAGGAAGGTCAACCGAAAGAATACGACTTTATGGGATAGATTGCCCCGAAAGAGGCCAGGATTTTGGAGAGCGGGCCAGACAGTTCACGAGCCGCATGGTTTTTGGAAAGAATGTCGAAGTCATACCTGAAGACCGCGATCAATTTGGTAGGGCAGTCTCCTGGGTGAGAGTTGGAAACTCATCGTTAAACCATGCTTTGGTGAAAGAAGGTTTAGCGTGGCATTACAAAAGATATGCGGGTCAAGAGAATGAACTGGCGGAATTGGAGGCGTATGCCAGAAAACAGAAAGTTGGACTCTGGTCACACAAGAATCCGACGGCTCCCTGGGAGTTTAGAAGGCGTCAAGAGCGCTGAATGTGATGATGGTCACAACAGTTGAGATAATAGAGCCCGCCGCTGAACATACACTTCGGCGGACTCCAAACAACACACCTGTTTACTTTTTGAGTTCTGGTATCTTTGCAAACTGATCAAGCACTCCCGGATTGGCTAGAGCGTCCTTATTCGTAACGGGTTTTCCCTCAATTACATTTCTAACCGCCAGTTCGACTTTCTTACCGTTTAAAGTAACCGGGATTTCATCAATAGAAAGAATCAGAGCGGGCACATGCCTGGGAGTTGTATTCTCCCTGATGGTCTTTTTAATTTTTTGTTTTAGGGCTTCGTCAAGTTCTATGCCTGCGGCCGTTTTTACAAAAAGCAACACCCTCACGTCATTGTCCCAATCCTGACCAACGACAATACTGTCAACGATCTCGTCTAAAGATTCGACCTGACGATATATTTCGGCCGTGCCAATTCTTACGCCTGAAGGATTTAAGGTGGCGTCCGACCGACCATAAATCTTGACTCCTCCATGTAGCGTTATTTCTACATAATCGCCGTGATGCCAAACGTTAGGGAAAATAGAGAAATAGGCTGACCTGTATTTCTTTAAATCCGGATCGTTCCAGAAATATACCGGCATGGAAGGAAATGACGCAGTGCAAACCAGTTCTCCCTGTTCGCCTAGAACAGGCTTTCCATATCCGCTAAAAGCCTGGATCTTCATACCCAACCCACGGCACTGAAGTTCACCTTCGTAAACTGGTAGTATCGGACATCCCAAGGCAAAACACGACACTATGTCCGTTCCTCCCGAAATAGACGCCAGGTTTATGTCCTCTTTTATATCCCTGTAAACGTAACCAAAACTTTCCTCCGCCAATGGAGATCCGGTTGAACACATCATACGCAGAGAAGATAGATCATAAAGTTCTCTTGGTTTGAGCCCGTCTTTCTCAATTGCCGATATATATCTGGCGCTTGTTCCAAAAATTGTCATGCCTTCTTCTTCAGCCAGTTTGAAAATGGCCCCTGAGTCGGGATAGAAAGGGGAACCGTCAAAAAGGATTACAGTAGCACCAATTGCAAGACCACTGACCAACCAGTTCCACATCATCCAACCACACGTTGTAAAATAGTAGATCTTGTCGGAACGCTTGAGATCACAATGGAACAGGTGCTCCTTAAGATGCTGGATCAATGTCCCACCCGCTCCATGAACCATGCATTTCGGTAACCCGGTTGTTCCCGAGGAGTACATTATGTAAACGGGATGATCAAATGGGAGCTGTTCAAATTCTATGGATAGGCCTTTTTCCTTAGACATGAAATCTTGGAACAAAACTGCGTTTGGAACCCGGCTCAAATCAGGTTTTTCCTGTGTATAAGGGATGACCACAATCTTTTGAATACTCGGGAGTTCCTTTATAATCCCTGATATTTTCTCCAGGCAATCATGACTCTTACCGTTGTAATAATATCCATTCGCAGTGAAGAGTATCTTGGGTTCTATTTGACCGAAACGGTCGAGCACTCCCTTGATACCAAAATCCGGCGAACACGACGACCAGATTGCTCCGATACTTGTAGCCGCCAGCATTGCCACGATTGTTTCGCTCATATTCGGGACGTATCCCGCCACTCGGTCCCCTGCCGTAATTCCTGAAGAGCGCATCGCAGCCGCCATTCTAGCCACCGAGTCATAGAGTTCGGCGTAGGTCATCTTACGAACAGGCAGGTTCTCTCCCTTAAACACCAGGGCTACATGATCGTCCTTAAATCGGAGAAGATTTTCAGCGAAATTGAGTTTTGCCCCCAAAAACCACTTGGCCCCAAGCATTTCAGGAGAATCCTCGAGTACTTTTTCGTATGGTTTGGATGCTATAATGCCTCCAAATTCCCACACACTCTCCCAGAAGTCCTCTCGATTATCTATCGACCACTGATACAGCTCATGGTAATTTGACAAAGTTAGAGTAAACTTTGTATTTACCACTTTCATAAATCGAACAAGATTCGAATTTTCTATTCTGTCCAATGGAGGGGACCAAAGAGGGGTCATATCAATCCTCCCTAGGTTTGTAGGTCGATTCTGCGGGCCATGTGCCCGGTATTTTCTGATCTGGAGACTCTCCGAACTTTTGCTTCAATTCGGCGAGGCCTTTCCTTTGAAACTCCAATCTGGGTTCTTTCGGTATTCTGCGATTCAAGATAGATTCTGACCGCAATCTTCGACCTATGGTTTTCTCCATCATTGATCCAAGATCCAGCAGTCTGTCCACATCAATGCCTGTGTCAATTCCCATTTCGTCCATCATGACTGTCATGTCCTCAATACACTGTAAACCGACTACATTTGGATCCCGATAATAATATGATCCCGTTCCACCTACCGGGACCCTGTCAAGGAAGTTGGCCGGTTGACCACCAAGTCCTCCTAAAGTGGCTTCAAAGATCTCTATTCCAGCCTGAAGCGCCGCCAAGCAATTGGCCGTTCCCCATCCGCGCGTAACATGAAAATGCGCTACATGCAATTTTTTGTCCGGGATTGCGTCCACAATCATCGAAAAGTATTTGTAAACCTGGTTTGGAGGCGCGCTTCCATCATGGTCCGCATGTTCGATATCGTGCGCTCCAATTTCTAGCCATCGCTTAGTGAATTCCACAGCGTCTTCCAGCTTTGTCGGACCTGAAATTGGAGAGCCCCAAATTGTTGAGACTGTGCCGTTCATTTTAATTCCTGCATCGGAAGCCTTTTCAATGCAACGTTTGGCCTCTTCCCAATAAGCTGGAAGAGTGGTTCCCGAATTGGCGAAGTGGTGTTCTTCATCCGTTGAAACCATCATCAAAATGCGGTCAGGCCCCCAACCTTCTTTCTTGGCGGCAATAGCCCTGTCGACCGCTTTCTCGCGAATTGTGATTGCGGTTAGGGTGACGTCATTCCAGTTAATTCCCGCACGTGACAATTTTTTGGAATCTCTGAGTTTCTTGAACAGCTCTTCCGCGTCTTTGAACTGTGGCATGGATCTCGGATTTCCCAAGTTTGTAACTTCAAGGTGTTTGATTCCGCAGAGGATAAGTTCTTCAAGATAAAACAGCTTGGCTTCTGTTGGAATCCAGATCTCTTCATGTTGAAATCCATCTCGAACGGTTATGTCGCCGATTTGAACTTTTTTCGGATAGTCCATTTCGTATGAGCCCATTTTGTTGTCCTCCCTTCACTCACCGGTATACACGGGTTTTCTTTTTTCTCTAAAGGCTGTTAGGCCTTCTGTTCTATCCTTGGTTGGAATCGTGATAGAGTATGCGTTGGATTCTATGGCAAGGCCTATCGGCAAACTAACTTCAACGCCCTTGTTAATGGCGAACTTTGCCTGGGATAACGCTACCGGTCCGTTCTGAGCCACCTCATCCGCTATCTCCAACGCCCTTTTCAAGAGATTTTCCGGTTCTGTGACTTCCAGGAATAAACCATAATCCAGCCCTTCCTGCGCCGAAATCCGTCTCGCCCTGAAAATCATCTCTTTGGCTCTCGCTATTCCAACTACCCTGGGCAGCCGCTGAGTTCCTCCAGCGCCAGGGATTACAGCCAGAGACGTTTCGGTCAGTCCTACTATTGCGCTTTTCGAAGCAATCCTGATATCACAGGCCAGCGCCAGTTCCAGGCCTCCCCCAAAAGCATAACCATTGACCGCTGCGATCACTGGTTTTGGTAATTCCTCAACAGAAGTAAATAAATCCCTTATTGTCTGAATATAAAGCCTCACCTGGTCCGGAGTCATTCCGGCACGT